>Ga0209721_1000636_pt1 | contig 29890 bp, 29 predicted proteins | sample TshhotsprinmetaG_FD_184139 | JGI IMG/M metagenome (GOLD analysis project Ga0209721, IMG submission 184139) | Hot spring microbial communities from South Africa to study Microbial Dark Matter (Phase II) - Tshipise hot spring metaG (SPAdes)... | ecosystem: Environmental > Aquatic > Thermal springs...
CCGCTGCCTAGGTGGTCGGTGAAGCTCTTGTCGATCTTGAGCTCGTCCACCGGCGCGCGCAACCGATAGGCCAGGCTCGAGTAACCAGTGCCGAAATCGTCGAGGGCGATCCGGGCGCCCCCCGCGCGCACGCGCTGCAGCCAGCGCTGCGTCACCGGGCTGTCGTTCATCCAGGTGGATTCGGTCACCTCCAGCGTCAGGTGCGGCAGCAGATTCTGGCTCTCGTTGAGCCACGCCTCCAGGACGCCGTCGCCAAACGGGGCCGCCGACAGGTTGACCGCGATGGGCAAGTCGGCCTCCAACGCTGCGCCGCATCCTGCGCGCGCAGACCGGCCTCACGCAGCGCCTAGGCGCCGATGCGCCGGATCTGGCCGGTGGTCTCGGCCACCCCGATGAACTCAGTCGGCGAGATCAGGCCACGGTTGGGATGGCGCCACCGCAGCAGCGCTTCTAGCGCCACCGCGCGCGGCTGTGGCCAGGTGACCTAGGGTTGGAAGTGCAAGTCGAAGTGCGACTGCGCCAGCACCTCCTCCAGGCCGGCCTTGATGTCGGCCTGGTGGCGCGCGCGGCTTTCCATGTGCGGGGAGTAAAAGCGCAGCCGGTTGCGCCCGCCGTTCTTGGCGGTGGACATGGCGGTGTCGGCCATGCGCAGCAGCTCCTCCACCGTCTCGCCATCGTTGGGGTAGGCGGCAATGCCGAGGCTGGCGCTGAGGTGGTGCACCGAGCCACCGAGCTGCACCGGCTGGCGTGCGACGTGCAGCAGCGTGTCCGCCACCCGTTCGGCCACCATCGGCGACTCGGCGCCATCGAGCAGCACGACGAACCCGTCGCCGCCAAAGCGCGCCACCGTGTCGTTGACGCGCACCGCGCGCCGGAAGCGCACACCCATATCGCGCCGCCGCCACAGATGCTCGGCGCTGGCTACCGGGGTAAACAGCGCGCGCGTGAGTGCACTCAACCCTTCGGTGTGTCCCAGCTGCAGCAACCCTTGGGCTGTAGCGCGAAGTGCAATTTCGCCGGCACCTGCTCCTAGGCAGCCGCCAGCAGGTAGACGAGCACGTTTCGGCACGCCACCAGATCCATGCGCAGGAAGGGCAGCTCGCGCAACACAGGAAGGGCAGCTCGCGCAGCACGTCATGGCGGGCAAAGACGCAGCGGCGGCGCACCTCCTGCTGCACCCGCAGCATCTGCCCGATGCGGGTGAAGTAGCGTTCGCGCCTAGCCGCCGGCAGGGCCTGTGCACCCTCCAGGTCGAACAAGCCGGCACGGGCCTGCTCGATCGCCTGCGCGTTGCCGTCGGTGCCCAGCGCCATGCAGTCACCGCTGCGGGCCAACTTGCGCAGCACATCATCGATCAGCATGGCCTGTGCATACGCCTCCTCGCCGCTCGAGCAACCCACCGACCAGGCGCGGATCGGCAGTGTGGTGGCCACGCGCGCGGCGATGCGCTTGCGCAGCGCAGCCCGCAGTGCCGCAAAGGCGCCGGGATCGCGCAGCCATGAGGTCACGCCGATGGTGCCGACTGTGCCGGCGTGCCCAGCAGCTCTGGCCGCTGTTGGCCCGCGCGCAGCAGCGCCGCCAGGCTGGGTAGCCCCTCCTGACGCAGGATGCGTTCAAACGGGCGCCGCAGCGTGGCCGTCTGGTACTGCTGCAGATCGAGCCCCGTGTGTTCGGCCAGCAGCGTGATCAGCGCTGCCAGTGCGTCGCGCTCGCCCGCCATGGTGCTGTCGGGTGTCTGGCCGCCATGCCGCGCCGCCGTCAGCGAACCGAGTCGGCGCCCGAGCGCGGCTGCGGTGTCCACGTGGTCGGCCAGTTCACGCGACACGATGGCCTGCGGCATCGACGCGAACGGCGCCTCCTGCGGCCGCTCGGCCCAGAGGGTGCCGCCAGCATCGCGTAACGTGCGGGCGCCGACAGCGCCGTCCCGGCCCGTGCCGGACAGGATGATGCCGATCACCCGCCCCGCCACCCCGGCCGCGCTGGCCAGCAGACGGTCGATGGAGGGTGCAGGCGTGGTGCCGGCAGGCACCGCGTGCAGGCGCAGCCGCAGGTTTTCGAGCTCGGCATGGCGGCCAGGAGGCACCACCAGCACGGTGCCGGGCAGCAGCGCCTGCCCGTTGCGCGCCGCCTGCACTTTCAGCGGGGTGACGGACTGCAGCAGGTGCACCAGCGACGGCGGCTCTTGGCCGCCCAGATGCTGAGCCACGACGATCGACAGCCGCGCCGACTACGGCACTGCGGCCAGCAGCTCGCGCAGCGGCTCCAGCCCACCAGCGGAAGCGCCAATGATGGCGATGGGATGGGCGGCGCGGATGGCTATGTTGGCCATGGCACTGGGGGTGACGAGGCCGTGTGACCAGCCTGTTCTGATGACGCGCGGTGGTTGCGTTCAGGACATTCTAAGCGCTTGTGTGGTCGTTGCGGCGAAAACGGGTCCGCACACGCGGGTACACTGCACGCCAGCATGTGGTTTTTGGGTATCGAATCGTCCTGTGATGAGACTGGGGTGGCGGTGGTGCACCTGCGTCCGGACGGCACGGTGCAACTGGTCGGCGCGGCGCTACACAGCCAGGTGACCATGCATCACGACTATGGGGGCGTGGTGCCGGAGCTGGCCAGTCGCGACCACATCCGGCGCGTGCTGCCGCTGACGGAGGCGGCGCTGAGCGAGGCCGGGGTGACGCTGCACGCCATCGACGCGGTGGCCTACACGCGTGGGCCCGGTCTTGCCGGCGCCTTGCTCGTGGGCGCTGGGGTGGCCAGCGCCATGGCGATGGCGCTGGGTGTGCCTGCGCTCGGGGTGCACCATCTGGAGGGGCATCTGCTGTCGCCGTTTCTGAGCACCGACCCGCCGGAATTTCCGTTCGTGGCGCTGCTGGTCTCGGGTGGACACACCCAGCTGATGCGTGTCGACGGGGTGGGGCGCTACACCCTGCTGGGGGAGACGATCGACGACGCGGCGGGTGAGGCGTTTGACAAGACGGCCAAGCTGTTAGGGCTGGGCTACCCGGGTGGTCCCGCGCTGTCGCGTCTGGCGCAGCAGGGCGACCCGACTGCGTTTTCCCTGCCCCGGCCGCTATTGCACAGCGGTGACCTGGATTTTTCCTTCGCGGGACTAAAAACCGCCGTGCTGACCCAGGTGCGCAAGCTCGGTCCGCAGCTGCAGGCACGACGCGCCGACTTGGCAGCGGCGACTGAAGCGGCCATCGTAGACGTGCTGGCGCACAAGGCCGGGCAGGCCATGCGCGCCACCGGACTGGCACGTCTGGTGGTAGCCGGTGGGGTAGGCGCCAATTCGCGGCTGCGTGCCCAGCTCAACGCGCGTGCGCAGCGCGAAGGTTGGCGTGTGCATTACCCCGAGCTGGCGCTGTGCACCGACAACGGGGCCATGATCGCGCTGGCAGCCGCGATGCGTTGGCAGGCAGGCGGCTGGCCGGCGCAAGGGGATGGCGGGGCGTTCGACGTCCGTCCGCGCTGGTCGCTGCACGACATCGCTCCGGCCGGGGCGGCCGATGGCGGGGTTCAGCCCGGTTGAGGGCCACTGCGGTCTGATGCCCGGTGCGGCAGCAGGTAAGTGCAGTGCGCGGTCATCGGTAATTATGAATTATCAAGAGCGGATCGCGCTACAATCTGCGCACCCTTCGCAGTTGGCGGGGGCGTAGGACAGGCGGCCCGGCGATCCGGGGAGGGCGCACGGCGTCCGTTGTGTTTCGCGTCCTGGCGGTCGCTGACTGGCGGGATCGCGAACGGGCGCACGATGCCCTGGCCCCGTTGGCTGGGCCAACGACGTACCAAGGACGAATGCACAGATGAGTGAACGCATGCAGCAGCTGTGGAGCCGGCGGCGCTGGCTCGTGGGTATGGCCGCAGTGGCGACGGCCGGATGGGGGACCGCGTGGGCACAGGGGGCGCGCGACCATGAACCGGTGCGGCTGGCGCTGATCGAGGGGTTGTCGGGGCCGATGGGCAACGCCGGCGAGGCGGTGTTTCGCAACCTGGTGTGGGCGGCCGAGCGTGTCAACGCGCGCGGCGGTATCGATCTGGGGGGCGGGCAGCGGCGGCCGCTGCAGATCGTGCGCTACGACAGCAAGGGGCAGGCGCAAGAGGCACTGTCGGCCCTGCAGTCGGCGCTGGACGATGGCATCACGCTGGTGGCGCAGGGCAATTCTTCGGCGGTGGCGGCCTCCCTGATCGAGGCGATCAACCGCCACAACGCCCGCGATCCGCAGCGCGCTGTGCTGCTATTGAACTATGCCGCTGTCGATCCGGTGTTGACTAACGAGCGCTGCAGCTATTGGCATTTTCGCTTCGATGCGCACGCCGACATGCGTATGGCGGCGCTGATGAGCGTGCTCAAGGACGACACCGAAGTGCGCGACGTGTACCTGATCGGGCAGGACTACAGCTTCGGGCATGCGGTGCTGCGCGAGGCGCGGCGCCAGCTGGCGCTGCAGCGGCCCGATGTGCGCATTGTCGGTGAGGAGCTACACCCGATGGCGCGCATCAAGGATTTTCTGCCCTACGTCACCAAGATCAAGGCCAGTGGGGCGCAGGCCGTTATCACCGGTAACTGGGGCAACGATTTGACGCTGCTGGTGCGCGCGGCGCGCGAAGGTGGATTCAACGGCAAGTTCTATACCTTCTATGGCAATGCCTTGGGGGCGCCGGCGGCCATCGGTGACGCTGGGGTAGGCAAGGTGCTGGCGGTGGCCGACTGGTTTCCCAACGCGCCGGGCGAAGCAGCACGCGCATTTTACCAGGCGTTCCGGCAGCGCTTTCCCAACCCGGCCGATGACTACATCCACATGCGCATGCAGCTGATGATCGAGGCGCTGGCGCAGGCCATTGAGCGCGCGGCACGCGCGCCAGGCGCCAAGGCGGGCGAACTGCCCCGGGCGCATGCGATAGCGCAAGCGCTGGAGAGGGCTGATGTGGCGTTGGCTGGGCAGCGCTTGCGCATGCGCGCCGACGATCATCAGGCTCAGCAGCCATTGATGGTGGCCGTGATGGATCGCCAGGGTGCGCCCGGCGTGCCATTCGACGTGGAGGGATCGGGCTACGGCTTTCGGGTGATCAAGCGCATCGAGCCCGAAGCGGCCGAGATGCCTAATACCTGCCGTATGGTGCGGCCGTGATGGTACAATGCAAAGTCTTTAGCGCCACGCGGTGCTGGAGTTGCCACGTCCGTGGCGGCAGTGCGAGCTGTTGTGCTGAGCAAGACCGCACCGCAGCTGCTGCGGATCGCATGTCCCCCTGTCGAGGTCTTTCATGATCACATCCGAAGTCAAAGCCAAGGTTATTGCCGAGCACGCGCGCGGCGCCCACGACACCGGCAGCCCCGAAGTGCAGGTGGCGCTGCTGACTGCCCGCATCAACGAGTTGACCCCGCACTTCCAGACCCACAAGAAGGATCACCACGGCCGTCGTGGTCTGCTGAAGCTGGTCAGCCGCCGCCGCAAGCTGCTCGACTATCTGAAGCGCAAGGACGCCGACCGCTACGTTGCGCTGATCCAGAAGCTGGGCTTGCGCAAGTAAGCCGTGGGGGTCGCCCAACCGGGTGCGCGTCGCGCACCCGTCCAACGCCCAGGATCGCAGCGCGGTCCGGGTGTTTTTTTGTTGCATCATAGACGATGCAGCATCGTCGAAAACCATGGTCCGACCGGCCCAGAGCGAAGCTGTGTCATTCCAACACCCCACTGGCGGGGGGCTTTGGGTGCTGGAATGGCATCGTGTTCTGAGCGGGCGGCCCTGTCGTTGATGGAGAACCCATGAGCCTGTTTCAGAAGCATACCCAAACGTTTCAGTGGGGCCGGCACACGGTCACGATGGAGACCGGCGAGATCGCGCGCCAGGCCACCGGTGCCGTGCTGTTGGACATGGACGGCACCGTCGTGCTGGCCACGGTGGTGGCGCGTCCCGATCCCAAGCCGGGGCAAGACTTTTTTCCGCTGACGGTGGACTACGTCGAGAAGGCGTACGCGGCGGGCAAGATTCCCGGCAGCTTTTTCAAGCGCGAAGGCCGCCCCAGCGAGTACGAGACGCTGACCAGCCGCCTGATCGACCGGCCGATCCGCCCGTTGTTTCCCGACGGCTTCTTCAACGAGGTGCAGATCGTCGTGCACACGCTGTCGCTCAACCCGGAGGTGGACGCCGACATCCCGGCGCTGATCGCCTCGAGCGCGGCGCTGGCCATCAGCGGCATCCCGTTCAACGGACCCATCGGGGCGGCCCGTGTTGGCTACGTCAACGGCGAGTATGTGCTCAACCCGGGGCCGACCGAGCGCGCCAACTCGCGGCTGGATTTGGTGGTGGCGGGCACCGAGTCGGCGGTGCTGATGGTCGAGTCTGAAGCTGACCAGCTCAGCGAGGAGATCATGCTGGGTGCGGTGGTGTTCGGCCACGAGCAGGGCCGGCGCGCCATCGAGGCCATCAACGAACTGGTACGGGTGGCGGGCAAGCCCGCGTGGGACTGGCAGCCGCCGCCGCGCGATGAGGCGCTCATCGCGCAGGTCAACGAGCTGGGCGAGGCGCCGCTGCGTGCCGCCTACCAAATCCGTAACAAGCAGGCGCGTACGCAGGCCTGCCGCGAGGCCTACGCACAGGTCAAAGCGGCGCTGACTGAGCGTGGGGTGGCGTTCGACGAGGTCAAGGTTGACGGCTTGCTGTTCGAGATCGAGTCGCGCATCGTGCGCCAGCAGATCCTGGCGGGCGAGCCGCGCATCGACGGTCGCGACACGCGCACCGTGCGTCCCATCGAGATCCGCACCGGCGTGCTGCCGCGCACGCACGGCTCGGCTTTGTTTACGCGCGGCGAGACGCAGGCACTGGTGATAGCGACGCTTGGCACCGAGCGAGATGCACAGATCATCGACGCGTTGTCCGGTGAATACCAGGACCGCTTCATGCTGCACTACAACATGCCCCCGTTTGCCACCGGCGAGACGGGGCGGGTGGGAGCACCGAAGCGGCGCGAGATCGGCCACGGCCGACTGGCCAAGCGGGCGCTGGTGGCCTGCTTGCCCAGCAAGGACGAGTTTCCCTACACCATCCGGGTCGTGTCGGAGGTCACGGAGTCCAACGGTTCGTCGTCGATGGCCACCGTCTGCGGCGGCTGCTTGGCGCTGATGGACGCGGGGGTGCCGATGAAGGCGCACGTGGCCGGCATCGCCATGGGCCTGATCAAGGAAGGCAACCGGTTTGCGGTGTTGACCGACATCCTGGGCGATGAAGATCACCTGGGTGACATGGACTTCAAGGTGGCGGGCACCACGCAGGGCGTGACTGCCCTGCAGATGGACATCAAGATCCAGGGCATCACCAAGGAAATCATGCAGGTGGCGCTGGCGCAGGCCAAGGAAGCGCGGCTGCATATCCTGCAGCAGATGCAGGCCGCCATTGCCGGCGCGCGCGAGGACATCTCGGTGTATGCGCCGCGCCTGTACACGATGAAGATCAACCCGGAGAAGATCCGCGACGTGATCGGCAAGGGCGGTGCAACCATTCGTGCTATCACCGAGGAGACCGGTACCACCATCGACATCGCCGAAGACGGCACCATCACGATTGCCTCGACTGACGCCGACCGCGCGGCCGAGGCCCGCCGCCGCATCGAGGAGATCACCGCCGAGGTCGAAGTCGGCCAGGTCTACGAGGGGCCGGTGACCAAAATTCTGGACTTCGGCGCACTGGTCAACATCCTGCCCGGCAAGGACGGCCTGCTGCACATCAGCCAGATTGCGCACCAGCGCATCGAGAAGGTGTCTGACTTCCTCAAGGAAGGGCAGGTGGTGAAGGTCAAGGTCATCGAGACCGACGACAAGGGCCGCATCAAGCTGTCGATGAAGGCGCTGACCGAGCGTGACGTCGCGGCGCAGCAGCAACAGCAGCAGTGAGCAGGCAGCCCGCCGCTGCGGCTTCTGCCCTCCGGAGATTCAGCCATGGCGCGTGAGATGCAGGCCATCGAAATCAGCGCGTATGGTGCGCCGCAGGTGCTGCGCCTGACGCAGCGCCCCGTGCCCGAGCCGGGCGAGGGCGAGGTGCGCATCCGGGTCAGCGCCTCGGGGATCAACCGCCCGGACGTGTTGCAGCGTCTGGGGCGCTATGCGCCGCCTGCGGGGGCGTCCGATCTGCCCGGGCTGGAGGTGGCGGGCGTCATCGACTGCGGTGACGTGGAGGCGATGGAAGCTGCGGGGCTGCGCATCGGCGACCACGTGTGCGCGTTGGTGGCCGGCGGCGGCTACGCGCAGTACTGCGTGGCTCCGGTTGGGCAGTGTCTGCCCGTGCCACGCGGGTGGAGCGATGTGGAGGCCGCGGGCATCCCGGAGACCTTCTTTACCGTCTGGAGCAACGTCTTCGACCGCGGCCGGCTGCAGGCCGGCGAGACGCTGCTGGTGCAAGGCGGCTCAAGTGGCATCGGCGTGACGGCCATCCAGCTGGCGCGGGCGTTCGGCGCGCGGGTGTTCGTCACGGTGGGCGGTGCCGACAAGGCCGAGGCCTGCCTGCAGCTCGGGGCCGAGGCCGCAATCCTGTACCGCAGCCAGGATTTTGCGGCCGAGGTGCAGCGCCTCACCCACGGGCGTGGCGTGGATGTGATCCTGGACATGGTGGCTGGCGCCTACGTGGCGCGCGAAGTGTCGTGTCTGGCCGAAGACGGCCGGTTGCTGATCATCGCGGTGCAGGGTGGCACCGACGCGGCGTTCGACGCCGCCTTGGTGCTGCGGCGGCGCCTGACGATCACGGGCTCCACGCTGCGGCCACGTCCGGTGGCGTTCAAGGCCGCCATTGCCCGCGAACTGCGGCGGCACGTCTGGCCGCTGATCGAGCGCGGGGCGATCCGTCCCGTTATTCACCAGGTGTTTGCGCCGCAGGAAGCGGCCCAGGCGCATGCGCTGATGGAGTCCAACCGGCACATCGGCAAGCTCATCATCGACTGGAGTCGGCTGCCTGGCTGAGGGGCGGCACCGCAAGACAACCTGTTTGACGAGGAATGCACCCATGCGCAAGCTGATTGTCGGCAATTGGAAAATGAACGGCAGCCTGCTCAGCAACGCTGACTTGCTGCGCGCGTTGCGTACCGGTCTGCCTGCCGAGCCTGCTGCTGATGTGGCGGTGTGCGTGCCGTTTCCCTATCTGGCGCAGGTGCAGGGGGCGTGCGCGGGTGGTCCCATCGCCTGGGGGGCGCAGGATGTGTCGGCGCACGAGGCGGGCGCCTACACCGGCGAGGTGAGCGCTTCCATGTTGCGCGACTTTGGGTGCCGCTACGTGATCGTAGGACACTCGGAGCGTCGCCAGTACCACGGCGAAACCGACGACGTCGTCGCACGCAAGGCGCAGCGGGCACTGGCCGCCGGCATTACGCCCATCGTCTGCGTCGGCGAGACGCAGGCCCAGCGTGACCAGGGCGACACCGAATTCATCGTCAAGCGCCAGTTGGCCGCCGTGATCCACGTCGTCGGGCACTGTGTCAGCGAAATCGTGGTTGCCTACGAGCCCGTGTGGGCCATTGGCACCGGGCGCACCGCCACCCCGGAACAAGCGCAGGCCGTGCACGCGGTGCTGCGCGCGCAGTTGCGCGCTGCCGTGCCCAACGAGCGGCGCGTGCGTATCCTCTACGGCGGTAGCATGAACGCCGGCAATGCGGCGGCGCTGCTGGCCCAGCCCGACATCGATGGCGGGCTGATTGGCGGGGCGTCGCTCAAGGCCGACGAGTTTTTGCGCATCATCGCCGCTGCCGACTGAACCGCCGCGGGCCGCGTGGTCCGTGATTCGTTTTTGGCTTCGAAAGGGATACAGATGACGGTGTTGTCCACATTGCTGATGATCGTCCAGGTCCTGTCGGCACTGGCCATGATTGGTCTGGTGTTGATGCAGCATGGCAAGGGGGCGGACGCGGGAGCCGCGTTTGGTGGTGGTGCCTCGGCCAGCTTGTTCGGTGCCACCGGGGGGGCCAATTTCCTGTCGCGCAGCACGGCGGTGCTGGCCACGGTATTTCTGGCTTCGACCCTGGCACTGGCCTTCCTGGGCTACCAGCGCCCGCAGGCGACGGGTGGCAGCAGCGTGCTGGAGACGGTGCCTGCCGCGCCTGCGCCCGCGTCGCCGGCCGTGCCCAGTGCGCCGCCCGCCGACCCAGCGCCGGCGTCGCAGATTCCGGGACGCTGACGGCGTTGCGCGTCGGCAGGGAGCGGACTGGCCTGCTGCGCGACACACCCTCTGGCCCGAAACAGGCACTCTGCTACCAAGGACCCCCGGCACTGCGGCCGGGGTTTTTTTGCGGCTACAATAGCGGAGTCGTCGAGACACGGTTAGCTGCTGGCGCGGTGCAGCCATCGCCAGCGCTCGACGGCTGCCCCTTGCCGACGTGGTGGAATTGGTAGACACGCTATCTTGAGGGGGTAGTGGCGAAAGCTGTGCGAGTTCGAGTCTCGCCGTCGGCACCAATATCAAACACCCAAGAGCGCCTGCAGGGCGCTTTTTCCCGGAGGAGACCGTGAGCCTCGAGCAGTATTTGCCGGTTTTTCTGTTCATTCTCGTTGGCTTGGCGGTCGGTGTGCTCCCGCAGGTATTTGGATACGTGCTCGGACCCAACCGGCCGGATCCGGAAAAGAACTCCCCCTACGAGTGTGGGTTCGAGGCGTTCGAGGACGCACGCATGAAGTTCGACGTGCGCTACTACCTCGTCGCCATCCTGTTTATCCTGTTCGATCTCGAAATTGCCTTCCTGATCCCGTGGGCGGTGGCCTTTGCCGACATCGGCGCCACTGGCTTTTGGGCCGGCGTGATATTCCTGGCGATTCTGGTGGTGGGCTTTGCCTACGAGTGGAAGAAGGGCGCGCTGGACTGGGAGTGATCCCGGCGCCGTGGTACCGATGCAACCTGGGAGCCGCAGATGATCGAGGGTGTGTTCAAGGAAGGGTTCTTCACCACCAGCTACGACGCGGTGGTGAACTGGGCCAAAACCGGTTCGCTGTGGCCGATGACGTTCGGGCTGGCGTGCTGTGCGGTCGAAATGATGCATGCGGCCACCGCGCGCTACGATATCGCGCGCTTCGGTGCCGAGGTGTTCCGAGCCAGTCCTCGTCAGTCCGACCTGATGATCGTGGCCGGCACGCTGTGCAACAAAATGGCGCCGGCGTTGCGCAAGGTCTACGATCAGATGGCCGAGCCACGCTGGGTGATCAGCATGGGTTCGTGCGCCAATGGCGGCGGCTATTACCACTACAGCTATTCGGTGGTGCGGGGCTGTGACCGTATCGTGCCCGTTGATGTCTATGTGCCCGGCTGTCCGCCCACGGCCGAAGCGCTGCTGTACGGCATCATCCAGCTGCAGCACAAGATCCGGCGCACCCACACCATTGCGCGTGTCTGACCGGCGTTGATCGGGCAACCCCAGGAGAGTATTCGATGACAGCGACGACGTCCGCCACTGACTGGGCTGCGCTGGCCCGGCAGACCCATCGCCCCTCGCCGCAGGCCGTGTTCGAGGCGGTGCAGGCGGCGCTGGGACAGCGCGCGCGCAGCGTGCAGCTGCAGCGTGACGAGGTCACCGTGGTGGTCGAGGCGGGGCAGTATCGCGAAGCCATGCGTACCCTGCGCGACGCCCCCGGCTGCCGTTTCGAGCAGCTGATCGATCTGTGCGGCGTGGACTACTCCACCTACCGCGACGGCGCCTGGGAGGGGTCGCGCTTTGCGGTCGTCGTGCACCTGCTGTCGGTGACGCTGAACCAGCGCGTGCGGGTGCGCACCTTCTGCCCGGATGACGAGTTTCCGGTCATCGACACCGTCACTGACCTGTGGCCGTCGGCCAACTGGTACGAGCGCGAGGCCTTCGACCTGTACGGCATCGTGTTCGAGGGGCACGCCGACCTGCGCCGCATCCTCACCGACTATGGGTTCATCGGGCATCCGTTCCGCAAGGACTTTCCGCTGTCGGGCCACGTCGAGATGCGCTACGACCCCGAGCGTCGGCGCGTTGTCTACGAGCCGGTGTCCATCGAGCCGCGAGAAATCACGCCGCGCATCATCCGCGAAGACGGCTACGGGGGGCTGCATTGACCGGGTGTCCCCTGGGGTAGATCGACATGGCAGAGATCAAAAACTACACCCTGAACTTTGGGCCCCAGCACCCGGCGGCGCACGGCGTGCTGCGCCTGGTGCTGGAGCTCGACGGCGAAGTGGTGCAGCGGGCCGACCCCCACATTGGGCTGTTGCACCGCGCCACCGAGAAGCTTGCCGAGCACAAGACGTATATCCAGTCGCTGCCGTACATGGACCGGCTGGACTACGTCTCGATGATGTGCAACGAGCACGCCTATTGTCTGGCCATCGAGAAGCTGCTCGGCATCGAAGTGCCGATCCGGGCGCAGTACATCCGCGTCATGTTCGCCGAGATCACGCGGCTGCTCAATCACCTGATGTGGCTGGGTTCGCACGGCAACGACTGCGGCAGCTCCACCATCTTGCTGTACTGCTTCCGCGAGCGCGAGGACTTGTTCGACATGTACGAGGCGGTGTCGGGCGCGCGCATGCACGCGGCCTATTTCCGCCCGGGCGGCGTTTACCGCGATTTGCCCGATACCATGCCGCAGCACCAGCCGGGCAAGATCCGGGGTGCGCGCCCGCTGGAGGAGCTCAACCGCAACCGGCAAGGCTCGCTGCTGGACTTCATCGACGACTTCACGCAGCGCTTCCCGCAGTACCTAGACGAATACCACACGCTGCTGACCGACAACCGCATCTGGAAGCAGCGCACGGTGGGCATCGGCGTCGTGCCGCCCGAGAAGGCGCTGGCGATGGGCATGACCGGCCCGATGCTGCGCGGCTCGGGCGTGCCGTGGGACCTGCGCAAGAAACAGCCCTACGAGGTGTACGACCGGCTCGAGTTCGACATTCCGGTCGGCAAAAACGGCGACACCTACGACCGCTATCTGGTGCGCATGGAGGAGATGCGACAGTCCAACCGCATCATCAAACAGTGCGTGGACTGGCTGCGTGCCAACCCCGGGCCCGTGATTACCGACAACACCAAGGTGGCGCCGCCGAAGCGCGAGGCGATGAAGGCCGACATGGAGGCGCTCATCCATCACTTCAAGCTGTTCACCGAGGGCTTTCACGTGCCTGAGGGGGAGGCCTACGCCGCGGTCGAGCACCCCAAGGGCGAGTTCGGCATCTACATCGTCAGCGACGGCGCCAACAAGCCGTATCGCCTCAAGATCCGCGCGCCGGGTTTTGCGCACCTGTCCTGTCTGGACGAGATGGCGCGCGGCCACATGCTGGCCGATGCGGTGGCCATCATCGGCACCCTGGACATCGTGTTTGGAGAAATCGACCGATGAGCACCGAGACCCCCGCGCTGAAGCCGCTGGCGCTGTCCGAGGCGACGCTAGCGCGCTTTGCGCGCGAAGTGGCCAAGTACCCGGCCGATCAACGTCAATCTGCGGTCATGGCGTGTTTGGCCATCGTGCAGCAGGAGTATGGCTGGGTGAGTCCGGCCGCCGAGTTGGCGGTGGCGAACTATCTGGGCATGGCACCGATAGCCGTGCACGAGGTGACCACCTTCTACAACATGTACAACCAGCAGCCGGTGGGGCGCTTCAAGCTCAACGTCTGCACCAACCTGCCGTGCCAGCTGCGCGATGGCGCTAAGACGCTGCAGTATCTGGCCGACAAGCTGGGGGTGCAACCGGGGCAGACGACGGCTGACGGGCTGTTTACGTTGCAGTCTTGCGAATGTGTGGGGGCGTGTGCTGACGCGCCGGTGATGCTGGTCAACGACCGGCACATGTGCAGCTTCATGACTACCGAGCGCCTTGATCAGCTCATTGAGGGATTGCGCGCCGCGGCGCAGGAGGGCCAGGCATGAACGTCAACGCGCTGCTGCAGCAATTCCAGGCCACCGGGGTGCAAACCTGCTTCCACGGTCGCCACATCCAGCCGCAGATTTACGCCGGGCTGGACGGCACCAACTGGCGCTTGAAGGACTATGAGGCGCGTGGTGGCTACCAGGCGCTGCGCAAGATCCTGGGCCAAGATGGCGGCCAGGGGATGACACCGGATCAGGTGATCGCCGAGGTCAAGACCAGTGCGCTGCGCGGTCGTGGCGGCGCGGGCTTTCCCACCGGCCTGAAGTGGAGCTTCATGCCGCGCCAGTTTCCGGGGCAGAAGTATCTGGTCTGCAACTCCGACGAGGGTGAGCCCGGCACCTGTAAGGACCGCGACATCCTCATGTACAACCCGCATATCGTCATTGAGGGCATGGCGATTGCGGCGTATGCGATGGGGGTTTCGGTCGGCTACAACTACATCCACGGCGAGATCTTCCAGGTGTATGAGCGCTTTCAGGAGGCGCTGGAGGAGGCACGCGCGGCGGGGTACCTGGGCGACAACATCCTGGGTAGCGGCTTCAGCTTCCAGCTGTACGCGCACCACGGCTTCGGGGCCTACATCTGCGGTGAGGAGACCGCACTGCTGGAGTCGCTGGAGGGCAAAAAGGGCCAGCCGCGCTTCAAGCCGCCGTTTCCGGCCAGCTACGGCTTGTACGGTAAGCCCACCACCATCAACAACACCGAAACGTTTGCCGCCGTGCCGTGGATCATTCGCCACGGCGGGCAGGCCTACCTGGAAGTGGGCAAGCCCAACAATGGGGGTACCAAGATTTTCTCCGTCAGCGGTGACGTCGAGCGTCCCGGCAACTACGAAATCCCGATGGGCACCCCGTTTGCCAAGTTGCTGGAACTGGCCGGTGGGGTGCGCGGCGGGCGGCGGCTGAAGGCCGTCATTCCGGGGGGCTCGTCGGCGCCCGTGTTGCCCGCCGAGATCATGATGGACCTGACCATGGACTACGACAGCATCGCCAAGGCTGGCTCGATGCTGGGGTCGGGCGCGGTCATCGTGATGGATGAGACCCGCTGCATGGTCAAGTCGCTGCAGCGGCTGAGCTACTTCTACATGCACGAGTCCTGCGGTCAGTGCACGCCGTGTCGCGAAGGCACGGGCTGGCTGTGGCGCGTGGTGGACCGCATCGAAAATGGCCAGGGGCGCCCGAGCGATCTCGAGCTGCTCGACAACGTGGCCGAGAATATCATGGGGCGCACCATCTGCGCGCTGGGTGATGCGGCGGCGATGCCGGTGCGGGGGATGATCAAGCACTTCCGCCACGAATTCGAATACCACGTCGAACACAAGACCTGCATGGTTCCGGCGTATGTCTGAGGGAAAGCCCACCATGGTCGAAATCGAACTCGACGGCCGCAAGGTCGAGGTGCCCGCCGGTAGCATGGTCATGCATGCGGCCGAGAAGGCCGGGGTCTATATCCCGCACTTTTGCTACCACAAAAAGCTGTCCATCGCGGCCAACTGCCGCATGTGCCTGGTCGATGTGGAGAAGGCGCCCAAGCCGATGCCGGCCTGTGCCACGCCGGTGACCATGGGCATGGTGGTGCGCACCAAGAGCGACAAAGCCATCAAGGCCCAAAAGGCCGTGATGGAGTTTTTGCTGATCAACCACCCGTTGGACTGTCCGATCTGCGACCAGGGCGGCGAGTGCCAGCTGCAGGATCTGGCGGTGGGCTACGGCGGCACGCGCTCGCGCTACGAGGAAGAAAAGCGCGTCGTCTTTCACAAAAACGTCGGGCCGCTGATCTCGATGGAGGAGATGAGCCGCTGCATCCACTGCACCCGGTGCGTGCGCTTCGGGCAGGAGATCGCCGGCGTCATGGAACTCGGCATGAGCCACCGCGGCGAGCACTCCGAGATCGAGACCTTCGTTGGCCAGACGGTGGACTCGGAGCTGTCGGGCAACATGATCGACCTGTGTCCAGTGGGGGCACTCACCAGCAAGCCGTTTCGCTACGCGGCGCGCACGTGGGAGCTGTCGCGCCGCAAGAGCATCAGCCCGCACGACTCCACCGGGGCCAATTTGGTTGTGCAGGTCAAGGGCGACCGCGTACTGCGTGTCGTGCCGCTGGAAAACGAGGCGGTCAACGAGTGCTGGATCGCCGACCGCGATCGCTTCAGCTACGAGGCGCTCAACAGCGCCGAGCGCCTGACGCAGCCGATGATCAAGCATGGCGGTGAGTGGCGAACGGTGGACTGGCAGACGGCACTGGAGTACGTGGCCAATGGCCTCAAAGGCGTGCGCGAGCAGCATGGCGCGTTGGCGATCGGCCTGCTGGCCAGCCCGCACGCCACAGTCGAGGAGCTGGCGTTGGCGCGCGCCCTGATGAGCGGCCTGGGGAGCCCCAACATTGACCACCGGCTGCGCGCCGCCGCCTTCGACACCGCAGCGCCCGCAGGTGCCGCCCGCTGGCTGGGGATGCCCATTGCAGACCTGTCCGCGCTGGATCGCGTGCTGGTGGTGGGGTCGAACCTGCGCAAGGACCACCCGCTGTTTGCACAGCGCATCCGCCAGGCGGTGCGCAAGGGGGGGCAGGTGTCGGCGCTGGTGCAGGCCGCGCCCGACTGGGCGATGCCCGTGCACACCGTGCTGGCTGCACCCATTAGCGACTGGGTGCAGGCACTGGCGCAGGTGGCGGTGGCGGTGGCGCAGGCGTGCGGCGTGTCGGTTCCTGTCGGGCTGGAAGGGGTGTCGGCCGACGACACAGCGCGGGCGATCGCCCAGTCACTGCTGGGCGGCGAGCGCAAGGCCGTGCTGCTGGGCAACGCGGCCGCGCACCATGAGCGTGCGGCGTCGTTGCTGGCGCTGGCGCAGTGGATTGCCCAGCAGTGTGGGGCGCGCTGGGGTGTGCTGACCGAGGCTGCCAACACGGTAGGGGCTCAGCTGGTGGGCGCGTTGCCCGGGGACGGCGGCCTCAACGCCAGCCAGATGTTGCAGCCGGGGACGCTGAAAGCGGCGCTGTTGCTGGGCGTGGAGCCGGGGCTGGACACTGCCGCGCCGGCGACCGGGCTGGCCGAGGCCGACATGGTGGTGACGCTGAGTCCGTTCCGCACCAACCTCGACATCAGCGATGTGCTGCTGCCAGTGGCCCCGTTCACCGAAACATCGGGTTCGTTCGTCAACGCCGAAGGGCGCCTGCAGTCGTTTCAGGCCGTGGTCAAGCCGCTGGGCGAGACGCGCCCGGCGTGGAAGGTGCTGCGCGTGCTGGGCAACCTGCTGGGGCTGCCCGGTTTTGACTACAACACCTCGCAGGAGGTGCTGGCGCGGGCCCTGCCCGGCGTGGTCAGTGGCGCTTTCGTGCCCGCCGAGCGGCTGGACAACCGCTGCCAAGCGGCGATCGACTTGACACCGGCTAGCACGCTGCCGTGCGTGGCGCCGATTTACCAGCTTGACCCACTGGTGCGGCGTGCCCCGGCCCTGCAGGCCACGGCCGACGGGCGTGCTGGCCGTGCCCGTGTCGCTGAAGGAGTGAGCGCATGATCGACACGCTGTACCAGGGAGGCCTGAACCTGAGCACGGCCGCGTGGTGGACGCAGGCCGGCTGGCCGGTGATCTGGATTCTGCTCAAGATCGTGGTGCTGCTGGTGCCACTGATGCTGCTGGTGGCGTATCTGACCTGGTGGGAGCGGCGACTGCTGGGCTTCATGCAGGTGCGCCTGGGGCCCAACCGGGTGGGACCTTTTGGATTGCTGCAACCGATTGCCGATGCGCTCAAGCTTCTCACCAAGGAACTGATCCGGCCGACGGCGGCCAACGGCGGCCTGTTTCGCCTTGGGCCCATCATGGCCATCATGCCAGCGCTGGCGGCTTGGGCGGCGGTGCCGTTCGGGCCGGATGTGGTGCTGGCCAACGTCAACGCCGGCCTGCTGGTCATTCTGGCGATCACCTCCATCGAGGTCTACGGCGTGATCATCGCCGGCTGGGCTTCCAACTCCAAGTACGCGTTCTTGGGGGCGCTACGGGCCTCGGCACAGATGGTGAGTTACGAAATCGCCATCGGCTTTTGCTTCCTGGTGGTGGTGATGACCGCCGGCAGCCTGAATCTGGCCGACATCGTCGCCTCGCAGCAGCGCGGCGTGGCCGCCGAGATGGGGCTGAACTTCCTGTCGTGGAACTGGCTGCCGCTGTTGCCTATTTTTATGGTGTACCTGATTTCGGCAGTGGCCGAAACCAACCGCCACCCGTTCGACGTGGTGGAGGGTGAGGCGGAGATCGTCGCCGGTCACATGGTCGAGTACTCGGGCATGGGCTTTGCCATCTTCTTCCTGGCGGAGTACGCCAGCATGTGGCTGGTGTCCATCCTCGCGGTCTTGATGTTTCTCGGTGGCTGGGCGCCGCCGATCGACAGCGACCTCTTCAACGCCATCCCGGGCTGGGTCTGGCTGGGGTTGAAGACCGCGGTCGTCGTTTCGATGTTCATCTGGATCCGCGCCACGTTCCCGCGTTTCCGCTACGACCAGATCATGCGTCTGGGCTGGAAGATCTTCATCCCGGTGACGCTGGTGTGGCTGCTGCTGGTGGGCGCCGTGATGCAAACACCGTGGAATCCGTGGAAGTGAAGGAGGGCTAAACGATGTCCGCCACCGCTGTCGCCCCGTTTTCGCTGAAAGATTTTTTCAAGAGTTTTCTGCTGCTGGAGTTGTTCAAGGGCATGGCCCTGACCGGGCGCTATGCGCTGCGCCGCAAGGTGACGCTGCAGTATCCCGAGGAAAAGACCCCGCTGTCGCCGCGCTTTCGTGGGTTGCACGCCCAGCGGCGCTACCCCAATGGCGAGGAGCGCTGTATCGCCTGCAAGCTGTGCGAGGCGGTCTGCCCCGCGATGGCCATCACCATCGAGTCGGCCGAACGCGCGGATGGCACGCGCCGCACGACGCGCTACGACATCGACCTGACCAAGTGCATCTTCTGCGGCTTTTGCGAAGAAGCCTGTCCGGTGGATGCGATCGTCGAGACCCACATCTTCGAGTACCACGGCGAAAAACGCGGCGATCTGTACTTCACCAAGGAAATGCTGCTGGCCGTCGGTGATCGCTACGAGAAGGAGATCGCGGCGGCCAAGGCGGCCGACGCGAAATATCGCTGACACCGCCTGCGCACGAGCACATCATGGATTTCGTTGCAGCCTTTTTCTATGTCTTTTCGGCGGTGCTGCTGTTTGCGGGCCTGCGCGTCATCACCGCGCGCAACCCGGTGCACGCGGTGCTGTATCTGATGCTGGCGTTTTCGCAGGCAGCCGCCCTGTGGCTGCTGCTGAAGGCCGAGTTCTTGGGTATCGCGCTGGTGCTGGTGTACCTGGGCGCGGTGATGGTGCTGTTCCTGTTCGTGGTCATGATGCTCGACATCAATGTGGATGCGATGCGGGCCGGCTTCTGGAAGCACCTGCCGCTGGCGCTGGTGCTGGGTGCCGTGGTGAGCATGGAGTTGATCGCGGTGCTGTGGGCCGGGTTCCCGACCGCGACCGCCGACGCCAGTGTGGCCACGCGCGCCATGCACGCCGCCGATCACCGCAACACCTACGAGCTGGGACGGTTGCTGTACCGCGACTACTTGTACCCGATTCAGGTGGCGGCGGTCATCCTGCTGGTGGGCATGATCGCGGCGATCGCAATGACGCTGCGCGGCCGCAAGGACACCAAAACCATCGATCCGGGCGTGCAGGTGCGCGTCAAGGCCAGTGAGCGGCTGCAGGTGCTGAGCGTGCCGCCCGCGCGCGTGGCCGAAGCGGCCAAGGAGGAGCGGGCATGAATACGCTGGGCACCCTGGGGATTGGCCATTTTCTGGCGGTGGGCGCAATCCTGTTTGCGCTGTCGGTGGTGGGGATTTTTCTCAACCGCAAAAACCTGATCGTGCTGCTGATGGCCATCGAGCTGATGCTGCTGGCGGTTAACATCAACTTTGTGGCCTTCGCCCACTACCTGGGCGATCTGCACGGGCAGGTGTTCGTATTCTTCATCCTGACCGTAGCGGCGGCGGAGTCGGCCATCGGCTTGGCGATCCTCGTCCTGCTGTTCCGCAACAAGTCGTCGATCGACGCCCAGACGCTTGACGCCCTCAAGGGCTGAGAGGCACTTCGCAACCCCCGCGATCCCAACCATGACAACACTTTCCGCAAGCATGTTACTGGCCGTGCCGCTGGCGCCCCTGGCGGGTGCGGCGGCGGCCGGTATCCTGGGCACCCAGCTGGGTGGCAACTGGATTGGTCGCCGCTGGGCGCACAGTCTCACCATTTTGGGCGTGCTGGTGTCCTTTATCCTGTCGGCGATCACGCTCAAACGGGTCGCGCTCGACGGTGCCTACTTCGATCAGACCCTCTACGAGTGGATGGTCATCGGCGGGCTGAAGATGGAGGTCGGCTTCTTGGTCGACGGCCTGACCGCGATGATGATGTGCGTGGTCACCTTCGTGTCGCTGATGGTGCACATCTACACCATCGGCTACATGGAGGACGACCCGGGCTACAACCGCTTCTTCGCCTACATCTCGCTGTTTACGTTTTCGATGCTCATGCTGGTCATGAGCAACAACCTGTTGCAGCTGTTTTTTGGCTGGGAAGCGGTGGGGCTGGTGTCGTACCTGCTGATTGGCTTCTGGTTCAACAAACCCACGGCCATCTTCGCCAACATGAAGGCGTTCTTGGTCAACCGGGTGGGCGACTTCGGCTTCATCCTGGGCATCGGGCTGCTGGCGGCCTACACCGGCACGCTGAATTACAACGAGATCTTCGACAAGGCACCGGAGCTGGCCGCCATTGAGTTCCCGTGGTACGTCTTTGGTCAAGAGGCGATGTTGGTCACCGTGATCGGTATCTGCCTATTCATCGGCGCCATGGGCAAGAGCGCGCAGTTTCCGCTGCATGTGTGGCTGCCCGATTCGATGGAGGGCCCGACACCGATCTCGGCGCTGATCCACGCCGCCACGATGGTCACGGCCGGTATCTTCATGGTCGCGCGCATGTCGCCGATCTACGAGTTGTCGGATGCGGCGCTGAACTTCATCCTCGTGATCGGGGCCATCACGGCGCTCTTTATGGGCTTTCTCGGCATCATCCAGAACGACATCAAGCGCGTGGTGGCGTACTCCACGCTGTCGCAGCTGGGCTACATGACGGTGGCGCTGGGGGCGTCGGCCTATTCGGTGGCGGTGTTCCACCTGATGACGCACGCCTTCTTCAAGGCGCTGCTGTTCCTGGCGGCGGGGTCGGTGATCATTGGCATGCATCACAACCAGGACATCCGCTACATGGGTGGGCTGCGCCGCTACATGCCTATCACGTGGCTCACGTTCCTGCTCGGCACGCTGGCGCTGATTGGCACACCGCTGTTCTCGGGCTTTTACTCCAAGGACGCCATCATCGAGGCGGTGCATTTCAGCAATCTGCCGGCGTCGGGCTTTGCCTACTTCGCCGTGCTGGCTGGCGTTTTCGTCACGGCGTTCTATTCGTTCCGCGTGTATTTCTTGGTCTTTCACGGCCCTGAACGCTACGACCAGAACCCGGACGCGCACCACGTCCATCACGGGGGGCATGATGACCATGGCGACGGCAAGCCGCACGAGTCCCCGTGGGTGGTGACGGCGCCGCTGCTGGCGCTGGCCGTGCCGTCGGTGGTGATCGGATACCTGACGATCGGACCGATGCTGTTTGGGGACTTCCTGGCCGCCTCGATCGAGGTCCACGCGGACAAGCATCCGGCGATGGCGAAGTTTGCCGAGATCTTCCACGGCCCGCTGGCGATGGCGCTGCACGCCTTCAGCGCCCCGCCGCTGTATCTGGCGGCAGCCGGGGCGCTGTCGGCGTGGTACCTGTACCTGGTGCGGCCCGAAATGCCCGGGCGCATCGCGCAGGCGCTGCGGCCCATCGTCGTGGTGCTGGAAAACAAGTACTACATGGACTGGATCAACGAGCACATCATCGCGCGCGCCGCGCGTGCCATTGGCGTCGGTCTGTGGAAGGGGGGCGATCGCGGCGTCATCGAAGCTGGCATCGTCAACCTGAGCTGGAAGCTGGTGGGGGCGGTCGCCGGCATCGTGCGGCGGGTACAGACCGGCTATCTATACCACTACGCGTTCGTGATGATTGCGGGTGTCCTGGCCTTGATGACCTACTTCGTCTGGCTCGCCAAATAAGGAGAACGACAGCATGGGTTTGTTGAGTCTGGCGATTTGGACGCCGATCGTCGTAGGCGCCGTGCTGCTGGCGCTGGGGCGTGATGAGCACGTCCGCGTCGTGCGCTGGGTCGCGCTGGTGGGAGGGCTGCTGGGGCTGGCCGTCACCGTGCCGCTGGTGGCGGGCTTCGATGGCGGTAGCGCGGCCATGCAGTTTGTCGAAAAAGCCCCTTGGATCGAGCGCTTCAACGTGCACTACCACCTGGGCATTGACGGCATTTCGCTGTGGCTGATCGTGTTGACGGCGTTCATCACCGTCATCGTTGTGATCGCCGGCTGGGAAGTGATTACCGAGCGCGTCAATCAGTACATGGGCGCGTTCCTGATCTTGTCCGGGCTAATGATCGGTGTGTTTGCGTCGCTGGACGCGATGCTGTTCTACATCTTCTTCGAGGCGACGCTGATTCCGATGTACATCATCATCGGTATCTGGGGTGGTCCGAACCGCATCTATGCGGCGTTTAAGTTTTTCCTGTACACGCTGCTGGGCTCGCTGCTGATGCTGGTGGCGCTGATCTACCTGTACAACGCCTCGGGTGGCAGCTTCGCGCTGGCCGATTGGCACCGGCTGCCGTTGGGGGCCACTGCACAGAGCGCGCTGTTCTTTGCCTTCCTGGCGGCGTTTGCGGTGAAGGTGCCGATGTGGCCGGTGCACACCTGGTTGCCGGATGTGCACGTGGAGGCCCCCACCGGCGGCTCGGCTGTGCTGGCGGCGATCATGCTCAAGCTGGGGGCGTACGGCTTCCTGCGGTTTTCGCTGCCGATTACGCCCGACGCCGCGCACGAATGGGCGCCGCTGATGATCGCGCTGTCGCTGGTGGCAGTGATCTACGTCGGCCTGGTGGCCATGGTGCAGCAAGACATGAAGAAGCTGGTGGCGTACTCCTCGGTGGCGCACATGGGGTTCGTGACGCTGGGCTTTTTCGTGTTCAACGACCTTGGGCTGGCGGGCGGCATCGTGCAAATGCTGGCGCACGGCTTCGTCTCGGCGGCGATGTTCCTGTGCATCGGCGTGCTGTACGACCGCGTGCACTCGCGTGAGATCCGCGACTACGGCGGCGTGCTCAACACCATGCCGGCGTTCGGCGCCTTTGCGCTGTTGTTCGTGATGGCCAACGCCGGCCTGCCCGGGACGGCCGGCTTCGTTGGCGAGTGGATGGTGATCCTGGCGGCGGTCAAAGTCAACTTCTGGGTGGGGCTGCTGGCGGCCACGTCGCTCATCTTCGGCGCGGCGTATTCGCTGTGGATGTTCAAGCGGGTGTATCTGGGCGCACCGGTGCACGAGCACGTCAAGGCGCTCAAGGACATCAATGCGCGTGAGTTCCTGGTGTTGGCGTTGCTGGCCCTGATGGTGCTGTATTTCGGTATCCACCCTAAGCCGTTTACCGACACCATCGACCCTGCGGTGCAGCAACTGCTCAAGCAGGTATCGGTTTCCAAGCTGGGCTGATGCCCCCGGATTTCTTTTACCCGAGAAAGCGTTCGTCCCATGATTGATGCTGTCAGCTGGGCCACTGCCACCCCCGAGTTGTTGCTGCTCGGCATGGCATGCGTAATCGCCCTGTACGACCTGTTTGTGGATACCCCGCTGCGCGACGCGACGTTTCGCCTGACCCAGCTGACACTGGCAGTGGTAGCGGCGCTCGAGGGTTACCTGGCGCTCAGTGGCCAGACCTTGGTCGGTTTCGGCGGCATGATCGTCAGCGATCCGCTGGGGGCGTGGCTCAAGCTGTTTGCGACGGTGGCGCTGATGGTGACGCTGCTGTATGCGCGTCCGTACGCGGCCGGGCGGGACATGCTGCGCGGCGGCGAGCTGTTTACGCTGTCGATGTTTGCGCTGCTGGGCATGTTCGTGATGATCTCCGGGCACCACTTCCTGGTGATCTATCTGGGGTTGGAGCTGCTGACGCTGTCGAGCTACGCGCTGGTGGCGCTGCGGCGCGACGACGCGCGCGCCACCGAGGCGGCGATGAAGTATTTCGTGCTGGGTGCATTGGCCAGCGGCTTCCTGCTCTATGGTCTGTCGCTGATCTATGGGGTCACCGGCAGCCTCGGCGTGCGTGAAGTGGGGCAGGCAGTGGGGGGGGGCGTGCAGCAGCCGCTGGTGCTAACGCTGGGCGTGGTGTTCGTGGTTGCCGGTCTGGCATTCAAGCTGGGGGTGGTGCCTTTCCATATGTGGGTGCCCGACATCTATCATGGGGCACCGACGGCGATCACGCTGCTGATCGGCGGCGCGCCCAAGCTGGCGGCCTTCGCCATCCTCGTGCGCCTGCTGGCTGAAGGGTTGCCTGCGGCAGCGGTCGAATGGCAGCAGATGCTGGCCTTCCTGGCGGTGGCATCGCTGCTGATCGGCAACCTGGCTGCGGTGGCGCAGACCAACCTCAAGCGCATGCTGGCGTTTTCGACCATTGCCCAGATGGGCTTTATGCTGCTGGCACTGGTGGGCGGCGTGGTGGAGGCAGACCGCAGCGGCATGGGCGATGCGTGGGCGGCGGCGATGTTCTACGTCGTCACCTACGTGCTGACCACGCTGGCCACCTTCGGCGTGATGCTGCTGCTGGCGCGCGACGGCTTCGAATCGGAGGAGATTGCCGACTTTGCCGGGCTGAACCAGCGCAGCCCGCTGTACGCGGGGGTGCTGGCGGCGTGCATGTTCTCGCTGGCTGGCGTGCCACCGCTGGTCGGTTTTTATGCCAAGCTGGCGGTGTTGCAGGCGCTGCTGGCCGCCGGCGGCGGGCTGTATGTGGGGTTGGCCGTGTTTGCGGTGCTGGCGTCGCTGGTGGGGGCGTTTTATTACCTGCGCGTCGTCAAGGTCATGTACTTCGATGCGCCGACACAGACGGCGACGATTACCGCACCGGTGGCGGTGCGAGCGGTGCTGTCCCTCAACGGCGCGTTGGTGCTGATGCTGGGCCTGCTGCCCGGTGGGCTGATGACGTTGTGTGTGCAGGCGGTGCGTGCGGTTTTGTGAGGCCGGTTAGACTGCGCGCATGAGTTTGCAATCCGCTGTGTACGCGGTGATCGCGTTGGCGCTGATCGCCGCCAATCTGCCGTTTCTGAACGATCGCTGGCTGCTGGTGTGGCGGGCCCGCGGCGGCGTCAAGCCGCTGTGGGGGCGGCTGGCGGAGCTGGTGCTGTGGTATGGCGTCGTTGGCGTGGTGGCCGTGGGGCTGGAGCAGCATCTGGGGCAGCGCTATCCACAGGGCTGGGAGTTTTACGCGATCACCGCCGCGATGTTTCTGACGTTTGCGTTTCCCGGCTTTGTCGGGCGCTATCTGCTGCGGCGGTAAGGCGAGCAAGGGGTGCGTCCATGTCTGCCGCTGCCTTGCTGCCCGATCGGCAGCCCGCCCATCTGACCGAGACCGCGTGTGAACGCAGCACGCTGTGGCAGGGGCACTTTTTGCGCCTGCAGCGCGACTGCGTGCGCCTGCCCGACGGGCGGCAGGCGTGGCGCGAGTATCTGCACCACCCGGGCGCCGTGATGGTGATCCCTTGCCTCGACGACGGCCGCCTTGTCGTCGAGCGGCAGTACCGCTATCCGGTGCAGCAGGCGATGATCGAGTTTCCCGCGGGAAAGCGCGATGCGGGGGAGTCGGCGATTGTTTGTGCCGTGCGTGAACTGCGCGAGGAAACGGGCTACACCGCCCGCGAGTGGGCGCGTGCAGGCGTGCTACACCCCGCCATCGGTTACGCCGACGAATGCATCGAGATCTGGTTTGCGCGCGGTTTGCAGGCCGGCCCGCGCGCGCTAGACGACGGCGAACACCTGGACGTGCTGGTGGTGGACGCCGAGGCGTTGCTCGCCGCCGTCCGTGACGGGGTCGTCACGGACGGCAAGACGCTGGCCGGACTGCTGTGGTGGCAGCGTGTCAGCACCGGGGCGTGGCCGCTGCAGTGGCGCACCACCGACGCGTGGCTGGGTGACGACGCCCGCTCGGCCAACATGCCAGCGGGCGCGGTGGTGGGGGCAATGGGTGATCGCGGCGGTCTGGCCGACGGGCTTGCGCTTCCCGAGGCCTGCGCAGGCCGTGTCCCGGCTACGTCCGGCGCGGGAGCGGGCACATGAAGGTGCTGGATTTGGTGTGTGCGCAGGGGCATGTGTTCGAGGGCTGGTTCGGCAGCGAAGAGGATTACCTGCAGCAACGTGCGGCCGGCCTGATCGAATGCCCGGTTTGTGGTGACCATACCATCGACAAGCGGCTGAGCGCCCCGTACGTGCACACCCCACGCAGCACGGTGGTGCCGGCGGCGCCCGCGCCCGCCGAAGGCGTGCGCGCACCGGTGCTGTCGCCCGAGGAGCAGTCGCGCCTGTTGCGCGCCCTGCGGGCGCTGGTGCGCGACAGCGATGACGTGGGCGAGCGCTTTGCCGAGGAGGCGCGCGCCATGCACCGGGGCGAGGTGCCCGCGCGCAGCATCCGGGGCCGCGCCACCGCGCAGGAAGCCGTGGCGCTGCTGGAGGAGGGTGTGCCGGTGCTGCCATTGCCCGACACGCCCCTGCTCAAAGAACCCCTGCAATAGGGCGCCGCCCTCAGGGGTAAAGACCGCGCAGGTCGCGTGCGCGCAGGATGCGCTCGCACGCCACGATGAAGGTGGCGGTGCGCAGTGTTACGCCCTTGTCGCTGGCCACCTGCCATACCCCGTCCAGCGCCCCCCGCATCACCGCTACCAGGCGCTGATTGATTTCCTCCTCGCTCCAGAAGAAGCTGGAGAAGTCCTGCACCCATTCGAAGTAGCTGACGGTGACGCCCCCGGCGTTGGCGATCACGTCGGGCACCACCAGTACGCGGCGTTCGTTGAGAATGTCGTCGGCCTCGGGCGTGGTCGGCCCGTTGGCCCCTTCGATGACGAGGCGGGCCTGGATGCGGTGGGCATTGTCGTGCGTGATCTGCTGCTCCAGCGCTGCGGGGATCAGGATGTCGCACGGCGTGTCCCAGAACCGGTCGCGCTCGATGGCCTCGGCCCCGGCGAACCCGGCCACAGTACCGTGGGCCTTGGCGTGCGCCAGTAGGGCCGGGATGTCCAGGCCCGCCTCGCGGTAGACGCAGCCGGCGTGATCCTGCACCGCCACCACGCGCGCACCGGCTTCGGCGAACAGCTTGGCGGCGATGCCGCCCACGTTACCGAAGCCCTGCACCGCCACGCGCGCACCCACCAGGTCCAGGCCGATGCGCCGCGCGGCCTCGGCTCCCACGGTGAAAACACCGCGTCCGGTGGCTTCGTGCCGCCCCAGCGAGCCGCCCAGGCTGATGGGCTTGCCGGTCACCACCCCGGTGGCGGTCTCGCCGATGTTCATCGAGTAGGTGTCCATCATCCACGCCATGACCCGTTCGTTGGTGTTGACGTCTGGCGCGGGGATGTCCTTGGTGGGGCCGATGATGATGCCAATTTCGCTGGTGTAGCGGCGCGTCAGGCGCTCCAGCTCGCCCATCGACAGCTGTCGGGGATCGACACGGATGCCGCCCTTGGCGCCACCGAACGGCACGTTGACGGCGGCATTTTTGATCGACATCCAGGCCGCCAGCGCCATCACCTCGGACAGCGTGACGTCCTGGTGAAAGCGCACGCCCCCCTTGCCGGGCCCGCGCGAGGTGTTGTGCTGTACGCGGTAGCCTTCGAAATGCGCCACCGTGCCATCGTCCATCTGGATCGGGACATCGACGATGAGAATGCGCTTGGGGCGCTTGAGCGTTTCGACCCAGCGCGCGAGGTTGCCCAGATAGGGGGTGACACGATCGACCTGTTGCAGAAAGATACCCCAGGGGCCGAGGTGGTGCGGGTCGAGGTAGGATGGCAACGTGTGCATGGTCGAAGAAACAGGGTGTTGCGTCATGTGGCTACAGGGAGTTAGTGAAACGTGACGCGCAGCTTACGGCGGCGGCGCGCGGCTGTCCAACGCCGGTTGGCGATCCGGTTATGCACGCCGCGCATGGATGCGCGGCGAGCTGGCTGTGCTGGCCCAGGAAGCGCTGGCCGTGCCGTTGCGGGTTCGGGCGGCAGATCAGCGCCGTGCCGACTTTCGGGGTCTTGCGCCATCCCGTGTCGGCGCGCATGTTGCCGCGCGTTGTATCGTTGGGATTTCGGTTTTTTCCCTATCCCCAGTGGTCGGCATCCACGCCCGTGTCGCGGCGCGGACGCCCGCGTGGTGACGCCGACTGCGCAGGCAGGGCAGAATCTGGCGCTGTGAAATCGCCCGTTCTCCCCGCGTCGTTCGATCCCCGTCGCGTGCCGGTGTTGGCGTGCGATGCGCACCTGCCGCCAGTACCCGTGCAGCAGTTCAACGCCGATCAGTGGCGGCGCTGGTTTGCCGAGCCGCCTCTGTGGGAGCCTGAGTGGCGCGCCGAGCCGCCTTGGGGGGACGCGCCGCCGCGGCCGGCGGCGGTGCTGGTGCCCATCGTGTGGCGCGAACAGCCGATGGTGTTGTTGACCGAGCGCAGCGCGCATCTGCCTACGCACGCCGCGCAGGTGGCGTTTCCGGGCGGCAAGCTGGATGCACGCGACGGCGGTGATCCGGTGCGCTGTGCGCTGCGCGAAGCGGCGGAGGAGGTGGGGCTGGCCCCCGCCTGGGTGGAAGCGCTGGGAACGCTGCCGCGCTACCGCACGGGCTCTGGCTTCGACATCACACCCGTGGTGGGGCTGGTGTGGCCACAGGGGCCGTGGCAACCCGATCCGCACGAGGTGGCCGATGTGTTCGAGGTCCCACTGGCGTTTCTGATGGACCCGCGCCACCACCGGCACCATGAGGTGCAGTGGGCGCACACGCGCCGCCACTGGTTGTCGATGCCCTATGACGATGGGGGCATGCAGCGCTTCATCTGGGGAGCAACCGCTGCCATGCTGCGCAACCTGTACCGGTTTTTGTCGGCGGCCACCGCCGCTATGATGCGCCCATGACGTTTTTCGCCGTCCTGTTTGCGCTGTTGCTGGATCAGGCCCGCCGCCCCGGTGCGGAGGCGGCGCTGGCTGCTCCGGCGCGCGGCTGGGCAGATTGGGTGCAGCGCCAGCTCGACGCCGGGCACCGTGCCCAGGGCGTGCTGGTGTGGGGGCTGGCGTGGGGCGCGCCGGTGCTAGGGGCGGCGTTGGTCTACCAGGGGCTGGACCGCGCCAGCGGCCTGCTGGGGTTTGCGTGGACCCTGGCGGTGCTCTACCTGCTGCTCGGATTTCGGCAGTTTAGCCATCCCTTCACCGCGGTACGGGCCGCGCTGGAGTCGGCAGACGAGGCGCGTGCGCGCGCCGCGCTGGCCGACTGGCTGAATACGCCCGTGGTGGACTGGCCGCGTGAGGAGCTGCTGCGGCGTACGCTGGCGCAGGCGGTGTTGTCGGCGCAGCGGCACGTCTTCGGGGTGCTGGTGTGGTTCGTCGCCGGGGCGGTGCTCGGGCTGGGTCCGGCGGGTGCCGTGGCGTACCGCCAAGCGGCGAATTTGGCTGCGCGCTGGAGCGGGGCGGGGCCTCTGTCGCCCGTGGTCAGCCCCGCCGTGGCGGCGCTGGCGCAACGAGCGTGGTACTGGCTGGATGCCGCCGCGGCACGCGTGACAGTGCTGGTGTTTGCCATGGTGGGGCATTTCGAGGAAGCGCTGGCGCGCTGGCGCCAGCATGCCGGCCCTTGGCGTGAGTCCAGCGACACGCTGTTGCTGGCCGTGGCTGAAGGGGCGCTGCAGGTGCGCTTGCTGGCGCGCGGCGCCGATGATCCGCTGCGTGGTACCGATTTGCGTGAGCCGCAATTGGCCCACCTGGCCAGTGCCGTCGGGCTGGTGTGGCGGGGCGTCGTCCTGTGGCTGATGGCGCTAGCCATCGGCCTGCTGGCCCGTATTTTCTGAGGTGAGGCGCTCTCGCCGCTGG
>Ga0209721_1000639_pt1 | contig 29816 bp, 24 predicted proteins | sample TshhotsprinmetaG_FD_184139 | JGI IMG/M metagenome (GOLD analysis project Ga0209721, IMG submission 184139) | Hot spring microbial communities from South Africa to study Microbial Dark Matter (Phase II) - Tshipise hot spring metaG (SPAdes)... | ecosystem: Environmental > Aquatic > Thermal springs...
TCTCGCGGGCGCTGGAACGCCCCCCGCCCCGCCAGTCACGGAAGCCGTACTTGGCGTCCCAGGTGTAATCGGCGTGGCCAGGGCGGTACAGGTCCTTGATCGACTCGTAGTGCCCGGGTTTGGCGTCGGTATTGTACACGACCATACTGATCGGCGTCCCGGTCGTCCGACCCTCGAAGACACCGGAAAGGATCTGTACCCGGTCAGCCTCCTGGCGCTGCGAACTGACCTTGCTCTGCCCCACCCGGCGCCGATCCAGTTCGCGCTGGATCTCCTCCTCGCTGATCGGCAGCCCCGCGGGACAGCCGTCAACCGTGCAGCCCACTGCCGGCCCGTGCGACTCGCCCCAGGTCGTGAGGCGAAACACCTGTCCAAAACTGTTGCCTGGCATACGCTTTCGTTAAGGTCAGTGCGGATGGTACGCCGCGCGTGCCCCTGCCGCCGCCTATGCGGCTGCGCCGCACAACGATAAGGTGAAAATGGGTTTTTCTTGGGAGGGCTACGCCCTCCCAAACCCTCCGGGTGGGGAGGGCTTACCGCCCCCACAGGCAGGGGTGCGGTTCGACAGGCTCACCGCAGGTGGGGAAACCCGGTTTCCCCGTATTTTTACCTCAGTGTACCACACCGGTCACTTACCATGGCACCGGGCCGGTGAGGTCCGCGTGCGCGCGAGGTCGTTGCATCAGCCCTGGTTTTCCGCGGCATCGCTCATCTGGCTGGCCTCCTGTCCCCACTCCGTCTCCCGCCACGCCTCCAGCACCCGGGCATAGACCTGAGCGGTGGCGGCGGCGATGCGCGGCCAGGTGTAATACTCGCGGATCTCGCGCAGCGCGGCCGCGGCGCGGGCGCGGGCGATGTCGGGCCGGCTGAGGGCCGCAGTGATTGCGTCGGCCAGTTCACCCGGGTCGTCGGCGCGCACCACCAGGCCGGTAATGCCGTTCTGGACCACCTCGGCAAGCCCGCCGGCATCGCTCACGATCAGCGGGCAGCCGTTGGCGAGGGCCTCCAGGGCTACGATCCCGAACGGCTCGTAGAGCGAGGGGAAGATCGCCAGATCCGCGGCGTGATACAGTCGATCCCGTTCCTCGTCGGAAACAAAGCCGACGAAGGTAACCCGATCACTGATCCCCAGCGCCGCTGCCTGTGCCTTCAATGGCTCGAGGTACCCACCGGTGCCGGCGATCACCAGACGCGCCCGCACCCGGGCGATGACCGCCGGCCAGGCGTTCAGCAGCACGTGCAGCCCCTTCTCATATACGATGCGTCCCACGTGAAACACCATCCGCTCGTCGTCGGCAACGTAGCGTCGGCGGAAGCTCAGCCAGTGATCGGCATCGCGGAACGGCGAGCCGCTGATATAGACGCCGTTGGGCACCACGTCGATCTTGTCGAGGGGCGTCTGAAAGTACTCGTGGATCTGGCTGGCCATAAAGTGCGAGCAGACGATCACCCGCCAGGCCTCGTAGGTCAGGCGCCACTCCAGTTCATTAATGCGATGCGCTGCGTCGCTGTGCAGGCCCCCGCGCCCCCGTCCGCGCTCGGTGGCATGGATCGTGGCGATCAGCGGCACGCGCCACTGGTACTTGAGTTGGACGCTCGCCTCGGTTGCCAGCCAGTCGTGGGCGTGGACCAGATCGAAGCGCCCGTAGGTTTCCTGCAACTCACTGGCTGCCTGCACCAGATCCCGACTAACGCGGGCCACGAAGGTGGGATAATCGGCGTCGGGGATGGGGGGCGCCGGTACCCGGCGCACAGCGACACCGTCGCTCAGTTCGGCCTCCGGGCCGTCGCGCAGGCGAGGGGTCACCACGGCAGGGCACACTCCCTGGCTGGCCAGGGCTGGGAGCAGTTCGGCGACATGGCGGCCCAGGCCGCCAACGATGTGAGGGGGGTATTCCCAGGCGATGTGGAGTACGTGCATGTTGAGCAGATTATACCATTTCAGCCGTCCATACGGCTGCGCCGCGCAGCGCCAGCATGAACATATTTGTTCTTGGAAGGGCGTAGAGGCGCGGCGCCGCCGCGCATCTACGCCCAAGCTCTCCCCTCAGGGAGGGGCGTGGGGAAACCCGGTTTCCCCACGCTTCGTCATCCCTGCCCCAGCGCCCGGGCCACCACAAACTTCAGGTAGCGTCCCTCGGGGAAACCCGCCGGCACGGGGTGATCGGCCGGCTGGCCCGCCTCGTGCACAATCTGCACGCGGGTCTGGGCCTGGACCCCGGCGTCGGCGAGGAGGGCGCGAAACTGCTCCGGCCCGACCTGGCTGGTGCAACTGGCGGAGATGAGCAAACCGCCCGGCTCCAGGCAGCGCAGGGCCAGGCTGTTGATGCGCACGTAGGCGCGCATGGCCCCGTGCAGACTGCGTTTCTGGCGCGCGAAACTGGGCGGATCGAGTATCACGGCCTGGAAGCGCTGACCGGCTTTGGCATAGGCATCGAGGAGCGCGAAACAGTCTTCGGTGACAAACTGGTGGCGGCTGGCGTCGAGGCGGTTCAGGGCCACATTGGCCGCCGCGGCCTCGGCGAGACCTTTCCCCAGATCAACGCTGATCACATGGGCCGCCTGGCCCCGCAGGGCGTAGAGCGAAAACCCGCCGGTGTAGGCGAAGCAATTCAGCACGGTGCGCCCGCGCACCAACCCTTCGACCGTGCGCCGGTTCTCGCGATGGTCGAGGAACAGGCCGGTCTTCTGCCCGCGGTAGAGATCGGCATAAACGTACAGCCCGTGCTCCTGCACCACCAGGTCCGGCGGGGGCGCTTCGCCCCACAGCACCCGCAGGGCCGTGGGCGCTTCCTCATCGCCGGTCTCCCGCTCCTCGGCGCCGGGGGCATCGTCGGAGGGGCGTTCGCGCAGCCCCACACCGCGAAGCGCCGGGTCGCAGGCCCGCAGCGCCGACGCCACCATCGGCGCTACAACCCGCGCGCTCTCGGCGTAGGTCTGGAGCACAGCGTAGTCGCCGTAGCGATCCACCACCAGACCGGGCAGACCGTCGCCTTCGCCGTAGATCCAGCGGTAGGCGGTCGTCGCCGTCTCGCGAATGGCGGCGCGACCCTCCCATGCTTCCCAGACCCGTTCGGCGATCCAGTTCGCATCGGGCGGGGCGCTCCGGCTGAAGAGGCGCACTGCAATTGCGCTGCGCGCATCCCAGAGGCCGTAAGCGCTGAAGCTCCCACAGCGCACCCGCACCCACTGGCCCGAGACCAGCCGCTGGCTTTCCCGAACGTGGTTGCGATAGATCCAGGGGTGCCCGGCAACGAGGCGGCTCTTCAGCGCCGGGTCAACGCTTACTTCAGGAATCGTCATGGCTGGAACGTCCGGGTCTGAACCATGCCCGGCGCTCTGAACGCCGGCGCCGGGCGGGTCTTACACCGTCGCTCCGCTCGGCACCACGCCGCTCTTCGGAAAGGCATGCTCGGCTGTGCGTGGACGAATAGCCACATTGCGCCCCACCGTCAATCCCTCGGGCAACTGCGCGCGGGCGCCCACCAGCGTCAACCCTGTGTTCAGGCGTTCGGGGGCCGCCAGGTTAGGTGTGGCAATGTCGCCTTCACCCACCACGGCTCCCCCGCCGATGCGCACTCCCTCGTCAATGATACAGCGATCCACCACCGCCTCCGGGCCGATCCAGGCATCACCCAGCACGATCGAATCGCGGATCACCGCCCCTGGTGAGACGTACACGCCAGGGGAGAGCACCGAGTGCGTCACCGTGCCGTAGACGCGGCATCCATCGCTTAGCAGACAGTTCTCCACCCGGGCGTGCTCACCCACTTCAACGCCGGGCAGATCGGCGCTGGTCGTGTGGATGACCCACTCCGGGTCGTAGAGATCGAGCGCAGGTGTTTCGACCAGCAGGGCCAGGTTGGCTTCATAGTAAGCCTGAACCGTGCCGACGTCGGCCCAGTAGCCCTGGAAATTGAAGGCAAAGGTGCGCGAATTGGGGATGATCCGGGGCAGGAGATGGCGCCCAAAATCGTGCTCGGTGCCCGCGAGGATGTCGATCAGGAACTGCTTGCGGAAAACATAGATCCCCATGGAGGCCAGGTTGGAGAGCGGACGCCGCGGCTTCTCCTCGAAGCGATCCACCCGCCCATCGCTGCCCACGGTCACGATGCCGAAGCGATGAGTATCGTGCGGACTGACACTGTGGACGGCCAGGGTCATGTCTGCGTTGCGCTCGGCATGCAGTTCGAGCAACGGGATATAATTCATTTTATAAATGTGATCGCCTGCAAGCACAAGTATCGCATCAACCTGCTGATCTTCGATCAGATCGAGGTTGTAGCGTACTGCATCGGCAGTACCCCGCTGCCAGCCTCCCCCGTCCGGGGTGGGCGATGGGTGCAACACGCGCAAGCCGCCCTGCGCCCGGTCGAGATCCCAGGGGCGGCCAACCCCCAGATGGGCGTGGAGCGAACGCGGTTTGTACTGGGTGAGCACCGCGACGTTGTAGATCCCCGAGTTAACGCAATTGGAAAGGGGAAAATCAATGATGCGAAACTTCCCGGCAAAGGGCACGGCTGCTTCGGTGCGTTCAGCGGTGAGGACGGAAAGGGCGGGCGAGTCGCCGCCCGCCAGGATCAGGGTCAGGGTGCGGAGCATAGGTTTTATGGGCGCCGACGGGGGCGCAGCGAGCTGCGCCGTACCGCCGCCGCGTAAGCGCTTAGAGCGTCTCCCCCGACGGGATCTCGCGACTCGGAAAATCTTCCGCGTCGCGATCGGCGTTGATCACAACATTGCGGCCGATGATCGCGCCCGGAGGGATGTGGGCCGACTTGCCGATCACCGAGATGCCGGTGTTGAGCTTATCTGGCTCAGCCTTGTTTGGCACCGTTAGATCATCACCCACGCCGAGGTGCGCCCCGGCGCCGATCACCACCTGCTTATCCACAATCATCCGGTCGAGCACCGCGCCAGGGCCGATCCAGGTGTCGTTCATTACCACGCTGTCGCGCACGATCGCTCCCGGTGATACGTACACCCCCGGCGACAGCACCGAACGCTCGACCGTGCCGCGGATGGTGCAGCCGTTGCAGATGATCGCCCGCGACACTCGCGCCTGCGGCCCGATCTTGGCCGATGGGCGTTCCTCGCTGCGGGTGCGGATGCGCCAGCTCGGGTCAAACAGGTCGAAATCAAGCTGAGGATCGAGCAGTTGCATGCTCGTTTCCCAGTACGACTGGATGGTGCCCACATCAACCCAGTAGCCGCTGAAGCGATGGGCAAAGACGCGATCCTCGGCTACCATCGCCGGAATCACGTGCTTGCCGAAGTCGATCCGGGGCCGCTCCTGGCTGCCCTCCGACAGGCGCCGGATCAGCACATCGGTGTTGAAGACATAGATGCCCATGGAAGCCAGGTTGCCCTTATCGCGATCTTTAGGCTTTTCGGTGAACTCGATCACCCGATCCTGCTCGTCCGTGGTCATGATCCCGAAGCGATGCGTCTCCTCCAGTGGCACCTCCATCACCCCCACGGTCAGATCGGCCCGGTGGCGCCGGTGGGTGTCAATGATGGAGTTGTAGTCCATTTTATAAATATGATCGCCTGAGAGAATCAGCACGAGATCGGCACGGCGTTCCTGGATAAAATTGAGATTCTGGTAGATCGCATCGGCGGTGCCGCGGTACCACGACTGGTCGCTACGGCCCTGGTAGGGTTGCAACAGCCGTACCCCGCCCCGGTTGCGGTCGAGATCCCACGGCTTGCCGATGCCGATGTGATCATTCAGTGAGTGGGGCCGGTACTGGGTGAGCACCCCGACATCGAAGATGCCCGAATTGACGCAATTCGACAGCGTAAAGTCAATGATCCGGTACTTCCCTGCGAACGGCACCGATGGCTTGGCGCGCTTCTCCGAGAGCACGCTCAGCCGCGTGCCCTCACCGCCGGCCATAATCATTGCCACCACGCGCATGAGCGCCACCTCCTGGGGCCGATCCTGCCCTTCGGGCAGGCACGCTTCGCTCTGGATGGCTCGATTGTACCGCCAATCGGGGTGGCGCGCAAAGGGCCGTCTGGACGCGCGTGTTCACATTTGGGGTAAGGCGTCACCCCGGGTGTGCGCGGGCGCCCCGCCCGCAATGGCCTGCATGCGGGCAAGATGCCCGGGCTCCCAGGAGCAGTGTGCACACGTACGTCTGGACGTGCGTGTTCAGTATTGGGGTAACCACGCAAGCCCCGGAGGTGCCAGGGCCAACGCGCACCTAACAGCCGAACGGAAGCGTCCCGTACCGCAGGGCATAAAAGCCCATTTTGCCCAGTTCGCTAAGCACCGCCTCGCGCCCGTACGCATCGCGCCACCAGTTGTCAGGTTGGATGGCCAGGTCACGCGGGTGGTCGTAATACACCGTCACCGCGCTGCCCGCCAGGTGCTGCGAAATGACGCACAGCGCCCGCCGACTATGGGCCCAGTCGGTCACGATCAGCACACTGCGCGTCTGTCGCTCGCGGGCCAGGGCTGCGATTTGCTCGCCGTCGTCCCAGGTGCTGTACGACTCCAGCACGAAGTAGACCTCATGTGGAATCCCCTGCTCCTGCGCCAGGTTTCGGGCCCGCTGGACCAGCCGCCCGGCTGGAAGTTCCACCGGCCCGGTGCGCCAGATCTCCTGCCCGATCCCCTGATGGTACAGATCGATGGCGTGCTGATCGCGGTAAGGATAGCGCCCACCCAGCACCACGATGGCGTCAACCGGCGCAACCCGCGTCGGACGCGCCAGCCACTGACCGATTGCCGGGAGCCACCAGCCTGAAGTTAACATAACGATGCCAACGATGAACGCCAGCACTGCCAGCCAGCGGGCCAGCCGACTGCGCCAGAAACGGGGAGCCGCCCGTCCGACCACCGTCTCTCCCTGACCAGATAGCAATGCGCGAGGGTTATGATTGATGTTCTTGAGAGGTTCCATAACTCTGAGGTGAACATATGGGGAAACCGGGTTTCCCCACCTGTGGTGAGCTTGTCGAACCGCGCCCCTGCCTGTGGGGGCGCCAGCCGCTCCCAACAGCGGTTGGGACATGGGGAAACCGGGTTTCCCCAACCCCCTCCCTGAGAGGTGAACATACGGGGACACCGGCTTTCCCCACCTGCGGTGAGCCTGTCGAACCGCACCCCTGCCTGGGGCGGCGCCAGCCGCTCCCAACAGCGGTTGGGACATGGGGAAATCGGGTTTCCCCAACCCCCTCCCTGAGAGGTGAACATACGGGGACACCGGCTTTCCCCACCTGCGGTGAGCCTGTCGAACCGCACCCCTGCCTGGGGCGGCGCCAGCCGCTCCCAACAGCGGTTGGGACATGGGGAAACCGGGTTTCCCCAAGCCCCTCCCTGAGGGTAGGGTTTGGGAGGGCTGCGCCCTCCCAGGAATAACCATTTTCACTCTGAGGTGTAAAACGTACTATGTATCCCTGCGTGCATCTCCGCAGCTTCACACCTCTACAGACTCCTCGCCCCCCTCATCTTGATGAGTGTACCCGATCTGTGCGCCGTGTGCCAGGGCATTCATACCTCGAAAGTGGCGAGTCGCATCCGCACAGCGGGGAAAGCCGCTCTCCCCGCATCCCTTCACACCCTTCCCAGACGAACCCGCCGGGGTTAGAGCTTCGGGCCGACAGGCTGTTCCAGTACTCTGAGGTGAAAGTACGGGGAAACCGGGTTTCCCCATCCCCCTGCCTGTGGAGGCGCCAGCCGCTCCCACCAGCGGTTGGGACATGGGGAAACCGGGTTTCCCCACCTGCGGTGAGCCTGTCGAACCGCCTGCGGTGAGCCTGTCGAACCGCCTGCGGTGAGCCGGTCGCACCGCCTGCGGTGAGCCTGTCGAACCGCCTGCGGTGAGCCTGTCGAACCGCACCCCTGCCTGTGGAGGCGCCAGCCGTATGGGTGGTTGGAGAGGGGAGACCAGAGCCGTGGGCAGGGGGCATTCCAACGCAGTACAAACGTTGGCTCGGATGTTCTGTCTGCCCTTAGGTGGTCCGGGAAGGTGAGGAGGCGCAGCGGTGCTGCGCCTCCTCTTGCTCATTGTGCCAGTGTGTAGCGCAGCCGCACGCGTGTCTGGCGCGACTCACGAAGCCTGATAGACCAGGCGCGCCTCGCTGCCCGTGACGCGGGGACTGACCTCTCCAACCGCGCCTACAATCTCGCGGAGGCGGGGACCAAGGACCCGCTCCCAGTCGAGGTTTTGCTCGGCGAATACGCGCCCGTTGGCGCCGATCCGCCGCGCCAGCGCCGGGTCCTCCAGGGCGCGAATGGTCTGATGGGCCATCTCTTCGGCGTTCTGCGCCAGCAGCACATGCTCCTCGTGCCGCAGCGGCAGCCCGCGAATCCCCGCGGGCAGCGACACCAGGCATCGCCCCATGGCCAGAGCCTCAGAGACCTTCATCTTCGTCCCCGATGCGTCCTCGTAGGGGCTGACAAAAATGGCGCTCTGGCGGTACACCGGGCGGATGTCCGGAACACGCCCGGTAAACTCAACTCCGGGAATGTTGGCGAATTCCTGGCGGGTCTCGTCACTGAACGCCCCACCCAGAATGAAGCGCACATCGGGCACGGCGCTCCGCACGCGCGGGTACACCTGGTGCATAAAGAAGCGGAGCGCTTTCAGGTTGCGCACATCAGAGGTGCCGGTAAAGAGGATCGTGCGGCCAGGATCAACTGACCAGTCGGGGGAGAAATACGCGCAATCCAGGCCGTTCATCAACACGTCAACCTTCGCTGTCGGGCTGACCTGTAGCGTAAGCTGCCGGTCTTCCTCGCAAACCGAGAGGATACGCCCGAAGCGCGGGTAGACCCGGCGGCAGAAGCGGTAGGTCTGGTTGCGATTAACGCGCGCCACCAGGCGCAGCAGTGGATTGCTGAACTGCTGGGCATGCACATCCCAGTAGTGCACGTCGGCGTCCCACTGGTCGAGCACCCAGTGCGGCCCTGGCGCATCGAGGATTGGCGCCGTCCACAGGCTCAATGCGGCGACCACCCAGTCGCCTGGTTTCGGGCGCAGCGCCCGGAGCTGCGGGTTGGCGGCGAAGGAATGTTCCGCCATTGCCGCGTGGTACGATAGACCACGGGTGAGCGCCCGCCGGGCGATGGCCAGTTGATCGCGCAGGGTGGTGTCGCGACGCGGGATCTGGTGGATGGTCCGGGCGTAGGTTTGAAGTTCCGCCTTCTGTTCGCCGGTCAGCGGCACGCGCTGCATCAGGTACAGTTCGATCGGGAAGCCGCGCGCCAGCTCTTTCAAGAGATAGTAGCCGCGCCGTGCTCCGCCGGCAAAGTTCATTTCGAGCACAAACAGCTTGAGGGGTTTCATGCTTGCTCTCCTGAGGTGAACATAGCCCGCGCGCGGGAGGGTTTGGCGTAGAGGCGCGGCGGCGCCGCGCCTCTACGCCCTCCCAGGAACAATAATATTTTCATTCTGGCGTTGTGCGGCGCAGCCGCATGGACTGCCCGATGAACCCCGCGCCCGTTGATGCCACAAGCGCAGCTCGCCGCAGCGGCACGCAGCCCATCCTGCGGCTATGCTAACAAACGACCCGGGCTAGTGTCTGAGGCAGGGGTGACAAATTCGACAGCGCGCTGATGAACTGCCATTCACTGGAGGGCGCGGAGATCGGCGTAGGTCGCCACCACGACATCGTGCTGCCCTTCCGGGCCATGCTCATCGAGGTCGTTCGCCAGCAGGTAGCGGCGATAGGTATGCTCCAGACGCCCGGTCTGGCCGAGCTGGCTGTAGGCGCGCAGCAGCCATGCCACCACGTCATCGGCGCTTTCATCGCTGTCGAAGATCTGGCTGCATAGCGCAACACACTCGGCGAAACGGCCAGCAGTGTACAGCGCTTCGGCGACACGCTCTGCGGCGATCAGGAAATTGCCCCGGAGGTGGTCGCGCCGGGTGTGCGCCCAGGGCGCGCCGTTGGGAAGATCGATCATGTAGGGGCCGCCGTAGAGATGCAGTGCCTGCCGGTAGAGGGGCGCAGCGGCTTCCAGGCCCCCGGTTGTCTCGGTGTGGGTGGCGAGGGCGAAGGTCTGCTCAAATGCCTGCACATCGCTGCGATACGCGTCGGGGTTGAGGAGGCAGTGGTTGTCGGCGATGATCAGGGCGTGCTCGGCAAACGCCGCGTCACGCAGGCTGGCCAGCAGATCGCGCAGGGTTTGCAGGGTCCGCCCGGTGGTGGCTGCGCGCGTAGTGCCCCAGATGGCCGTCTCCAGGGCGGCGATGGTGGTCCCCTGCCGACCGCAGTGCAGCAGGTATCCCAGAACACCCCGAAGCTTCTGCCAGCCCACGCTGCTGTGCTCGCGGCGCACCCAGGCATCGAGATGCACTTCCTGGTGGTCTACAAACAGGCGTAGCCGGCCCAGAGACTCGATGTAGAACCCTCTGAACGGTTCTTCATAAATGGGTAACCCGCTGAGGCGAGGAATGCGCTGCAGCGCGAGGTGGGCCTGCTGGCGAAAGTGGGTGTCGGGAGAGGACAGGCAGCGGCGCAGCAGGGTGAGCGCGTGGTTGCCATACGTGCTGAGGAGGATGGCGCAGGCGTGTTGCTGAACCGTAACGTCGGGATGCGCCAGCAGGGGCAGGTAGGGCACGACGGGGTTGTAGTCGGGCGGCTGCATCGTATGGGTGCTGTCAGGATCGTTCTCGGAGCGACACGCGATGCTCCCACTCGCTGCGCAGAATAGCGTACAGGTGCGTATCACAGTGGACGCCAGCGCCATCAACACTGGCGGCGCGCAGGGTGCCTTCACGGATGAGGCCGTTCTTTTCGGCCACGCGGATACTGGCGTGGTTGCGCGTATCGCATTGCCAGAACAGCCGCTGCCAGGGCCAGGCAGTAAAGCCCCAGGCCAGCAGGGCGGCCAGGGCGCGGGTACCCAGACCGGCCCCGGCGCGGGCGGCGCTGATCCATAGACCGATCTCGGCGCTGCCGGCGGCCATAGATCCGTAGCGCAGGTGATAGCCGCTGCCACCCACCAGTTCATCGCCGATCCAGATACTCAGCACGAAATCCTCACCCAGCAGGTAACGTCCGGCGAAGCGGCGGCAGATCGCTTCCGCCTCCTCGACACTCTGCTCGGCTCGCGCCCAGCGCATCCAGGGGCGCAGGTGGCGGTAGGAAGCGACTGTGGCGCGCTGGAGGGCCGGGCCGTCACCGGGACGGTAGGCGCGGATCAGCAACTCGCCGCTGCTATGTTCAAGGGGCGCAAGGAAGGGTTCGGATGGCATGGGGCAGGTTTCCAGAACCTCCAACACAGGCGCCCCCGACGACATACGTTCGAAGGGGGCGCGCTTCGCGGAGGTATCACGTTCTGCGACTCCGAGTGGGCTCGAACCACCAACCTACAGCTCCGGAGGCTGTCGCTCTATCCAATTGAGCTACGGAGTCTTGTTACTTTTAGAGTATAACGTAGGAGCTGGCGCCTGTCAATGGCGATGCGTGGCTGCGCGGTACGGGGCGAGTGTGATGTCATAGTATGCACGGCGCCCGCGCATAGAACGATCCTGTTGGCCAGGGGCAGCGTCGCCGGGGCGACGCGCGGTGGGGCAGTGGAATATCGCCGGGGCGACCGCGGGACGCGCGACATTGCCGCGGGGCAAGGAGGCGACCGCAGGGCGCGCGGCATTGTCGCGGGGCAAGGGGCGGCGTAGAGACGGCCCGGCGGGCCGTCTCTACGCGGGTAAAACGGCACATCACACCCGCGTGCGATGTGACGCGCGTATCTCAATCACCGGACACGCGCTCCGGCATCCCGGCCCGCGGCCCGGAGTGGCGCGCAGGCGCTACGGGCCGTGCCAGAACAGGCGGGCACTGCTGGCCGCGGCGCGCGCGTATCGAGGCCATGAGCGGTATGAGCGCCGTCCATCCTGCTGCCAGCGCCAGGGCAATCTGCACAAAGGCGATCCAGGTTCCCATCTCCGTCACCCCTCGCACGGCCACGTAGCCCGTGCCCTGATCCAGGGGCGCATCCGGCACATTCTTGAACCGGAGGGTCCGGGAGGATGCAACCCTCCCGGCAACGCCCTTTCCCGGCGATGTCTGGAGCGAACGTTGCCGGAGCACCTTTTAGCATCTACTCAATCCTGATCTTAGCATACACAGGAGCCGGCGATTTGTCTAGTCGTTGATCGCGAAACAACCACCGGGAGAGCAGAGCTACGGGAAATGCGGCTACCCGCCCTCTTGCTGGCAGGGAACGTTCCGGTCGCTCAGAACCGGCTCCAGAGGTACTGATTGGTCACTTCATGGTGGAACTGCACCTCAGCCCGTTTGATCAGCGTGCCCAGTTTGCGCGGGCAGCGATCGGCGACGGTGAGCTTCAGGTCGGCGTATTTGTCGCGTACATCTACGCCGAGCAGGCTGGCCATCAGGGCGCTCTCGCGGAAACGGGCAATGGCGTCGTAGATGTTATCGGGCAGCGTTTCGCCGCCAGCGCGCAGATGGCTCGAAGGGGTATGGCCTTCGAGACCGGTGCGGAGCAACGTGTAGATCGCCAGGTACGGATTGGCGTCGGGGGCAATCGCGCGCACCTCAATGCGCGCCGAACGGGAGTTGCCGATGGGGATGCGGATCATCGCGCCGCGATCGACCGCCGAGGCTTTGATCTCGTTCGGGGCCTCGAAGTGCGGGTCGAGGCGCCGGTAGGCGTTGACGCTGGAGTTCAACACCAGGCACAGGTCCTGGGCGCTGTGCAGGATGCGGTCAACGAAACTCCAGGCAAATGGCGAGAGTTGCTCTTCGCCCTGCGGGTCGTGGAACAGGTTTTCTTCGCCGCGGGCCACCGAGATATTGGTGTGCATGCCGTTGCCATTGATGCCCGTTACCGGTTTGGGCAGGAAGCTGGCGGTCATATCCAGGCGGCTGGCCACCTGGCGGCAGATCAGCTTGTAGAGCAAGATCTGGTCGGCAGCGACGCTTGCCTCGGTGTAGCTGTAGTTCATTTCAAACTGCGAGGGAGCGACCTCGGGGTGATCCTTCTCGTTGGCAAAGCCCATAGCCCGCTGCGCTTCGGCGCAGCTATCAATGAAGGTGCGTAGCGGATCGCCCGGCAGCGAGTGGTAGTACCCGCCGGTGCTGACAAACTTGAACTCGCCGGTATCGCGGTAGTGCTGCTCGGCGTTGCGTCCCTGGAAGAGGAACCCTTCGATCTCGCTGGCCACGTGGCAGGTCAGCCCCTCGCGCTCAAACAGATCCGCAGTGTAGGTCCGCAGGCGAGTGCGCAGATCGGCCTCGTAGGGCGAGCCGTCGTGGGCGCGCACCTCACCGAAGACCAGCACCTTGCCGGGGCCGAAGATATCGGCGGGCAGCCAGTAGAAGGCCGGCCAGTCAATTGCCAGGCGCAGATCCGACTCGGACTGCACCGAGAAGCCGCGGATGGAGGACCCGTCAAAGGTCAGGTTGTCGGCTGACTTGAGCAGGAACTTCTTGTCGTAGTCGAGCATGTGCAGCCGGCCCTCGAGGTCGCTGAAGCAGACCGTTACCGCCTTGATGCGCTTCTCGTCGCTGAGGTAGCGCATCCGTTCTTCACGGATGGTATCGGCGGGGACGCGGCGCAGGCGCTGGGCCCTGGCCTCCAGGTTAAGTTCTTCGAGCTGGTCGTAAGGGATTTCCAGGAAGTCACGCAGTTGAGAGGACATACACGTTCCTATTCTTCTACCGGCACCGCCGCAGCCACTTCGGGGGGGATGCCGAGCAGGTCGGCGGGCGCCCAGCCCGCCACGTCGCGCAGGTTCACAATCGCGTACCAGTCGCCAGCAGCGGTGCGGCGGGTCAACTCCACCACCTCGCCCTGGTTGACCCGGTCGAGTTCGGTGCTGGCGCGATCGGGGCGCTCGTACACCGGGCCGGTGACGAAGACGGTGACCACGGGAGCCACGGGCACGCTGACCCCCGGCGGGATGCGGAGCAAGGTCACTGAGACCCAGCCGATCTCATCGCGCACCGTGCGCACGCGGTACCAGGCGCCGTTGGGGGTGCGGCTGAGGAGTTGCACTTCCTCGCCAGCGTTGATGCCTGCCACTACGTTGTTGGCGACAACGATGGGCTGCCGGCGCACGTTGCCGCCGTTGCCCACGCTGGCGACCGGACCGGTGGGGAGTTCGGGGGTGGCCGTGGGGGCGAGAGTGGGGGTGGCGGCAGGGGCAGGGGTGGGGGCGCTGGTGGGTGTCGGCGGGGGCGTGGTGGGCGCCTCGGCCACCGTCTTCTCGAAGAACGCCTCGGCCAACCCGGCGATGGGGGGCACGCTCAGTTCCACCGGGTCGCTGCTGGCGCCATCAGGCCCGCGGGCGACCACAGTGTAGCTGCGGCCCTCGGTGGGTGTGGGCGCGCCATCGGCCCGCTGGATCTGCAATTCGGCCCGGTTGTTGCGCACCGTAGCCTGAGCCTGGTCGGGGTTCATCCAGGCAAACGGCTGCCCATCTTCGAGCAGTTCGGTGGTGACGACAGCACCGTCGGCGAGGCCGGTGGTCTCGATGGTAACGCCGATGGTCGGTGGCTCGGCGCGGATCACCGCCGCATCGCGCACGCGGAGCGTTACCGGCACCGGTGTAGGCGCTACGGCGGCCTGGTCGCCGCCAGGAAGCAGCGTGAGCACCAGCGCCAGGACGCCCAGCAGCACCAGAATGGGAACCAGGATCACCAGGATCTTCCCCGCAAGGGAGAGGCCGGCAAAGCGCTGGGCCATACTGGTCGGTTCTTCCTCGATGGGCAGCGAGGTGTAGTCAATCGGCTCGCTGACCGACGGCGGGCTTGTCGGAGGAGTCTGTGCCTGGCGGGCGCGCCGCGCAAGCAGCACAACCGCCACCAGAATGACCAGGACCAGAACGATTAACCCGATCATGATCGGCAGATCGAGCTGGCTGAGCAGATCTTGCATAGCGACGATGTCCTTGTATTGAGACGCTCATGCGGCTTCGCTGCACCACGACCCGATGAGACGGCGTATTCCGGAAGGGCTGCGCCCTCCTAACCCCTCCCCGTCAGGCGTTTAAGGGCGGACAGAACGTATGAGCGCCGACGGGCGTTATGGCGTTGGGATGCGCTGGGTAGTCCTCACCCCCTCCCCCTCTCCAGCGAAGCTGGAGAGGGGAGACCAGTGCCGCGCGCTGGGGCGTTCCAATGCGGTACAAGCCACGTTGGCTCGGATGTTCTGTCCGCCCTTAAATCATCAAGCGGAGGGGTTGGGGGAAACCTGAGTTTCCCTATGTTCACATCACGCGCCACATCCCTACTATGATATGACAATGATGGCCGTTCTGCAAACGTGGTATAATCGCATAAGATGCCCATGCGGCTGCGCCGCGCACAACGGGAACGAAAAAGAGATGCTCCTGGGAGGGCTGCGCCTTCCCGGACCCTCCCGCGGGCAGGGAGTTGGAGAACCCCGGGTTCCGTATGTTCATATGAGTTGCCCAGGCGGCTGCGCCGCGCAGCACGGGGTTGGGAAGGGTTTTTCTCAGGAGGGTGCGATCCGCCCGCAGCTTCCCGCCGCACAGAAGGGTGGAGCGGCCCGGACTCCCCGGTTCATAGCATGGTTCCGCGGGCACGATGCGGAGAGGACCTATGCCACAGCATATTCTGGTTGCCGTTGCCTGGCCCTATGCCAACGGCCCGCGCCACATTGGTCACGTGGCGGGGTTCGGCGTTCCGGCAGATATCTTCGCCCGTTACCACCGCCTGGCGGGCAATCGCGTGCTGATGGTCTCGGGCACCGATGAGCACGGCACGCCAATTACGATTGTTGCCGAGAAAGAGGGCCTGACGCCCCGCGAAGTGGCCGATCGCTACAACCGGATCATTGCCGACGATCTGCACAATCTGGGTCTGAGCTACGATCTATTCACCCGCACGACCACGCTCAACCACTACCGGGTCACGCAGGATGTGTTCAAAACCCTGTTTGACAAGGGGTATGTGCTGCGCCAGGAGACGCTGGGGGCCTTTTCGGCCACCACGGGCCGCACCCTGCCCGACCGCTACATCGAGGGCACCTGCCCCCTCTGCGGGTACGGCGAGGCGCGTGGCGATCAGTGCGATAACTGCGGCAGCCAGCTCGATCCGACCGATCTGATCAACCCGCGTTCCAAGATTGATGGTAGCCCGCCGGTCTTCAAGACCACCGAGCATTTCTTTCTCGACCTGCCCGCATTCGCGGAGCGGCTGCAGAACTGGATCGCAAAACAGGAGCACTGGCGGCCCAATGTCCGCAGCTTCTCGCTCAACTTTATCAAGGATCTGAAACCACGGCCAATTACCCGCGATCTGGACTGGGGCGTACCCATTCCGCTCCCTGAGTACGAACACCGCGACGACAAGCGGATCTACGTCTGGTTCGACGCTGTGATCGGCTACCTCTCGGCCAGCATCGAGTGGGCCCATAACCGCGGCACGCCCGATGCCTGGCGCGACTGGTGGCAGAACCGCTACGCGCGCCATTACTACTTCATGGGCAAGGACAACATCGTCTTTCACACGGTGATCTGGCCTGCCCAGTTGATGGGGGTGTTTAGCGATGGGCACTATGCGGGCAGCGCAGCGGGGGCCTTCGCTGAAGTGTCATTGCAATTGCCCTACAACGTCGTCAGTAGCGAGTTCCTGACGATGGAGGGCAAGAAGTTTTCAAGCAGTCGCGGCGTGGTGATTTACGTCAAAGACTTCTTGAGCCGCTATGATGCCGATGCGCTGCGCTACTTCCTCACCATCGCCGGCCCCGAGAACCAGGACACCGATTTTACCTGGGCCGAGTTTGTGCGCCGCAACAACGACGAACTGGTCGCCACCTGGGGTAACCTGGTCAACCGCACCCTTACCAATGTACACCGCACCTTCGGGGCGGTGCCGCGCCCGGGTACGTTGCAGGAGGGTGACCAGCGTCTGCTTGACGAGGTCGAGGGTGGTTTTGCCAGTGTCGGCGCGATGATCGAGGATGTGCGCTTCAAAGCTGCTCTGACCGAGGCTATGCGCCTGGCCGCGCAGGTCAATAGCTACCTGAGTGAGCAGGAACCCTGGAAGGTGATCAAGGACGACCCGGAACGCGCCGCGACCATCTGGTACGTGGCTCTGCGCTGCGTGAATAGTCTGAAGATCCTGTTTACGCCCTTCTTGCCCTTCAGTAGCCAGCGCCTGCACGAGTACCTCGGGTTTGATGGGTACATTGCCGGGCCGCTGGAGTTCAAAGAGTACACCGAGGAGGACGGGCGTAGCCATCGGGTGCTGACGGGCAACTATAGTTGCTGGATCGGACGCTGGGAGCCGCCGCGTCTGCCTATCGGTCAGACCCTGCGCCAGCCTGAGCCGCTGTTCAAGAAGCTCGATGAGAAGATCATCGAAGAAGAACTCGAGCGTATGCGCGCGGCCTTGAAGTAATCGCGCCTTGCTTCTGGCGATATACGTGGATTGCTTGCGGAGGGGCCGACAGGCCCCTCCGGGCTTTTTCCTCAACGGTTTTTTCCTGGGAGGGCTTCGCCCTTCAAAACCCTCCTACCGGGCAGGAGAGGCGTTTTGCAGGGTTGCAATTACAGACCACCTTGCAGGCAATCATTGTATTCATACGTCCATTTATCGTCATACAGGCATCTGTACAAATGCAAGAATGCCTGCTATACTCTTTTGTACAGTATGACCTGTTTAACATGGGTTTCCATCCGGTTGCGCCGCACATCACTGAGGTGAAAATAGCCCGCCCGCGGGAGGGTTTGGGAGGGCGCAGCCCTCCCAAGAACAATAAGATTTTCATTCTGGCGTTGTGATGTGAAAAGATGGGGAAACCAGGTTTCCCCGTCCCCCTGCCGGTGGGGGCGACAAGCCCTCCCCACCGGGAGGGTTTGGGAGGGCTACGCCGCGAGAAGCCCGGGAAAACCCGGTTTTCTCGCGCCCCGACTGGGTAGGGGCGTCAGGCCTCGCGCTGATCCCTCAGGGAGAAAGCTCAAGCGAAGCCCGGCTGAAGGGCTTCGCAGGTGTGGTTCGCTGCCTTGCAGGAGGAAGTATGAAGGTCCTTCGTCTGGTACTTGTCTCACTGTTCGCCATCGTGCTCACCGCCATCCCCGGGCTTGCGGCAGCGCAATCGACGCCTGCCGCGGTCTCCGGCACGCTCTCGCTGCGAGAGCGGGTCGCCTTGCCGGGGAACGCCGTGGTGACGGTGCAGATTGCCGAAGTGGCCGCCGCCGGTCGCACCGGCGCGCTGATCGCCGAGCAGCGCTTCACGACCAACAATGCCCAGCCTCCCTTCCGCTACACCGTAACCTACGACCCGGCGCGGATCGATCCTAACCGGCTCTACACCGTGCAGGCCAATATCAGTGTCGGCGGACAGGTGCGCTTCACCACCAACCAGGTGTACCGGGTGATCACCGGTGGGGCGCCGGTGAGCGACGTGAACATTGTGCTGGTGGGTGTGCGCCTGCCCAATGGCAATACGGGCGCCGCGCCCCTGCTGATTGCCGGTATGGCCCTGCTAGCCGCCATGGCCGTGTTTGCGACCCGTCGCCTCCTGGCGCCTCGCCGCGAGCGGGTGATCGCGTGATGGCAGGCCTGATTTGAGAGCGTGTGCCTGGATGTCTTGCGAAGGTGGGTGTTCACACTTTTCCCGGGTGCGCAGGCTCTTGCGCGCACCCAGGTCATTGCGGGCGGGACGCCCGCGCTCCCGGGGTAACGACTTACCCCACATGTGAACACGTACTTGCGGAGGGGCCAAAGGCCCCTCTAATTTTCCGCGTTTTTGCCCGCTTACGCACCTCCTCTGTGACCCGTCACACGGTGATCGCGTCATGATACGTGTGAGACGAACTCGCTTCCTGCGCGCAGGTGTGCTGACGCCGCTGCTGGCCCTGGCCGTGTGGTGGATTGCCGCCAGTATTGGGAGGGCTGCCCCTCTGGCACAGGCGGTTGCGCCGGCCTGCTTTGCCGAGACCGGCTATTGTATTGATGGCCGCATCCGACAACTCTGGGAAAGCGGCGGCGGGCTGATGGTGTTCGGTTTTCCGATCACCGGGGTGCAGCCGGAGGCGATCGAGGGCCGCGTGGTAATGGTGCAGTGGTTCGAACGGGCACGGATCGAGTTGCATCCCGATCTGCCCTACCCGTACGATGCGCTTATCGGGCGGGTGGGCGCGGAGGCACTCGCGCGCCACGCCGGGGCGCGACCGCTGGCCAGCACGGCAATGGTTGGCGAATGCCGCGCCTTTGTCGAAACCGGGTTGAGCGTGTGTGGGGAGTTCCTCGCCGCCTGGCTCGCCGCCGGCGCGGATCTTGGCGGAGATGGCGCGCTGAACGAACGCGAGAGCCTGGCGCTGTACGGTCTGCCCCTCACCCCGCCACGCACCGAGCGATTGGCCGATGGCAGGACCTATGTGGTGCAGTGGTTCGAACGGGCGCGTTTCGAGTTGCACCCGGAGATCGCCGAGGGGTTGGTGCTGCGCGGGCTCCTTGGCCGCGAAGCTGCACCCGTAGCGGTTGACCCGCCCGGCGCCGCATTCCCAGCGCCTGTGCCCGCGCCGGCGCCGGTTCCGGCGCCTGCCCTGGCTCCGCCGGTCCGCCTGCTGATCCCGGCTATCGGGTTGGACGTTGCTACCGTGCCGGCAGGTTCCGACGAGACCGGCGCATTTGTGGTTCCCGATCACGATGTGGGCTGGTTCAGCGGGAGCGCCAAGCCCGGCGAGGGTGAGAACATTGTGCTGTGGGGCCACGTGTTGCCATTCATGGCGCGGCCACATATCCCTGCGCCGTTCGCCCGCCTGCGCGAGGTAGGCCCGGGCGCCCGGGTGGCGCTCTACGATGCCTCCGGGCAGCGTCACGAGTACGTGGTGACGCAGCAGATGCGCGTGGCCCCGGAACAGATCGAGTTCCTCTTCCCGCAGGGCCGCGAAATGGTGACGATCATCTCCTGCACCGGGGAGAGCATCGTGGTCGGCGGCGCCGTGGTTGACTTTACCGAACGACTGGTCGTTATTGCCGAGCCGACCGGATCCTCGTAAGCGTCCCTCGCAGAGGCGCGAAGATGGCGCAAGTGTGAGCAGGGGCGCCTCCCTCAACAGGAGGAGAGCGGGTCTTCTCACGCCTTTCCCGGTGGGAAGGGGCGCCGCGCGTCTGTCCAGGGATGTCTCTGTGCCTTGTGTCATCGTGCCGCGCAGCCGCGCAAAGGGCCGATAGACAGGGCGTCGCGCCATAGACAACGATGAGGTTGAGGTATGAATCACACAGATGCTCACAGGGGAAGGATGGGGAGGATCGCCTTGCTCGTGGCGCTCCTGGCGGCGCTCCTGGCGGCGCTTCCTGTCGTCGCGCAGGAAGCGCCGCCTGCGGGGCCGGTGGGTGATGAAGCGCTCCCCCAGCAGGGCGGGGGACAGGTGGTGTATCTCCCGGTGATCAGGCGCGGGCCGGCCAACGTTCAGCTCGCCCTGCGCCCCGTGCCGCTCCAGCAGGTGCAGCGGGGAACCATCCTGTCGGTCGAGTTTCGCCTGACCAATGTCGATCAGGCCGTTGCCCCATCAACGCTGCTCAGCCTTGCATACTCCTCACGCCTGACCATCTTTACCGAGACCGCCCTTGCGCCGGGCGACACGCAGGTTAGCTTTGACGACACCCGCGTGACGGTCCGGGTCAACAACGTCCCGCCGGGGCAGACCCGCACCGGGCGGATCAACTTCTTTGTGCGCCGCGATGCGCCGGTGGGTGACCGCATCCCCCTCTACGCCACCTTCCAGTGCCCGGCTGGCCTCTGTCGCACCGCACTGGTTCAGGTAGAAATTATTCGCAACGAGGAGGAAGGAGTCGGTGGCATCTTCAATCTCACCGTCTCTCCCGACCGGGGGCCGCCCGGCACTGCCCACGTGTTTACCGCCGATTTCTTCTCGCCCGGCGAAGAGATCGTGACCTGGTTGAATACGGAGACCGACGTTGTGCCCCTCGACATCACCACCACCGCCGACGGAGCGGGGCGCATCCGGATCGTGTTCGGGAGCGGGGGCCTGTCGCCTGGCTTCTACAGCCTGGTTGCCCACGGTGAGCGCAGCGACATCACCGGAGTCGGGGCCTTCATTGTGACCGGGCCCGGCGTGCCGTAGGCGCAGGCCCACCCGGTTGCTTGTCAGGCGCCATTCGCCGGAGGGCTATGCCCTCCCAAACCCTCCCCGCTGGCGGGTTGTTTCCTGGGAGGGCGTAGAGGCGCGGCGCCGCCGCGCCTCTACGTCCAACCCCCCCTCAGGGAGGGGGATGGGGAAACCCGGTTTCCCCATGCCCCAACCGCTGGTGGAAGCGGCTGGCACCCCCCACAGGCAGGGGTGCGGTTCGACAGGCTCACCGCAGGTGGGGAAACCCGGTTTCCCCGTATGTTCACCTCAGGGTGGCGCGTCGCGCCACCGCAGCAGCCGCCCGGCAAATGCGCTGAGGTTGCGCTGCCCGAAGAGCCGCACGTAGTCCTCCGTCGCTACGAGCGGCCCCGGGTCAGCGCCGCCGTTGCGCTCGCGCAGGTACCAGCGGTGCTGCATGATCCAGCGGTAGAGATCAGCCTCGGTACGTCCGGGAAAGGAGCGGAGCGTTCGGGTCTCACGAATAACCTGCACGACGGGCGCATAGACCCGGTCGTACCACGAGGCGACCGCCTCTCCACGGTCGATTGCGCGCCCCGACTCCTGGCCCATAAAGTAGCGATGGGCGTTAATGTGAGCGACAAGATCCAGATAGCCGCCCGGCTCGCTGAACTCGATGCGCTGGTCCGGACGCAGATCGGCCAGGCCGGTCCACTCCAGAAAGTCGCTGTACTCCTCTTTCAGCAGCAGGTCGCGCACACTCAGATCGGGCGCGAGGGGCACGTCTACAACCAGTTCGGTTACCACGGCCTCAATCTCCTGCTGGCCCTGCAGGCGCGCCACCGAGATGCGGTGGTGTCCATCTTTGACAAAGAAGATATCGCTGAGTTTGTATAACTCAACCGGCGGGAGACCGCGGGCCTCACGGTGGGCGCGATCAATCTCCAGCCAGCGCTGTCTGGTTACTTCGTTGCGGGGAGCGAACCGCCGGTCGAAGTCGGCGTACCGCCCCTCGCTCCCCACAATGTGCGTGAGCGGCACCGTCTGGAGGCCGCGGTGGTGCTGGCCACGCACGTTGAGACGCGCGCGGACCTCGTCAAAGGAGAGCAGGTCGTTGGGCGCGCGGGTCAGCAGGGCCAGCACCTGCCCGAGGAAGGCCTTGCGTCGCGCCCGGTTAAAATCATCGTGGGTCCTATGACCGATCCAGGACATCGAAATGCTCCTGGCCACGTTGCACTGCGCTGTGGATCGGTCGGTCGAACAGTGACGAACCTGCGTAGCCACTCTGGTTCCTTCGTCTCTCGCCATCAGCGTAGCACAGAGCGGAGATACTTGCAAGGTTCATTATTGCGTTGTCAACCTTCGTGGCGCACCTTCAGGCCGGGTGCGGCCCCGGGGTAATCTCCAGCACACGGTAGCCAGCCGTATTGATCACCCTGGTCCGACCATAGAGCGTCTCAACCTCGTTGTGGTAGCCATAGGAGAGGTGGACGTGGCCGTGGATCAGGTAGCGGGGGGAGAAGCGATCCATAAGCCAGAGGAAGGCCCGGAAGCCGTGGTGGGCGTAATCGGGGCCGTTGTGGATGCCGAAGGGTGGAGCGTGGGTAATCAGAATGTCGAGGTAGCGTCCGAAGCGCAGGTGGTTGAGAAGCATCCAGGGCGCCAACCGCCAGACGCGGCGCATCATTTCCGCCTCGGTATACATATTGGCGCCCTCGGGCTTGTAGCGGAGTGAGCCGCCCAACCCGGCGATCAGCAGGCCTGCGTGAGACACGCCGCGCCCCTCCAGGTTAACCGCGCCCCGCGCTTCGTGAAGCAGATCGCCGTTGGATTGCAACTCCGGCGCGTCGTGGTTGCCGTGGACGTAGAAGCACGGCACGTTCAGCATCGTCACGATGAACTCGACATAATAATAAGGCAGGTCGCCGCAACCGAGCACCATGCCGACGGCGCCAAAGCGTTGCTTTATGTTCAGGCTGTAGATCGCGGGGACGACCTCGTCGCTGACGCTCAGGATTTGCATGGGTGCGGCGGTGAACATATGGGGAAACCCGGTTTCCCCTTATCATTCTGGCGTTGTGCGGCGCAGCCGCATAGCCGTCTGGAAAGACTTCATCTCGGCTGGCGCGGCGAGGGCCTGCGGCTTCCCTGCCTGAAGGTCGGCCACGTGCATCTTGATCAACTCCGCCAAACGTTAGAGCGACTAAGCAAGTTTGTGGTAGACTGAGAGAATGAAGCCTGCAAGGAAGAGATGGACCCCAAACTTCCTGCAATCGGCGCGACGGTTGAAGATCTGCGTCAACGGATGCGTCAGGAGCCGAACACAACAGCTTACACAGACAGCTTTATCATTCCTGCTGATGGGCCATGCTGGCACACACACGACACCGTCGTTATCGTCGTTCCTATTGGTGACTATTCTAGTCCCTAAGCCACCCTAAGCGCAACCTGGTTGAACAGGTCTAGCAGGACGTGCGGAGCAACCCGACCCGGCAGCGGTTTGCCTCTACAAAAATGCGTGAAGACGAGCCCGTTGCTCAGCTCTCGCTATATCGACCGGCGATCCTCATGCGTCTCACCAAAACCCTTACCTCGCGGTGTGCCTATAATCGCCTGATAGCTTAATCAAGACTCTGTTGACAAATGTCAATAGAGGTGATATTATGGCACATAAGTTCTACTGAACAGGGGTCTCATCATGACAAAGCATCCGAAGTTGTTACTCGCAGATGTAGAGAAGGCTGCTATCTTCCCTGTCTTTGAAACAGAGTATGGAGTACTCTATCAGGGAGATTGCCTTGCCTTATTGAAGGCAATTCCTGATACGAGTATTGACATGATTTTTGCTGACCCCCCTTTTAATTTAGGTAAGGATTACGGAAAGAATATTTCTGATAGTTTGAAAAAGGATGAATATTTAACTTGGTCACGTCGTTGGTTAGCTGAATGTGTTCGAGTACTCAAACCGGGTGCTAGTCTCTTCATATTCAACTTGCCAATATGGCTTATCGAATACGGGGCTTTTTTGAATGCAAATAATATGTCTTTTCGGCATTGGATCGCCTGTCGTATGCCGAAAACATTTCCTCGAGGGAAAAAGTTGTCTCCAGCACATTACGGCTTGCTTTACTACACCAAGGGAGACCCGTCAACATTTAATAAGGTTTATGTTCCTGTTCCTACATGTCGTCACTGTGGAAAAGAGATTCGTGACTACGGTGGGCATCGAAAGAAACTGAATGAGCGTGGCTTGAACATGATGGATGTTTTCGAACATGCGGACGAAATTTGGGAACCTGCTGTCGAGGAAAAGGGGTCTCACACTCAACTATGGACTGATGCTGAAGACATTTGGGATGATATACCTCCAGTACGGCACGGGAAATATAAAACCCGTACTGCAAATGAGTTGGCTCCTATCATGTTGGAACGGTTAATTCAGCTATCTACAAATCAGGGTGATCTGGTGCTTGATCCTTTTGGAGGTTCAGGTACTACGTACTATGCTGCTGAAAAAATGCATCGCCGCTGGCTAGGAGTAGAAATTGGGGATGTCGATCCTGCTATTCGGCGAATGACTGATTATCAGAAGGGGATCTATGCTGAGTGGGAATCTGCAAGAGGCAATGGGCATAAGCAGCGAAACAGCATCGGGCAACTCAAAATGTTTGAGCAAGCATTTTCACGATATGAATCTTAAACGAGCGCACGCCCATCTGTACCCTTTGTGATAAGAGGCACTTTTGGATCAATATGATCATGTTCTATTGCAATTACTGTCATAAAACCCTGTTCAACATGAAGGCTTTTCCAGATTTGGAAATATGGTTCAAGTTCCTCATAGTTTCCAATTCTGTCCGTCAAGTATTTGTAAGTGTTGCGAGTTGGCAACACAAGCACTCCTCCTACGATGATCCCATGAAGAAGACCTAATGCGATTCTATTGAGAGATCGATGGCTCGATGAGATATTCCCCGTCTCCCACTCAAGAACGAATGGTTTTGTTTGTGTTTGTTTGAGCGCGTCTACTTTGCCTACCTTTTTAAAACCTCGCGGAAAAATGAACTCTTCTGTCTTCCATCTAAATCTTTCGCGCAAAACGATCATGCATCCATCTTTTATAGGTTTCACTCCGTTACCTTTTCGTACTGGATTTATACTGAAATTACTAGCTCCTTTAGGCCAGACGACTGATGCTATGGAGTTGTGAATTTCTTCTCGAATGGTCGTCCATTCTCCGCTTTCAAATACTCCAGCGTTTATCAGGTTAGTCTCGTGAACGATTCGCATCGATTATTCCTATTCATCTTGCGTGACCACGTTTACTCCTTACTGCACAAAACACCCAACGTCAACATAGGCCGTGCGCACGAGGGTTCAGGAGGGTGTGCCCTCTCGAACCTCAACCTGTTTTTATCGCGATGCCGGCAGGGCTGGCACATCGTTCGCCCCGATCTCCAGGGCGGGCGGTTCGAGCGGCTCGGCGGGGGTGGGGCGCGGCGGGAGTGGCAGCCAGATCGCGAAGGTGCTCCCTCGTCCGGGCACGCTGGCGACGGTCGCATAGCCGTGGTGCGCCTCGGCGACCCATTTGACGATGGAGAGACCCAGGCCGGCGCCGCCGCTGTAGCGTGAGCGCGAGCGATCGGCGCGGTAGAAGCGGTCGAAGAGGTGGGGCAGATCCTCTTCGGCGATGCCCACGCCGGTATCGGAGACGGTCAGCAGGGCGAAGCCGTCGCGCTGCTCAAGGCCGAGGGTGACCGTGCCGCCTGGCGGGGTGTACTGGAGTCCATTCACGCCGAGGTTGAGCAGGGCCTGCTTCAGGCGGTCGCGGTCGCCCAGCACGGTGACCTGATCCTCGGCGCCGATCCGCAGGGTGACGCTGCCGGCAAGGGGCCGCAGTTCGCGATAGACCTCGAGCAGCAGGGTATCGAGTTCAACCGACTCGAAGCGCACCTGCACCCGCGCATCGCTCTGCGCCAGCAGCAGGAGGTCGTTCACCATGCGGATGAGGCGTCCGGTTTCGCGGCGCATATCGGCCAGAGCCTCGCGCGCAAGTTCAGGATTGCTCAGCCCGCCGCGTTCCAGGACCTCGAGGTTGCCCTGCATGGCGGCGAGGGGTGTGCGCAGCTCGTGGCTCACATCGGCCACGAAGCGTCGCTGAGCGTTGAAGAGCTTCTCCAGCCGCTCCAGCAGCTCGTTGATCGTCACCGCGAGGCGATGCAGTTCATCCTGCTGGGGCGGCGCCGGCACGCGCTGAGCCAGGTCTTCGGCTCGAACGATACTCTGGGCAGTGCGGGTAATTTCGTCGAGCGGCGACAATGCCCGGCGGGAGAGAAGCGCTGTGCCGGCTGCGGTGATCAGCAGGGCAATTGCCCCGCCGCCGAGCAGGATGCCCGTCAGCATGCGCAGTGTCGTCTCCACATCGCGGAGTGGACGCCAGACTTGCAGGTAGCCCACCACCCGGTTGTTGCTCTGGAGCACCAGGGGGGTTACCAGGGAGACCAGGTTGATGCCATCGATCTCGTGGGTGGTCATCATGCCGGTGCCGACGCTCTCGGCGCCGAGGCTCAGAGCTTCGGGGGCGAGGGGTAAGCGGCGCCCATCGAGGTTGGGCGTGCTGTTGAGCAACCTGCCGGTGCGGTCAAATACCTGGGCCCCGAGGTTAGGATTATTGAAGATCTGGATGAACTCGCTGCGCAGGTAGGGATCGAGTTCGCCGGTGGGGGTTCGCACCGGCTCGAGGCCACCGGCGTTGAAAATGGCGCGCACCTGGCGCGTGGCCGCCCACAGGTCGCGCTGCACACCGGCCAGCAGCGCCTGACGCACCGAGAAGTAGATGCCCCAGCCCAGCAGCAGCAGGGCCAGGGCGAAGAAGCCGGTGTAGGCAAGTGTCAGGCGGGTGCGGAATGACATAGTGGGGCCAGGTGAGAGAGTCAATCTGAATAGACAGTAGCGCCGCCTGTGGCGCTATGGTGAGTGTAGCGCGAATCACCCCTCTGGCGCAAGTACGGCCGCGGGATCGGGATGTGACGTTATGGTTTGCAGGTAACCTGCGCGACCGTGGCCCTGCCGGCAACGGTCGCGCGCCACCCGGGCGCCCGTAACGACGTTCGCGTCGCGGGGTACGCCACGGGCGGGGCGGCCACGGTGGGCCAGGCGGGGTGCGGCCCGTGCAAGCATGTGCGTCACACCCGCAGGATCGGTTCAGGGGCAGACAGAACGTATGAGCGCCGACGGGCGGTATGGCGTTGGGATGCGCTGGGTGGCTCCCGCCCCCTCCCCCTTTCCAGCTTCGCTGGAGCGCCTGCGCTGAGCCTGTCGAAGCGGGGAGACCAGAGCCGCGCGCAGGGCCTTCCAATGCGGTACAAGCCGCGTTAGCTCGGATGTTCTGTCCGCCCTTAAACAGGATCGGCGCGGGTTGAGCGGGGAAAACGGGTTTCCCCATCCTCTCAGCCGCCTATTGTGCTGCGCCACATATTACGAGAATAAAAAAATAGGTTTTCTCTTGGGAGGGCGCAGCCCTCCCAAACCCTCTCTGGCAACGCGGTGTCCAAAATCACCAGCACACGGTTTTCTCTTGGGAGGGCTACGCCCTCCCAAACCCTCCCTGCTGGCGGATTGGTTCCTGGAAGGGGGCTGGAAGGGGGGGCGCGCAGGCCTACCCGAACAACTCCTCGGCGCTGGTGTAAGGATCGCGCTCACGGTTGGCGATACGGCTCACCAGGTCGTCCCATGCCTGGCCGCGGAGCCGTTCGAGGGCCAGCTCCTGCACCGCGGCGGCCAGTTCGCGTTCGGCGGCGTGGCGCGCGCGCTCGCCGGCAAGCCCCGTCTCGCGCAGGTACATCAGGTGGCGCGTCGCCGCGTCCACAATCGCCGCGCTGCCGGTAGCCATCGTTGCGACGGCGGTGAGCACCGGCGGCTCCCAGGCGCCGGGTTGCCGGTCGGCCAGGTGCAGCATCGCCCGCAACTGGCGCACGGTTTTATCGGCGCCCTCACGGTCGGCCTTATTGACGACGAACACATCGGCGATCTCGAGCACGCCGGCCTTGATGCTCTGCACATCGTCGCCCATGCCAGGCACTTCGACCACCAGGGTCGTGTGGGCGGCGCGTGCAATATCCACCTCCCCCTGGCCAGCGCCGACAGTTTCGATCAGCACCACCTGGAAACCGGCTGCATCAAGCATGGCCACGGCATCGGCGGTAGCGCGGGCCAGCCCGCCAAGGCGCCCGCGGCTGGCCATCGAGCGGATGAAGACCCCGGGGTCGCCACCCAGGGCCTGCATGCGGATCCGGTCACCCAGCACTGCCCCCCCGGTGAACGGCGATGTCGGATCGACGGCGACAATGCCAACACTGGCCCCCCGGCTGCGCCACTCCAGCGCCAGGGCGGTGACCAGCGTGCTCTTGCCGGCGCCGGGCGGCCCGGTGATACCCACCACGTGGGCATTGCCCGTATAGGGATAGGCAGCGGCAAGCAGCTCGCGGGCCGGGGGGCCGCCGGTCTCCACCACGCTGATCGCCCGGGCCAGGGAGCGCCGGTCGCCCGCTCGCAGATGCGCAACAAGATCCTGACTGTTCACACCACTCCTGAGCAACGCCGTCTCATTTGCGGGAGACGCTCACACGATCCTGGATGAACTTGATAATATCCTGGGTTGAAGCGCCCGGTCCGAAGACTTCGGCAATGCCGTGCTCGGCCTTGAGGATCGCCGCGTCCGCATCGGAGATGATCCCTCCGGCCACCACCAGCACATCGTCCATCTGTTGCTCTTTGAGTAACCGGGTCACCCTGGGCAGCAGAGTCATATGGGCGCCGGAGAGGATGGACAGACCGATGACATCAACATCTTCCTGCAACGCCGCCTCGACGATCATCTGGGGGGTCTGTTGCAAGCCGGTGTAGATCACCTCCATACCCGCGTCACGCAGAGCGCGAGCGATCACCTTTGCCCCGCGGTCGTGGCCATCGAGGCCGGGCTTGGCGACGAGCACGCGGATCTTTCGCTCCATCGGGGTGACCTCCTGGCAGTGCGGCGTGGGCGAAGGCCCGTCCGACGCAGTCTTGAACGCTTCTTCGATACGTCAAATTATAACATGCCCGGCGGCAGGCGCAGGTTCGTTGGTATGGGGTATGGGGAACCCCGGGTTCGCCTACGCGTATGACAATGTGGGAGGGCACAGCCCTCCCACACCCTCCCCGCCGGGGTTTAAGGGCGGACAGAACGTATGGGCGCCGATGTAGGAAGCCATCGGCAACGTTGTGGGCAATGGGGTTGCGCCCCCAAAAACGCTCCACGTGAGAGCGTCGGGACGCCCCGGGTGGGCGCCGATCATGTGCCTACCCGTACGGGTGGGCTGCCTATCCATACGGCGTCTGGGGGACTACTGGTTCAGACAATATACGAAAAATAATTCGTGATATACTTAACATACATCGAATGGGCCGCAACTGTTCACGAAGGAGACCTGCATGCACGATCGACAGGCTGGATGGCTGGAGCGCGCGCTCCTGCCGCTACTCGCCGCCCTGGCCGCCCTCTCTGCCGCGATGCTGGTGGCCCAGGCGCTCAATCCGCAGCCGCAGACGCTGGCCGGGCTTACCCTCGACCGCCTGAGCGCGACCATCGGACTGCTGGTGGCCGTAGTGGGTGTGGTAGTTTACCGTTTCGCCTTGCGCTATCTGGATGGTGAACCCCGGCAGCGGAGCTTCCTCCGCTGGCTGGCCTTCACGGTGCTGGCAGCCTATACCTTCGTCTTCGCCACCCACCTGCTGGTGCTCTTCGGCGCCTGGCTGCTGACCAGCATCGGT
>Ga0209721_1000640_pt1 | contig 29800 bp, 29 predicted proteins | sample TshhotsprinmetaG_FD_184139 | JGI IMG/M metagenome (GOLD analysis project Ga0209721, IMG submission 184139) | Hot spring microbial communities from South Africa to study Microbial Dark Matter (Phase II) - Tshipise hot spring metaG (SPAdes)... | ecosystem: Environmental > Aquatic > Thermal springs...
TCCTCGCACTGCTCCCTTTACTTCCTGCCACAATTTTGGCGTGGCAGTTTCCCTCTGCCAATTTCATCGGCAGAGTTTATCTATCTATTCCCACCCACCACCCTATAAGGATTTTATTTTTTATCAAAATTTCTCTTGACAACTATTGTATTCTTTTGTACTAACCAGATTTTATGAAAAATTGTTTTTCAATAAAAGGATTGCCTTTATGAACGAAAAAGAAATAATGACGGTCAAACAGGTTTCAGAATCCAGCCTTTCAATATAAATTTCCTCATATTATCTTAGCCTCTTTAATACAGCCTTCTGAATTACTGAAAATCGATCTTTAACTCCAAAATCTTTGTACAAACTTTCAGTTAAAGAACCCTCAGGGTAATTTGTTTTTTCCTGTATTGCCATAAGTTCGGTTACAACAAGCAAGAATTCAACCGTGAATTCTCCGACTTTATCTAATTCTTTATATGGCTCAACATGTTCGAGTTTAAAAAACTGAAGACTCGGAGGAAATGAATTTACAGGTTTTATCTGATTTAACATTGTTAAGATATGCTCCTTCAATTTTAAGGTTAACAATGGATTATGGGCATGCTTGACATATATTTCAACAATTAAATGAACATGGGCAGGCGTGCGTTCTCGTTTGTTTGGTTCTCTAAATTTTACAATGAAATCATAAGGAGATTCTGGTTTGCTACCGGGATAAACTCCGATTTGAACATCTGCTTTGGTTGTATAAACAAGGTCATCTTCTTGTGCTCGCTTGACTTTCCATATTTTGTAAGAGGACATTAGATAATAGTAAATCGCATTAGATAAGTTGACCAACCTCTTCACCTAACTACTCCCCAGTTCCTCCTTAATTTTTTGTCTTAGCTCCCGGAGCCCTTTCATCGACATTTCTCGTCCTTCTCCTTCTGGGTAGTTACAATCTTCCTGCCCCCATATCCATTTATATGCTTTAAGCAAAACTTCTGGAAGTTCTCCTGTTAGTCTATTTAATTCTGTAGTCTTCAATACATCATCAGGCTCTTCTCCATTAAAAACCTTTTCAAGAGCATCTATTATTTTAATCGTTTCATCGGGACTAATCTTTTCTTTTTCTTTAAGGTCATTGTATATATCTTTATGAGAGATCAGCCAAAGTGTTGAGTCGTTTGGATTATAAACCCAAACCATAAAATCCTCACGTTTGATTTTACCAAAAACGAATTTGCCACCCGGTTTTGTTATTACGATTTTCCTCCCATCCGTCAATTGTTCCACTTCGTAGCCTCTGTACTTTACTTTTTCCAATAGCTTTCTAAATTCTTCACGAGGTCCATTTTTAATTTGCAACTTGGTTAGCTCCACTTCATGTGTATATATATTCTTCTTCACTTTTTTACCTCGTACACGAGTAAATATTGATGAGTTATCTTCAGGTACTCTCCTGAGTCCTGAGTTTTTGAATTTCTTCCCTCTTGAGTAACAACTACTATTTCCTTAAGCCACAAATTATCATGGTACAACATATCTACTACTCTTTTAGCAAGGGGTTCTATGTATCCATCTATTCTTACATCTTGTGTTTGAATCACCAAAAATCCATCATTGCTTATAATAGGTAAACCTTGGCCTACAATTTTTTCTATCTCCTTTAAGTAATATTCAATATTTGACTGAGTAGGACTATTATTCAAAAATGGGGACTTGATAAAAAGTAATCTCTTACCTTTTTGTTTTTTTCTTAAAGTTATTTGTACCTTATTTCTGGCATGGGAAACAAAAAAGACAGCCGAATATCCGTCCCCATCTGAATATCTTTCAATTACATTTTTGTTTAAACGTTCTTCAAAATCCTTCTCAGGCAAGACCCATACCGTTGTGGTTTCAAGTTCATCTAATCTTCTTTTTTGCAGCGGTTTCTCTAACGCAGGGATAACCACACTATAATCTATTTCCTTTTCCTTTACGCTTAAAGCCTCAGGTGTTATGGGCTTTTCAAAAATTGGTAGATACTCATGGGCTAAAAGAAGAAAATTGTATTTTATACTATTGGCATACCAGAATCCTGTAGTCTTACAGTTATGTTGACGCTTTATAACAAGTTCTCTTAACTTAAAACCTGCATCCAGATAAACATTTACAAGTTTAAATCCTAAAGGAATTACATGTTTTTTCCTGCGAGTATCTCCAATCAAAATAGCGCATTGTCTACCCGGCTTCAGTACTCTAAAACTTTCTCTGGCAACCTTTGACATCTCTTTTAAGAAATCGCCAATATCCAAAAATGATAAATCACCCTCTTTGGTATCAGTATAATGAATAATGTTTGCATACGGAGGATGAGTGCATATTAAGTCGATGGAGTTATCTTGCAGGAATGACAAATCTCTTGCATCACCAACAAGCAACTGTGGTTCATAAATTTGAAGTTGAGTTTTCTCATATGTTAGTTGTTGTGGTTCTATATTAAAGTTTACATTTTGCTTCGCCAGTTCAATGGCTTTATCATTAATATCAAGGGCTATGCATCTCCTTCCTAAAAGTTTGCATTCAACAGCGGTTGTTCCAGCACCACAGAAATAATCCAAAGCTAACTCACCAGGTTTTGAATACTTTAAAATCACATTTCTTGGGATATAAGGAGACCAATTGCCTCTATACTCTCCACTATGAGTTGCCCATGCACCCCTTTGCTTAAAACTCCAGACTGTGGTTTGTCCTTCCTTAAAATCTTTTGGATGAAGTGTTTTTATCTTCTTTGAAACTTTTAAGGCACTAATATTAAGCCCCTGCGAACGAGTAATAAGCCGTTCAATATATCTAAATGTTACTCCATATTTCTGCCCAATTTCTAAATCAGGGGTTCCTTTCGCCTTTTCCTTCAAGATTGCTTCTTGAAGTTCTTCTTCGGTTTTGAAATTTATTTTCAGACTGCTCATTTTCTCTCTTTTTAACCCCAGTCGTTTTGCCCAACATTACTTAACATATATCACATTACCTTAGTTTTATCACTGCTTATGGTGTGAGAAGATTTTCTGTTCTTTAATACTCGCTTCAAAGATTGCTCTCGTATCCACGCATCTATTACTTCTTTTTTAAACCGCCACTGACCAGCCCCAGCCCTTTCAATAACACCAAAATATTTTTCAGTATAATTAGTTTTACTTGAACAATTAACCTTACGTGTTTTAATAGTAAGAGAAAGGGCTGGGTTGAGGGATGGGATTTGACCAGAGCGGGCAAGTTTATAGATGGTATGTTCGTCCATCTGCCCCGCCCTTTCTTAAACTGTTCTCTAAACGCTTTTTCAGATGTCCTAGTGATGAACCATATTTTTTTAGCTGCCTTTCTCGTAATTGCGCATCTCGTTTGGAAATATATGCTTCATAATAGATAATCTGCCATTTATTATTTCTCTCTTTATGTTCAGTATATCTTCGTTTTAAATTTGGAGTCCACCCAATATAGATGTTTCCGCTGCTAAAATTTTTTAACAAGTATACATAGTACATCTTGAAAGGGCGGGGTTCTGAAACCTGTTTGACCGTCATTATTTCTTTTTCGCTCATAAAGGAACCCTTTTCTTTAAAAAACAATCTTTCATAAAATCTGGTTATGTTATACAAAAGAACACAATGGTTGTCAAGGAAATTTTGATAAAAATAAAATCCTTATAGGGTGGTGGGTGGGAATAGATAAATAAACTCTGGCGATGAAATTGGCAGAGGAAAACCGCTATGCCAAAAGTGTGTCAGGAAGTAAAAGGCGCAGTGCGAGGACGCAAGTAGTGTCCAAGCCTACGACCATTACCTTATCGGGTTTGTATTGGATGATAGATTTCATTTTTGAATTTCAAGAGTATGGTTTGAAAGTTGTCTAACAATGGGAGCCAAAAAGCAACTTGCAAATATAGGTTAATACTGAAAATAAAATTTATCCTTACCAGCAACTAAAACAATCACCCTAATACCACATCAATGCCTCAAAATGTGAGGTGGGAACGGTCACTGTTATATAACCACGCCATGGACATCTTTCAAGAGTATCAGCCCGTTTTGCAGTATAGTCAGCAGGCAGGGCGCCGTTTGTCCCGTTGAGTATTACATCAACACAGAAGTGGATCTCGTCATTCTCTTTCACCCTGATATCAGCGAAAGGAATTTCTATCTCAAGTATGTCTTTAAATGCTGCCCTTAAAGAATCTTTGACTAAAACCCATTGTTCATCAACCTTTTCGTAAAGCGCCGCCTTATTGGATTCGGACAGGGGGTCAAAAATTAACTTAAAAACAAGGGGGTGCAGGATATTTATATGAAAAAATATCTGTCCATGGGTTTCGCGGGAGGTTTTCATCGGATCAACCCTAATATACAGATTATCCTTGTTGAAACCATAATAAATGCCTGAAACAAAGCTCTCGGATTTATGCATACTGCCGCCTGATCTTTTAACATCAATAAAAGCACCTAAAAACCATTCAAAATAACTTGTCATCAGCCCGTCAATTTTTGGATTAATAAACCCGCGTGGTTCAATTTGAGGTTTGACAATTCTTGACTCAATTTTAATTGGTATGTGCAAGTAATGGGGGATATCACTACCCATAATCTCATAAACTTTAATCAAATATCCTCTGAACAATTCGTCGAAGTCGTCATGTGTCTCGGTTGCATGCTCGTCACCGTACCACCAGTTCCAATCGCTTCCTTCAGCAACGTATATTGCCTCCCACGCCTTAGATAAATCTGCATCAGGGTGCAACGCAGCATATGATGCTAAGTCTTCTCTTGCCTGGGCAAGATAATCCCATGCCAGATTGTCTTCCTGATGTCCTATCCAGATGCTAAAATTAGCATTTATCCATGAACCCGGATGAAGATAGTGAAGGGGATCACCATACCCATGTTCCTCTAAAAATTCAGAAATCTTTACCGTCTTAAACCTTTCGTCTCTTGTAAGAGCATCGTAAAGCAAGTCAAGGAAGTCGTTTCCGTCATTTATATAATATTCCCAGGCATTCTCGCCATCAACAATTATAGGCACGAGGTAGTGACGATCATGAGGCAGGGCATTTTTTATCTCAACGAGTCTATTGATTAAATTCTTAACTGCATTCTCTGTGCTCCATCCCGAATATGAAAAGCCGATGAGATCTGATAATATGTGATCCCTGAACAATATAGACAGACCATTAAAGTTATAAGGCTTACAAAGAACTTCGGGATGAACAAGATACCCATTGGCATCTCTCAAAGGTTTCGATAAAGACCTTGACAGTATTTCCTCATCTGTTGCTATCCACTTTATCCCTTTTGACTTAATAATCCCCGCTATATCCTCGCTTACTGAGCCTTCAGAGGGCCACATCCCTGAAGGCAGATATCCAAATAATCTCTCGAAATAACTTATAGCCATCTCAATCTGTCTTTCGGCATCTTCAGGGTGAGAAAATCTCTTTTTTGGCAGCATGACATCAGGCATAGAAATTCTGGCAATATTTGTATCGTATAACAATGGCAAAATAGGGTGATTGAAGGGGCTGACAGAAAATTCAACCTGCCCCTGAGTGGCAATTTGTTTGTATGTTGGGATAATATCTCTCAAAATTTCTAATTGCTTTGAGATAAGCTCCTGCTTTTCATCTTCTGTGAAATCCCGTCCTTTTTTTATCAATCCATATAAAAAGGGGTCTGAATTTCTAAATGTTGGGTCGATCCAGCTAAGATTGAACAATACCTGAAGGTCTCTTATGTCTTTGTCTGAAAAGTATCGGGATACCTTAAACAAGTCCTTTTTTGTGAATCTGAATCCCCTTCTTGCGAGAAGTTCATAATATCTTGGGTAGGGTTTTATCATATTTTCCCAGTTAGCAAGGAAGAAGTTTTCCAATATGAAAAGCCTTTCAGCCTCAGTGAGATCAGATGGACTTTTCTGGGTAAGGAGAAGATAAACATCTTTTGCATTGTTTTCGACATAATCATTTAATTGTTCCAACAGCGAAGGGACAAGGTTGAAGGTTAATTTCAGGGATGGGAATTTTTCTGCTTTTTTAACCATATCAAGATAATCCTTTACTCCGTGAAGGCGCACCCATGGGAGCCTGTATTTATTGGTTAAAGGGTCTTTATAATTAGGCTGGTGAAAATGCCATAAAAAGGCTATGTTTAGAGGATTATCTTTCATTTTCCTTGAATTGATAAATATATTCTCCTGGTTTTGCCAACCCGAATTTTTCTCTTGCGTATTTTTCTCTTAGAAATGAGTCCTGTTTCAGAGATTCAATCTGATATTTTAAGAGGCTGTTGTCTTTTTGCAGAAACTCTATCTCGGCTTTAAGTTTATTTTCAGTATTTTTAAGTTCGTAATATTTAATCAACCCCCTGTTGCTAAAAACAGCAGAAATAATAACGTACAAAAAGGCTATTCCGATAATGAGGAAAAAGAAAAAATCCCTCTTTTTTATCTCGGAATCAATCTGCTGCCTAAGGGTTTGTTTACTATGGCTTTTTCCCATAACTAAAGGCTTAAATTATAGAAAGAGTCTTTGCCTTTGAAAACTGCCGAACCCTCTAATTCTCTCTCGATCCTTAAAAGTCTGTTATATTTTGCAATCCTTTCGCTTCTTGAGAGAGAGCCTGTTTTAATAAAGCCTGTATTACAGGCTACTGATAGGTCGGCAATCGTTGTATCCTCTGTCTCCCCCGACCTATGGGATATGATAGCGGTATATTTAGATCTTTTTGCCATCTCGATGGCCTCAAGGGTCTCGGTTACAGTTCCAATCTGATTTAGTTTTATAAGTATTGAGTTTGCAATGCCTTTTTGTATTCCTTCTTTAAGAATTTTAGTATTTGTAACAAACAAATCATCGCCGACAATCTGCACTTTTTCGCCAAGCTTTTTTGTTAGAATTTCCCATCCATGCCAGTCATTCTCTGCCAGACCATCTTCTATAGACAATATAGGATATTTATCAACTAACGCAGCGTAATAATCCACAAGATCGGAGGATGATATCGTCCTGCCTTCAAAGTTATATCTACCATCTTTGAAGAATTCAGATGATGCTACATCGAGGGCTATCAATACTTCATTGCCAGCTGTATAACCGCTTTCGTTAATCGCTTTGATTATAATTGATATAGCCTCTTCATTGGAATTCAAGTTTGGGGCAAAGCCTCCTTCATCACCGACGGCGGTATTCAACTTCTGCTTTTTTAATATTGACTTAAGCGTTTGGAATATCTCGGCTCCAGCTCTCAGAGCTGATGAAAAATCCTTAAATCCAATCGGCATTATCATAAATTCCTGAATGTCGAGATTATTATCCGCATGAGCCCCGCCATTTATAAAATTCATCATGGGTATCGGGAGTTGCCTTGCATTGCAGCCTCCTATGTATCTGTAAAGAGGCACTCCCACTTCATTTGCAGAGGCGTGGCATACAGCCATAGAAACACCCAAAATAGCGTTAGCCCCCAGTCTTTCTTTATTTTCTGTTCCATCGAGCTTTATCAATGTGTTATCAAGAGCTGCCTGTTCATGGGACTCCATTCCGATTATTTTAGGGGCAATTTCCTTAAAAATATTTTCTATAGCCTTCAGGACACCCTTGCCGTGAAATCTCTTTTTATCGCCGTCACGAAGCTCAAGCGCTTCCCTTTCACCTGTGGAAGCGCCGGAAGGGACGATTGCTGAGCCAGACGCGCCGCTTGCCAGGATGACGCTTACCTCTATGGTTGGATTGCCTCTTGAATCCAGAACCTCTGCTGCTATTATATCTACTATCTCGCTCATGATGTTCTCCTTAATATTTATAGTATATAGTATTATATAGGGTCAATCACCCTAGTTTGGAGACAAACCAATTTTTTGAGGAGCATGAATAGCAATGCCGTGCAAATCCTCCGCAGCCTCCCTAAGTCCTTCAGAAAGTGTGGGATGGGCATGAATCATATCAGCAAGCTCCATTACAGTTATTCCTTCCTTCATAGCAAGCGCCCCCTCGTGAATCAAATCGGAGGCGTGCGGACCTATAATATGGACACCCAAAATCTTGTCTGTCTTTGCATCGGCTATTATTTTAAATAACCCTATTATTTCACCTATCGCATGCGCCTTGCCCAATCCCCTAAATTGAAAATGCCCTGTTTTGAATTGAATACCCATTTCCTCAGCCTGATGCTGCCTGAGACCAACCGAGCCAATCTCTGGCGAGGTGAATATTGCTGCAGGAACTACGGAATAATCAATCGTTTTATTAATTCCGCAGGCATTGCAGGCCGCAACCATCCCCTCTTCCGATGCCTTATGGGCAAGAAGCATGCCACCTGTAACATCACCAATGGCGTAAATGTTAGGCACATTGGTCTCCATTTTTTCATTTACAACTATCTCGCCTCTTTGACCCAGTTTAACCCCTGCATTTTCTAATCCTATCTCTTCTGTATTAAAAGACCTCCCTATAGAAACGAGTAGAGTGTCTCCTACAAACTCCCTACCGTCAGAGGCATAAACATGGATGCCGTCAGCCCTTTTTTCCAACTTTTCCAATCTGATGCCTGTAAATAATCTTATGCTTCGTTTCTTAAATTCCCTCTGCAGGATGTCTGATATTTCATGGTCTTCAGTTGGGATCGCCCTCGGCATCAACTCGAACATAGTTACCTGTGTGCCGAGTTCGCTAAATATAAAGGCAAACTCCGAACCTATTACACCAGCACCTACAATAAGGAGATTTTTAGGAATGGATTTAATATGCAATGCATCGTTACATGAAATAATATTCTGACCGTCGAAGGGGAAAATAGGAAGCTGCGCTGGTTTTGAACCTGTAGCAATAATAATTTTTTCTGTCTTAATTATTTCCGAAGAGCCTTCTTTTTTTTGAATCTCCACCTGATTGGGTGATAGGAGCCGGGCTTTTCCATAAATAAGTTTTATGCCCCAGCTTTTAAAAAGTGATTTTATGCCTTTTATTTGGGTTGAGACAATCTTTTCCTTACGTGCCATTATTTTTGAAAGATTAGGGGAGATAGAGCCGGAAAAATCAATCCCGTAGTCCTCAAGTCTTCTTGCCTTGTGTAGCACTTCTGTAGAAGCTATTATTGCTTTTGTTGGAATGCATCCCCAGTTAAGGCATGTCCCGCCAACTTCGTCGGATTCTATAACAGTTGTCTTTGCCCCAAGCTGGGAAGCCTTTAAGGCAGCTACATACCCGCCCGGACCAGCTCCTATTATTGTAAGATTCACCTTTCTTCCTCTTCGAGATACGCCTCATAATCGTCAAAGTCCAACAGGTCATCAAGTTCCGAAGGATCCTTCAATTCGACAGCTACTATCCACCCTTTTCCGTATGGGTCTTCATTTATTAACTCGGGATTGTCAGCAAGTTTTTCGTTAACCTCAACTATTATACCGCTGACAGGGGAAATTACCGCAGAAGTGGTTTTGGTAGATTCAATTTCTGCCATCTCTGTATTCGCCTCAACAGTAGTATAGACATCCGGCAGGTCAATATAAACGATATCGCCAAGTGCATCCTGAGCATAATCGGTAATGCCGATCAGGGCTTTTTTCTTAGATGGCTTCACCCATGTATGTTCCTTATGGTATCTGAGATTTTCAGGATTCATATGTGTCCCCTCCACCTTTTTATTATTAAAAACTATACATGACTTTATTACCATAGTTTTTTTTCTTTGTCAAGGAAAAACTTACCTGAGTTATTAGTGGAACCTTAAAAATATTCAAAATCAATGTTAATTTAAAATTTCTTCAGAGCGCAATTTACACGTGATAGATTTTGCAACAACATATTTACTAATATATAAGTTCATTGGCGAGAGAAGACATCTCCATATCTCCCACTAAAGATTATGTTTTTTGTCCCCAAAATAGAGATAGAACTTTTTTCTGACAATGGGAACGGTTTTTCGATCATTCTCGGAAGGCGTCTTTGCCTTCCTCCGAGGTCACCATCACGCCTCACCATCGTGGTGAGTCTTTTGTGATGGTGAAAGCCACCCAAATCCATCCCCATTGTCAAATTAGTTTTTTCTATCGCCGATCTTGGCTTTGGGTTTTTATTTGCGAAATATAGTGAGTTTTGGTATATTTTATCGCTATGAGTTATTTGATAAGTTCAATATCAGGATACATTTCGGTTATCGGTGCGGGTAGCTGGGGAACTACATTAGCTTCGCTTCTTGCAGAAAAGGGCTACGATACTTTGTTATGGGCTAACGAGTTAAATGTTTCAGACCAGATCAATAAGAAAAGGACAAATGAAGTATATTTGCCTGGCGTAATCTTGCCTGAAAACCTTAAGGCGACAAACAATCTCTTTAATGCCGTTGCGAGGTCTCGTTACATTGTATGTGTTGTTCCGACGCAATATATAAGGAATGTCTTCAGCAGGATAAGCAATCTTATATTGCATGAGGCTGTAATTGTGAGCGCGTCCAAAGGCATTGAGCTTAATACTTACAAGACCCCTTCAATGATACTCGGAGAACTACTCGATAGACAGGTTTCTGTGCTGTCTGGCCCAAGTTTTGCTCGTGAAGTAATAGCTAAAATGCCTACAGCAGTAACTCTTGCCACCTATGACAAAAAGACAGGCTTAATGCTTCAGGAGATTTTCAATACGAGTTATTTCAGGGTTTATACCCATGATGACCCGATAGGCGTGGAGATTGGAGCAGCCTTAAAAAACGTTATTGCCATAGCAGCAGGGATTTGTGATGGATTAGGACTCGGACATAATGCAAGGGCAGCCCTTATTACGAGAGGGCTTATGGAGATATCCAGACTTGGGATAAAGATGAACGCTAAGGAAATTACATTTTTTGGTTTAAGTGGTATAGGCGACCTCATGCTCACATGCACTTCCATGCAGTCGCGAAATTATACCGTTGGCTATAAACTCGGCAAAGGCATGACACTTAAGGAAATAGTCGAACAAACTAAATCTGTTGCTGAAGGAATAACAACATCAAAATCTGCCTATGAACTCTCACAAAGATATAGCGTTGAGATGCCCATTACTGAGCAGGTTTATTTAACTTTATATAAAGATAAACCCCCTATGGAAGCAGTCAAAGACCTTATGAATCGTTCTCTTAAAAAAGAGTTTTATGAATATTGATAAACTCAAAAACATTCTTAATAATGTAAAAAGCGGCAAGATATCAATTGAAATCGCCCTTAACAAGCTTAAACACTTGCCTTTAGAGGATCTGTCCTTTGCTAATGTTGACCATCATAGACATCTAAGGACACAAATACCTGAGGTAATTTTTGCATCAGGCAAGAAAACCGAAGAGGTTTTAAGCATTGCTAACTCCATGCTCAAAAGAAGCGGGAGATTTCTGATAACCAGAGCATCTCAAGAAATATATGAAAAACTAAAAAAGAAAAAGGCTAAGTTTTATCCTGCTTCTGGGATAATCTGCTATGGAGAAGAAAAAACAAAAAAGGGCAAGGTGCTTGTCATCTCAGCAGGCACCTCTGATATCCCCGTTGCCGATGAGGCGGAAGTTGTAGCCTCCTATCTTGGGAGTGCCACTTCAAGACTATATGATGTCGGAGTAGCAGGGATACATAGAATACTGAGTCACCGTCAAATGCTTGAAGAGGCAAAGGTTATTATAGTCGTTGCCGGTATGGAAGGGGCATTGCCTTCAGTTGTAGGAGGGTTAACAGACAAGCCTGTCATTGCAGTGCCAACATCTGTCGGTTACGGTGCAAATCTTGGCGGCTTCTCAGCGCTCCTTACAATGCTAAATTCCTGTGTCCCTGGCATCGCAGTAGTAAACATTGACAACGGCTTTGGGGCTGGGTGCTTAGCGCATAAAATTAATATTTTGAGTGTGGGATAAATTCAATACACAAATCCCAATTCTGATGCGACTTTCCTAAGTTTCTTATCCAGAGTCTAGAGTGGCTCATTGCCTAACATTGCTGAAGCGAGTAAGGGTGTATTAATATATCTTAACCCTTTTCCCATAAGTGCTTGATTTTCAATAAAACGCTTTACTTCATCATGTTCTGCATGGTTAACACGTAGGAGTAATTGCAGATGTGAGAGAATCTCAGTCCTGTTTGTTAGATTACCACAGGCGAGTTCTCCGATAATGAATTGATGGATAGCTACACTGCCATTATTCAATAAATTTTTAAGCCTAATATTGCCTGAGCGGAAGTGTTCAAACCAGACCGATGTATTAACGAGCACCATGACTATTCCCCAGATCTTCTACGAGGTATCACAGGTGTCCAAATAATATTCAAGCAGGGATATGATGCGGGATATTTTTAAATTCTTTTCCGCTCTACCGGATTGTGAGAGCCTTTTATTGCTTTCTCTTGCTATGAGGGCTTTAATTCCAAGCCTCACAATTGTTGTCTTTTCTTTAATGCCAATGAGCTTTGATGCTTTTTTAATCAGACTATATTTTATGTTTAGCGTAGTTCTCACTATCCATCCATAAGAATGCATATATTTTATGCCTTCTTATGGATTAATTGTATGAAATTTTCAATTAACCAAGATTTATGATGGGACCGAAAAATAGAGATAGAAAACTGCCATTGCGACTCAGAGCGAAGCAATCTCGCCTTTTCTGATGAGATTGCTACGAACACTGGGGTTCTCGCAAGGACCTGCAAATCAATAGGTTTATGATCCTATCGCTATTTTAGGGATTGGATAAAATAAAGTTAAGTTAGGGACACTAAGTTAAGTCACCTATATTTGATAATAAAGGTTTCCTTTTAAGGGCATGAACGATGAGAAATGTTTTCCACTCTTTGTCTGTTCTACCCCAAGTTCCATCTCTGTTCTGGCTTCGATATAGCCTTTTGTAAGCCTTCTGCAACATAGTATTTGCTTGTTTGTTATCGAGATGTCCTAGGGCGTTTACTGTTTGATAAAAAGGTATGGGTGCAGGCCAACTACCATCATCCTTTTGAACTTTAAGAAGCGCTGAAAAATATGATTTTACCGCATAACTTTCTGCATAATCAGGATGAACAATACATGCCCGCATAAAATTATTGGAACATGACCAATTGCACCACTTCCCCCGTCTTCCTATCGGCATTTTTAGAAACCTTTCATATATCGAAATAACACGTTCATTATGTTCTAATCCAAAAATAGATGCAAGAAACAGTATCGCACATGTCATAACATGGTTGTAGCAGCCCTGACTAAAGGGCAGATCTCTGAGTTCATGACTATAAATTAGGTTCGTTTTTTTTCTGGAATGTTCTCCGACTTCTCTTACTAAATCCAGCGATAAGAGCCACGCCAATGCCCGATCAATTTCTTTATTTTTCTTTCTCACTGTGAGATGAAGCCCGAACAATCTGTGGATTGTGATCAAAGGAGAGTTTTCCCATGAGCCGTTGCTTTTTTGTCCTGATAGTAAGGTTTTCACAGTTTTATCGAAGTCACTCTGCCAGGAAACTGTTGAATCCTCATGAATCCATTTCTGACGGGCATAGAGTCCTGCAGGAGTCTTACTCTTTAGGAAGACCTTTAAAGGGTCATACATCAGATAGCCCAGATGTAATTTGTCATTCATGATTCAGAATGCGTGCGATTTTCTTCAGAGCGATCCAGCAAATAAGAAGGTAAATAGAAGCTATAGTTGGCACTTCAAAGATAAGCATACATCTATCTTGACCGAGAGGTTCAATTCTATGTCCTGTTGCTTGAATCCCCAGAACTCGCCACGACCAATAACTCTGGTCTTTGTAATCTGTTATGACAAAGGGAAGCCAGATGCCAAAAGGCAATTTTACTCGCCCCCGCGAACCCTGCCTTATAAAACGTTCTTTGCAATCCACATCAACAACTGATGGTCCCCATTGTGTCCAGCGAGTTGCATCGGTTATAAAATTCCAGACAGCACTGGATGATGCGGAGAGAACCTTTCCGACTTCGCTGTTTGGATATGATATCTTCAGCATGATTCTACCTATAAATGTTCAAGATATTTATCAGCAACAGTTTCATATAAATTCAATTTCTTTTTGCCCATTTCTTTAAGTCGCCTAACCATGATACTCATACGGTAGTTTGTAGCAAAAAATTTCGCGTTTTGTTTTATAAAACTCCAGTAAAGGGCATCCCATATCTCGCACCAGTTTCCATGAGAGTAATCGCTCATTTTCCTTATATAATTTGAAGAACTGATGTAAGGCTTTGTTGTGATCAAGCCACCGTCGGCATACTGGCTCAACCCATATACGTTAGGTACCATAACCCAGTCATAAGAATCTATAAACATCTCCATGAACCACCGATAGATCTCGTCTGGATTTATCCCACATAGAAGCGCGAAATTACCGATTATCATGAGTCGTTCGATATGATGAAGATATGCCTGTTTGTTTAGTCTCGAGATAGCATTGTCCAGAGGTTCGATGCCACTTGTGCCGTTATAGAAAAAAGCAGGGAGATTTCTCTCAAACCTCCAGAAGTTTGTAGTTCGTTGCTTGTTGCCCTCCATAAGATACACTGCCCTGACAAATTCCCTCCAGCCAATAATCTGTCGCATGAAGCCTTCAACGGTATGCAGTGGAATGCGGTATTCTTCTGAAAATTGCAGCGCTTGAGAAACCACCACCTCAGGTTCGAGAAGTCCTATATTTAGTGCAGGACTGATGATGGAATGAAAAAGAAAAGACTCATCTTTCTTTATTGCATCTTGATAATCGCCATAGAAAGCAAATCGTGTATGAAAAAATTCACGAAGCCATTCTTCAGCGTCTTCATGGGTAACAGGAAAGATAAAAGTCTCTGCAGAACCTGGATTATCGGGAAATTTATTTGTAATGTATGCCGTTGCTTCTTCAACAAATTTGTTCATCTTGGAGACTTTAATAGGCGGAATAGGCATTCCCTGTGGAATTTTCTTTCTATTTTCGGGGTCAAAACTCCATTTCCCGCCTATCGGTTTTGTCTTTTCGACAAGGATTCCGAGTCGCTTACGCTGATGGATATAAAAATGTGTCAGGGAATAGTGGGTAGCCTTTTGAAAAAATTCTGAAATCCAAGATGTAGGCGTTATAAAAAGAGGCGTTGGAAGAACTATAACCCTCACATCATATTGTTGCGCTGTTTTATAGAATCTGCTTTCGAGTTCGTTATCCATGATTTCCGCAGAATAGAGTCTTTCAATCTTTAGCTTACGGAGCCTTTCAAAAAAATTAAGTATTGTTTTTTCTCCATCGTGCTCGATGTATTCTATTTCATATCCCCTTTTTGCGAGTCTCTCCTCGTAGGCCTTCAGAGATGCCCTGTGGAGAATAAGTTTCTTCTTATGGAATCGGAAGGCAGAAAAAAACCTTTCCTCTTCTAATAAAAAAACTCTCCTGTCCTTGGTTAGAGCTGGGTGCTTTTGAAATAAATGGTTGGGAAATATAACAACCGATTCGTTCATACGCTAACTTCAATTTATTGGAAACACAATTATATTTAGTTGATTGTTTTTTAGGTCTGCCTGTTTTAGAATTGTAAACCTTCTGCCAAAGCCCTTTTCAATACTTCATTTATAGATTTTTCATCCCCCAAAGATCAACCCCCACTTTTGAAGCCGTGAGTGCCTGCATTTTATCCATAGTCCACAGTGGCAGATCGTTGAGTCTTGCCATCGCTATATAAAAGGAGTCATAAAAAGTGATTTCATACTTGCGTGCAATAGATAGGCTTTCTGTGGCTAATCCTTCATTTTCCCGAATGGTTACAGGAAAACGCCAGATTCTTTTTATAATGTTCTGTGCTATTTTAAAAGGCAGTTCTTTTCTTTTCCAGACAGCATTTGAGACTTCAAATCGCCAAAAAGAAGGGGCATAAATATTGTGAGATTTAACTACTCGATGAATCTCTTCAGAATCATCTTCATTCAGGAATAAAGCGCCTAATACACTCGCATCAAGGACGATATCAGCCACTGTTCCGATCTTCCCGGATGCTTTTAGCAGTTGTTCCTTTTCGAGTTTTCGGCATACCTGCAAACATCTCCTTTAATTCCTGAGCGATTTTTTTCCTCTCCTCCTGCATAATGCGTTCTTCAACAGCTTTCCTTAAATACTCGCTCCAGTCTTCAGGTATCTCTTTCATCTTCGCCTTGACTTCTTCAGGGATTCTAAAAGCTACTATCTTCATGCCAATATTTTACTTATTGTTATACATATTGTCAAACAATATTTTTCTCTAAATATTTTTCTTTCATCGAAAAGTGCCGAACACATTTCGTCCGATGACTTAGCCTTGAAGCCGACCATTATTAATGCATTTATTGAACTCCCTTTTTTAACTCCGCTTCTGACCTTCTTAAATACATAGGGGTTGCCTTAATAGGGTCATCAAAATTGCCTTGGAGGGCTTTGAGTCTGCCTAAATAAGCGACATTTGAGGGCAGGGGAGACATTAGGTGAGATGGGGCAAATAAGGCTTGATCTGAGAGTTTATTTGTAATCTTATCTTTGTAAAGAAGAGCGCCTTCACCTAAGAATATAGTTGGTTCAGTTATATTTTCAATGAGAGTTTCTATCCTGAAGGTTTGTTCTTTCAGTGTCTTTATAAATTTATCTCCTGACCACTTAAATAAAGCGGAATAAACCTCTTTTTTGCGTGCATCAAGAATTGGGCACACCTGATATGGACTAAAAGGCAAGTTCCATGCAAATGCCTCAAGGGTTGGCACAGTCACGAGTTCTTTTTTAGCTGGATAGATTAGTCCTTTCACAGTGCTTAACCCCACACGGAGCCCTGTAAAAGAACCGGGTCCTATTGCCACTGCAAAGACATCTATATCGTTTATCTCTAAACCTGTCTTTGTGATTATGTGGTTAATCTCCGTAAGTAATCTTTCTGAATGTGTTACCATTACATTGAGCCTTGATTCAGCAAGCAAGACATCGTCATTAAGCAGAGCAACCCCGCCAAACATTGTAGATGTATCTATAGCAAGTAGTTTCACTAAATATCACTCCCCTTGACTGAGCTTAATTTCAAGGCAAATATTATACTACAGAAAAGGCAAAACAACGAAAAAACCCTGAGGACAGTCATTGTGCCGAATATATCTGCTACGTAACCTGTGATAGCATTTCCAACAGGCAGGAAACCAAGAAATACGAGCGTATAAAAACTCATAACCCTGCCTCTTAATGAGTCTGGCACAGAGTGCTGTATGAAACTATTAGAAGTAGCAAGAAAACTCGTAATCCCCCAACCAACTATCGTTATCAGGATGCATGATAAATAAAAATCGTTCGATACAGCCAGTCCGAAAAGGGCTGACGGGAAGGTAAAGCCTGAGAGCATGAGAAATTGGGATTTTTTATCTATCTCCTCTCTGTATGCAATGATCAATGCTGCTGCTAAAGAACCTAACCCTGCACATGCCAATAGAGTGCTGAACCCTTGAGCGCCGACATCAAGGATATCTCCTGCTAATATCGGCAATAGTGTTAGATATGGTATCCCGAATAGGCTGAATATCGCTATCATTAACATTATGAATAATATTGCCTTTTCCCTGACAATAAACCCCCACCCTGCTATCAGGTCTGTTAAAAATCCGACTTGCTCCAATCGCCCCGTGCCTTTCGCTTTGATTGTAAGCAAAGCCAATATTACTGGAATAAAGCTTGCAGCATTAAGATAGAAGCAAGTCTGCAATCCGGCTATCGATATAATAAATACAGCGATAACAGGACCAACTATCCTTGCACCATTAAATGCTACTGAGTTCAGGGCAATGGCATTAGTAATATCCGCCCTTCCTACTAACTCTCCGATAAAGGCATGTCTTGCCGGGACATCAAATGCATTGACAAGGCCAAGAATGAATGCAGCAATCCCGATATGCCAGATTGTAATCATATCAATGTCAATTAAAATTGCAATAAAAAAAGCAGGAATTATTGAAACAGCTTGGGTAACTATAAGAATATCTCTTTTGGGGTATCTGTCAGCCACCATTCCGCCTATGAGGGTAAAAAACAAGATGGGAAGGGATGAAATAGTAGCGATTATACCAAGATAAAGCGGTGATTTTGTCAACAGATAAACAAGCCAACTCTGGGCTGTTGAGTGCATCCATGTGCCTGAGAGGGATATCAACTGGGCAAACCAGAATATTCTGAAGTCTCTCTCGTAGAGCGAAGAGAATTTGTAGCGGTTCTGCATGTATTTTATTATACAGTTAAGAGGCTCTTTTGCTAAAACAGGAGTGAAAGAAAAGATTGCAGACAATAAAGGTGTGTTTTGTGTTAGCTCAATTTTAGAAGCATAGAGCCTACAGGCACTCCCAGTTCTCTTGAGACTACCTCACATTTAGACTGAAAAAGATGGCATATCTTTTTGCTATTGAATGACAAATCGGTCTGATAATCGAGGGTCTCAAAATTTCCTTGCCCTTTGCTCACTATGAGGTTTGCGTTCTCAAATTCCCTCTTGAAGCCCTCTGATGTCATCTCGATTATCGTCCCGATACAGTCAGAGCCGTTATCTAAAACCTCACAAATATCTGTTAGTCCTACTTCTGATGCGTCTTTTATAGTTGAATCATTTAAAACAGGTTCCCCTTTGACTACCGCCTTGACTTTGATGCCCATTCTAATAAATTCTTCTATCAACAGCCTGTCAAATACTATTTCTCCAGCGTTATCAAGTAGATATAATATTTCCTGTTGACCTTCAAGGATTTCTTTGAATGGCTGGGAGTTATCTACTTTAAGAGGTTCATTTAGTGCCCTGTCAATAGTTCCTTTAATGTCAATGGAGGTATAAATCCCGAAATCTATCACATTGCCTGCAATCGCCAATTTCATGGCTGTAGCAAGAGGGTCTTCGCTTTTTTGTGTGATTTTTTTTAATTCAGGATAAAGGGATAAGGCAATCTGGTTGTATCGGGTCTTTATCTCTTCATAGGGGTCTTTATGAAGAAGCTGCCTGATTTTTCTGTGCAAAAAAGTAGTTGTGTATGCTGGCGGCTTGCTGGAATCTGCTGTTTTAATTTCATCAGCTACTCCTTTTATTACAGTAATCTGAAGGGTTTCGTCTTGTGTGCAAAGTCTGACTGCAATAACTGTCTGCCTAAGAAAACAGGGAAAGCACTCCAGATGGGTTTTCATCTTAAAGCCCTATCGGCGATATCCTTTCTGTAGTGCATTCCTTCGAATCTAATCTTACCAACGGCTTCATAAGCCTTCTCTTTTGCTTCTCTTATATCGTTGCCCAATGCCGTTACGCCTAAAACCCTGCCGCCATTTGTAACAAAATTGTTGTCTTTGAAGGCTGTCCCTGCATGGAAAACAACTACATTATCGAGTTTTTTTGCTTCCTCAAGGCCATTAATGGAGAAACCTTTCTGATACTTGCCGGGATAGCCCCCTGATGCTATAACCACACATACTGCTGCGTTTTCACGCCAATCTGCGGCGATGCCTGCAAGCTTTTCATCTGCAATTGCCATAGATACATCAAGAAGATCATTATTCATTCGCATCATAACGGGCTGGGTCTCAGGGTCTCCAAGTCTGCAGTTGAACTCAAGGACTGAAGGGACGCCATCTTTTATCATCAACCCAGCGTATAGAATGCCTTTGAATTTTATCTTCTCGCTGTTTAGTCCATATATAGTTGGCCTGATAATCTTGTCCATTACGACAGACTCAATTTCTTTTGTTACCACAGGCGCAGGGCTGTATGCACCCATTCCTCCGGTGTTCGGTCCGGCGTCTTCATCAAAAACCCTTTTGTGGTCCTGAGAGCTTGCCAGAGGCATTATAGCATCACCATCGGTAACCACCATATAGGAGGCCTCTTCCCCTTGTAAGCATTCTTCAATAACAACCTTGTTTCCGGCTTCACCAAAGGCTTTTTCTTTCATTATCAGTTTAAGCCCTTCTATTGCCTCATCAACGGTAGGAGCAACTATTACGCCCTTTCCGGCAGCAAGTCCATCTGCCTTGATTACAATAGGAGCGCCTTTCATTCTTACATATTCTTCTGCATTGGAATAGGTAGTGAAAACCTTGTAATCTGCAGTTGGTATGCGATGCCTTCTCATGAATTCCTTTGCGAAAACCTTGCTCGACTCAATCTGAGCAGCGAGCTTCGAAGGACCTACTATTTTTCTGCCTTCCTTCTCAAAGGAATCTACGATTCCTTTTGAAAGAGGTTCCTCAGGTCCCACAATAGTAATGTCTATCCAGTCATATTTTACAAAATCAATTAGGGCGTCAAAATTATCAGGACTTATATCAACACATTCGGCAATTTGGGAAATACCGGCGTTACCAGGTGCACAATATATTTTATCCACCGAACGGGATTGTGCGAGTTTCCAGACAATAGCATGTTCTCTACCTCCGCTACCAATTACAAGAACCTTCATATTTAGTGCCTCCCCTATTATGATTTCATTAAAGCCTGGAAGTTATTCCGAGTGTAGCTATAAACTCAACAAAAATTCTCTGAATTTAAAGCCCTTTTAAAGTGAATGCTATTATATTAATGTAAAATTGTAATCTTAATGCCTGAAATGCCTTATTCCAGTAATAATCATTGCCATATCATATTCATCGGCAGCTTCTATAACCTCTTTGTCCTTTAATGACCCGCCTGGTTGAACTATTGCTGTGACTCCCATCTCGTGAAGGACATCTATGCCGTCCCGGAAGGGAAAGAAGCCGTCAGATGCAGCGACGCTGCCTCTCAATGGTTCACAGGCATTTAGAGCCCCAATTTTTGCTGAATATACTCTGCTTGTTTGCCCTATGCCAATTCCGACGGTATGGTCTTTCATGGCATACACAATAGCGTTAGATTTGACATGCTTGCAGACCTTCCAGGCAAAAGAAAGGGCTTCAATCTCATCATCTGTAGGTTGCCTTTTAGTGACTGCTTTCATTGACTCTATATTTTCAGTAGAGGTATCCCACTCCTGAAGGAGCATCCCGCCTGCAATTTTTTTCATGTCCCAGTAAGTAATCTTATTTTTTTCGTGGGATGATATTGATGGCAGTTCAAGAAGCCTTACACTTGGTTTAAAGGAGAATATTCTCAAAGCGCCCTTAGAAAAGGAAGGGGCAATAACTACCTCTAAAAATAAATCTGCCATTACTTCGGCAGCTTCTCCGTTTACTTCAGTATTAAATGCCACCACGCCTCCGAATGCGGAAACTGGGTCAGTCTTTTCAGCCTTCTTATAAGCCTCGGCAGGTGAAGTGCCAGTAGCGACACCGCATGGATTATTATGTTTGATTATTACACATGCAATCTTCTGAAATTCCATGACGAGCATAAGAGCTGAGTGAGCGTCAAGATAATTGTTGAACGACATCTCCTTGCCCTGCAGTATTCTGGCGTCGGTAAGAGAAATACCCCCGGTAGGATGTCTGTATATTGCTGCTTTCTGATGGGGGTTTTCACCATATCTAAGAACTGAAATCTTTTTTAATGAAGATGTGAGATAGTCAGGGAATGAGGGTTCTTTATCAGTAATACTACTGAGATAATCTGCGATAAGAGTATCGTATCTTGCTGTATGAGAAAAGACCTTTTTGGCGAGATTTAGCTTTGTTTCTTTGCTTAAGTTGCCGCCCGAAGCCTTCAACTCGCTAATTACGGCTTGATAGTCATCAGGATCAACAATGACAGCTACATCCTGAAAATTTTTCGAGGCAGCCCTTAACATTGTTGGTCCGCCGATATCTATATTTTCGATTGCCTCTTCAAAAGATACATTAGGTTTGGAAATGGTTTCTTCAAAAGGGTAAAGGTTAACAGCTAACAAGTCAATCTGCTCAATGCCATGTTTTTTGATATCCTCCATATCGGCTGGGTGGCTTCTCCTTGCAAGCAGTCCGCCGTGTATTTTTGGATGAAGCGTTTTCAGCCTTCCATCCAACATTTCTGGAAAGCCGGTGTAGTCAGAGACTTCTATTACTTTGATGCCAGCATCTCTAAGCGACTTTGCAGTGCCTCCCGTTGATAATATCTCAATTCCCATAGACTCTAATTCCTTCGCAAAAACAACCACCCCTCTCTTATCAGAGACGCTGATAAGCGCTCTTTTGACCATTTAATAACCCCCTTATTTAATTATATTTTCAGGACTTTTTAGACGTTTTAGCAAAAAAGGATGAATAAACCGGAGCAATATCTTCTGATTCACATTTTGGACATTTAACCGCAAACGTCTCTTTTTCCTTGACGCTCATAACAAGGGAAAAACCTTCCCCGCATTTCTTGCACTTATAGTCATATAAAGGCATAACTTCCTCCTTTTACTAATATGCAGCAATAATACCAAAGAGTGTGATATACAGTTGACAAGGACCCGGAAAATCTGGCAGCAAATCAAACACCAATAGCCGAAATTTTTTCTATAAAAGTATATCATAAAAATCACAGCTAATCCAGAGATTATCTTTATAAAATGAAAATGCTGATTTTATAGTGGGGCAATTTGAGAGGCTTTCATCATCACTAACGACTCACTAAGATGGTAAGGGTGTGATAGCAACTTCTAAGGAATGCGGTGATGCCTTCTGGGGATGAGCATAGAGTTATAGAGTTATTCTTAAATTGTCAAAAAACAATCCTATCGTTATTTTGTGACATGCAGGTATAGATAGTTAGTTGTGAATATATGCAATCAGATTGATTTTCGCCTTTGCCTCATAATTTTTCTCTTGAATATCAAAATGTTTGCATGGTATTATCTAATACATGAATATAATCATTGCCATAACAGTATTATTGTTCACAACAACCATTGCTTTTGCTGATATCTACCAATTCACATCGCCAGATGGCTCTATCTCTTTTACAAATGTCCCAAGCGAAAGAGGTGGAAAGATTGTTTACAAAGAACCTAAGAAAAAATCAAACCTGATAGCTATGAAAACCAGTGTTAACAAAGAGGCATTTGACGCTATTGCAACAGAAAAGGCATCTAAATACAATCTTGATCCCGACCTCGTTAAAGCAGTTATCAAGGCTGAATCGAACTGGAATCCTCACGCTGTATCTCCCAAGGGAGCGCGTGGGCTGATGCAGTTAATGCCCTCAACTGCATATGAACTTGGTGTCTTTAATTCCTTCGACCCCGAAGATAATATTGACGGCGGGACTAGATATCTTAGACACCTTTTGGAAAAATTTAATGGCAATATACAACTCGCTCTTGCTGCTTATAATGCAGGGCCAGGCCGTGTTGAGAAAACCAACTCTATCCCGGCAATACCTGAGACTATTCAATATGTAAGAAGGGTTATGTCTCTATATACGGGATTGCCTACCTTAACTTATTCTCAAAGTTTTACTGGGGGTAAAAAAGAAGTCACCCAGATTAAGAGATATCAACTTGAAGATGGAACCATTCTTTTCACCAATACCAAGCTCATTTATTAACTCAGGAAATATTTAATGCCCCCAGACAACTCACGCCTGATACAAGAAATATTGAGACTTAAAGAAAGAAGAAACGCCATCATTCTTGCTCATAATTATCAGAGACCTGAAATTCAGGATACAGCAGATTTTGTGGGCGATTCACTTGAATTATCACGCACTGCCGCCACAAAAGAGTGCGATGTAATAGTTTTTTGTGGTGTTCATTTTATGGCAGAAAGCGCCTCTATTTTATCGCCCCAAAAGACTGTGTTGCTTCCTGAATTGGAAGCTACTTGTCCTATGGCTGATATGATTGAGGTTTCATCCAGCAGGGAGGTCTGGAAAACATTCCCCGGTTATGATATTCAACCTTCTTTCGTTTTCCCTCACGAATTTACTTTGAAGGATATAAAATTAAAATATCCTGAAGCCCCTGTTGTTTGCTATGTCAATACAACTGCTCAGGTCAAGGCGGAGAGTTATATATGCTGCACTTCAGCAAATGTAATAAAGGTAGTAGAGTCATTGCCGACTGATACCGTGATATGCGTGCCTGACAAAAATCTTTCTCTGTGGGCACAAAAGCATACAAAAAAGAAAGTTATAAGCTGGGATGGCTTCTGTCATGTCCATGACAGGATAACAAAAGATGATGTTGTTATGGCAAGAAAAAAACATCCAAAGGCGCTTTTTATGGCACATCCTGAATGTAGGCTTGAGGTTCTGGAAATGGCAGATCATGTCACAAGCACATCCGGGATGCTCAGATTTGCTAAGGCTTCAGAGGCAGACGAGTTCATTGTTGGCACCGAAACCGGTATTATTCATAGGTTAAAAAAGGAAAGCCCCGGAAAGACTTTTTATCCCCTCAGAAAGGACATGATTTGTCCCAATATGAAAAAAACTACCCTTAAGAGCGTTCTTCAGGCATTGGAAAATATGAAAAATGTTATTAAAGTGCCTGAAGAGATACGCATTCCCGCAAAGAAAGCCCTCGATAGAATGCTTGAAATTAAATAGTGTAAGCGTCTATTGAAAACAAGATTCTCGTGACTCCCAAGGATAAATTAATAAAGAAAATAATGAGTGAAGGGGCTCTTAGCTTTGAGTCATTCATGGAGTTTGCGTTGTACGATTCTGAATCAGGATACTACATGAAAGACTCTATAAAAATCGGCAGAGAGGGAGATTTCTATACATCACCCCATCTACACCAAATTTTTGGTGCAATGCTTGGCAGACAGATGCTTGAAATGTGGGAGTTTATGAAATCTCCAAGTAATTTCCATGTTGTCGAGATGGGAGCTGGTAAGGGTTATCTTGCTAAAGATATGCTGGAATATCTTAAAGTGTCAAGTGTCAGGCGTCAGGTGTCAGGATTGTTTGACAATTTTAAATACACAATAGTTGAAATTAATCCGGCGATAAGGGCAAAACAGCAAGAATTATTAAAGGATTATGGTGAGATGGTTCAATGGGTCTCTACTTTGGAAGAACTGGAGCCTATTTCAGGTTGTTTTTTATCTAATGAGTTGCTTGATGCGTTTCCTGTGAGATTGGTAGAGATGGACGGAGAACTGGCAGAGATATTTATAACAGCTAAGGATAACAACTTGATCGAGATTAAAAACCCATGTTCTGATGAGGTTAAGGAGTATTTAGAAGAATTTTCAATTGACTTGTTTTCTATGGCACCATATAGAACTGAGGTTAATTTAAGAATCAAGGACTGGCTTTTTCAAATCTCTAACAAATTAAGAGAAGGATTTATTTTAACAATAGATTACGGTTATCCTGCTTCTGAATACTATTCTGAGGAGAGGAATAGGGGCACCCTTCTTTGCTATCACCAACACCAGCTTAACGAAAACCCGTATATCAATGTTGGAGAACAGGATATTACTGCACATGTAAACTTTTCATCTCTTGATAAATGGGGCTCTCAACTCGGAATTTCGACTGTTGGATTCTGCCCGCAAGGAACTTATCTTATATCTCTGGGAATAGATGAACTCATTGCCGAATTATACGGAGAGTCACCCGATGCCTTTGACCTTGCAAAAGTAAAGGGACTCATATTTTCTGAGGGCATGGGAGAATCCCACAAGGTTTTGATCCAATACAGAGGTCAGGGGAGTCCATCATTGAAGGGATTTGCACTGAGAAATCAACTGAAAAGATTGCGGTTATACGGATAACATTAAGAATATTTTTGGCTAAACTGAAAGCTTGAAATCACCCTAATTCCAGAAATTTTTACTTTTTTGACTTAAGTCAAAGCTTCCCTTCCTACACCTGCAGTAAACTTTAATCATAAAGTTTAAAAAAGGAGGCAAAAATGAAAGAACAGAAGATGTTTTGCTATCAATGTGAACAGACGGCTAAAGGAGAGGGATGCACAGTCGTCGGAGTTTGTGGCAAGCAGCCTGACGTGGCAGCGCTGCAGGATTTATTGCTTTACACGATTAAGGGGCTTTCGCTGTATGCTGTCGAAGGTAGAAAGCTTGGTATTATTGAACGAGATGTGAATGTTTTTACCGTTAAGGCGCTTTTTTCAACTCTTACAAATGTTGATTTTGACCCAGACCGCTTTGTGTTGTTGATTAAAAAGTCTACTGAGTTGAGGGATGCTCTTACGGCAAAGGTTAAGGCTGCTGGCGGAAGGGTTGATTTTACCGAAAAAGCTGCCAACTATGTTCCTCCTTTAACTAAAGAGGAGATGATTAAAGATGGCGAGAAAGTCGGTGTAAAATCTGACCCGACGATTAATCCTGATATACACTCATTGCAGCAAATTTTAATATACGGAGTAAAAGGGGTTGCAGCATATGCAGACCATGCACAGATATTAGGACAAGAGGACGATGCGGTTTATGCCTTTATCCATGAAGCGCTTTCTTCAACCTTGAGAAATGATATCGGACTTGAGGATTGGATAAAGCTCGTTCTCCGATGCGGGGAGACTAACTTAAGAACAATGGAACTTCTTGACTCAGGCAATACATCAACATACGGACATCCAGTTCCAACAAAAGTGCCTTTAGGAGTAAAAAAAGGCAAGGCTATACTTGTATCCGGTCATGACCTGAAAGACCTTCATGAGTTGCTCAAGCAGACTGAAGGTAAAGGCATATATATTTACAGTCACGGAGAGATGCTGCCCACACACGGCTATCCTGAGTTGAAGAAATATCCTCACTTCTATGGGCATTACGGCACCGCTTGGCAGAATCAGCAAAGGGAGTTTGCGAAATTCCCCGGCGCAATTCTAATGACAACTAATTGCCTTCAAAGACCACAGGAGTCTTACAAAGATAACATTTTCACCACTGGTTTAGTTGGCTGGCCTGGAGTCAGGCACATATCTGATGGCAACTTTCAGCCTGTTATAGATAAGGCGCTCGCTATGGATGGTTTTCCTGAAGACGTTGAAGGCAAGACTGTAATGGTGGGTTTTGCAAGGAACACTGTTTTGGGTGTTGCTGATAAAGTCATTGAGGCAGTTAAAAATAAAAATATACGGCATTTCTTTCTTGTTGCAGGATGCGATGGGGCGAAACCGGGCAGGAATTACTATACAGAGTTTGTTGAAAAGGTCCCAAAAGATTGTATTGTCCTCACCTTGGCTTGCGGTAAATTTCGCTTTTTTGACAAAGACCTTGGTGACATCGGCGGCATCCCAAGACTTCTTGATATAGGACAGTGCAATGACGCCTATTCAGCCATACAAATTGCTGTTGCTTTAGCCAAGGCATTTAATGTGAGTGTGAATGAGCTTCCATTGTCATTGATATTATCTTGGTATGAGCAAAAGGCGGTTGCTATACTGCTTACATTGCTTTATCTTGGCATCCAAAATATAAGATTAGGTCCTTCGCTTCCAGCTTTTGTTTCTCCAAATGTGCTTGATGTGCTTGTAAAGAATTTCAATATTAAACCGATAACGACACCGGATGAAGAGCTTAAGGCAATTTTAAGATAGGTTAGGAAGACCCAAATTCGGCGATAGAATTAATAAATTTCACAAAATCAACAAGTAAGATAGAAAGGGCTGATGTAGGATTTTTAAAGGACACCTGACTAAAAAAAATTTAAGGGATTTTGGCAAAAGACATTGCATTTAAAAATAAAGCAAAATCTAAAAATTTGTAGATTATAAAAATCCTGAAACAGCCCTTCCTATCTCTAAATGGGGGCGAAAATAAATTCCACCACTCATTTAAAGAGGTGAACAAGATGAGCATGATGAGATGTCCGGGACAGGATACCGCGTTCTGGGATTTTAAGGCTATATACGATGTGAAATGCCCTAAGTGCGGACAGCCTGTTGAGTTTTTTAAAGACGAGCCTGCAAGGATGTGCAAGAAATGCGGCTATGAGTTTGTAAATCCAAAGATGGATTTCGGGTGCGCCGCCTACTGCAAGTATGCTGAGCAGTGTTTAGGCAGCTTGCCTCCTGAGTTGATTGCAGAAAAGGAAGAGCTTTTCAAAGACCGTATAGCTATAGAAGTTAAGAAATATCTTGGAAGCGATTTTAAAAGGATTAGCCGCGCAATGAAGGTTGCCCGTAATGTTGAGCAGATTATAAAAAGTGAGATAGCTAATCCAGGAGTCATTATATCAGCGGCGTATCTCAAAGAGGTGTGTGCTAACGAAACGGAGAGTGTCATAATAGCAAAAGACATACTTAGCAAGCTCGGAGCAAAGGAAGGTTTAATTGAAGAGGTCAGTAATTTAATAACAGATTTTAATAAAGGCATTAAAGATAAGACTATAAATCATCAGATACTAAATGATGCTATACATTTAGTTGAGATTGAAGAAAAAATTAAAAAAAGAGACTCTGTAGATGAAATAGAACATAAAATTAAAAAAGATTTAGAGACTGAAACTGCTAAGAAATTAGCTAAAGAATTAACAAAGAGGAACATCAAATGAAAACAAAAAGAAAGATTATCGAAATAGATGAAACGCTCTGCGATGGCTGTGGGCAGTGCGTCCCTGCCTGTGCAGAGGGGGCTATTGAAGTAATAGATGGTAAAGCCCGTCTCGTGTCTGAGATCTATTGTGATGGGCTTGGTGCCTGTCTTGGTGAGTGTCCAAAAGGAGCATTGAAGGTCATTGAGAGAGAGGCTGATGAGTTTGACCCTGAAGCTGTAGAGGAATATCTTAAGCACAAGAAAACATTTGAAAAGCCAGAAGAAAAGCCTTGTTGTCCAGCTATGCACATAATGTCTATTAAAAAGGCGGGGCAAGACAAGGAGAAATCTTCTTACGGCGTATCAGAACTTACAAACTGGCCTGTGCAGATAAGACTTGTGCCGTCATCCGCTCCTTTTTTGAAAGGTTCTCATCTGCTTGTAGCTGCAGACTGCACAGCCTTTGCATATCCCGACTTTCACAAAGACTTCTTGCAAGGCAAGGTTCTTCTTGTGGGATGTCCTAAGCTTGATGATATAGATGAGTATGTGAAAAAATTTGCAGAGATTTTTACGGCAGCTAACATTCAAAAAATTACTGTTTTGACGATGGAAGTGCCTTGCTGCTCAAAACTGCCCAAGATAATAGAAAAGGCTATGAATATTGCTGGTAAGGACATACCCATTGAAGAAATAGTAATCAGTGTCAGGGGTAGTATTTTACAGCATGTTTAAAATTACTTGGGACTCCAGTGGTTGAAAGCATATTATGCTGGGGAAGCAATATTGCCTTTTATAATAAAATTGCGAGAATCCTACGGGTTCTCGCAATAACTTGTAAATCCATAGGTTTATAATCCTATCGCTCTTTTAGGGTGTTGCTTTTGGCTTGACACGATTAATTCCATTTTTAGCTCATAAATCCCCTATTTAAGTTATACTTAATGACCGCCGATGGCGGTCTGTTGCGATGCAGGCTTAAAAGTTTCTATAACTCTTGCAGTTTTTAGACAAATATTTGTATTTTACTTCTCAAAAAAGTCTTTGCCAATTTCAGTTTTGCTTAATACAACAAACTTATTCAGGAGAGATTTATGCCAAAAAGAGATGACATTAAAAAGGTATTGATTATTGGTTCAGGCCCTATTGTTATAGGTCAGGCTTGCGAGTTCGATTATTCGGGAACTCAGGCATGCAAAGCTTTAAGGTCGCTTGGATATGAGATTGTGCTTGTGAACTCAAACCCTGCAACAATTATGACTGACCCGGGGATGGCTGATTCCACTTATATTGAGCCTCTTACTATTGAGTATGTGACTGAGATTATCAAGAAGGAAAGACCTGATGCAATACTTCCCAATCTTGGAGGGCAGACAGGGCTTAACCTTACCGCTGCATTATCAAGGAAGGGGATACTTCACTCATACGGCGTTCAGATTATAGGGGTTCAGGCAGATGCAATAGA
>Ga0209721_1000641_pt1 | contig 29798 bp, 30 predicted proteins | sample TshhotsprinmetaG_FD_184139 | JGI IMG/M metagenome (GOLD analysis project Ga0209721, IMG submission 184139) | Hot spring microbial communities from South Africa to study Microbial Dark Matter (Phase II) - Tshipise hot spring metaG (SPAdes)... | ecosystem: Environmental > Aquatic > Thermal springs...
GGGGGGGGGGGGGGGGGGGGCGTGGGTGCAGGCGGGCGTGCAGACTGAGCTGGAGGTGTGCTTGACTGCGCTGGAGGCGGGGTGCGCTGAGAAACAGGCGGTCGACGTTCCTCACCCGGCAGGGGAATCTCGTCGGGTTCAAAGTCTTTTGGCATTTGCTGCCCACGCCTGAGCAGCCCCTGCAATGCCGGAAGCACGATGAAGAAGAACAAAAACAACAGCGCTAAGAGATCGTCTAAGCCCATGGGGCCCTCCTGTCTGCAACCCAGGAGCTATGTTGCGCCCAGGCAAGGTATGGGAGTGGTTCCTTGAAGTGGTTGTGCACTGGGCGCAGTTCCCGAACCATTTTTGAGCGGCCTGCTCCCCAGGATAGACGCAGGAAGCACATGGCTAAAATAGCGCTTTTCACAGGTCTCCCTAGGGTTCGTTTGGCATCAAGACTCCCGCCAGGGATCAGCGCTGAGCACCACCGGGTCCGCCTTCTGGGTTGCTGCCGCCGCTGGCTTTGCTGATGGATTCGCGCATGTCGGTATCGGCTTCGATGTTTTTGAGCTGGTAGTAGTCCATGACCCCGATGCGACCGTTGCGCAGGGCTTCGGCCAGCCCCAGCGGTACGGCCGCCTGGGCCTCCACCAGCTTGGCCCGCATGGCCTCGACCAGGGCGGCGTTTTCCTGCTCGACCGCAACGGCCATGGCCCGGCGCTCTTCGGCCTTGGCCTGGGCAATTTTCTTGTCGGCCTCGGCCTGGTCGGTGCGAAGCTGAGCCCCGATGTTCTTGCCAACGTCCACCTCGGCGATGTCGACCGAGAGGATCTCGAAGGCAGTACCGGCATCCAGGCCCTTGGCCAGAACGGTTTTGGAGATGCGGTCGGGCTGCTCGAGGACCTGCTTGTGGTCCTCGGACTGACCAATGGAGGCTACAATACCCTCGCCCACGCGAGCCACTATGGTTTCCTCGCCGGCCCCACCAACCAGACGGTCGATGTTAGCGCGCACCGTGATTCGCGCAGTGGCCAGAAGCTGGATACCATCCTTGGCCATACCGGCGACCATCGGGCTGGTGATGACCTTGGGGTTTACCGAGAGCCGCACTGCATCCAGCACATCGCGCCCTGCCAGGTCGATGGCGGCTGCGCGGTCGAAGTTAAGCTTGATGCCCGCTTTGTCGGCGGCAATGAGTGCGTCCACCACCCGGTCTACGTTGCCCCCGGCCAGGTACTGGGCCTCGAGCTTAGCCGTCTCCACCGGGATACCGGCCTTGAAGGCCTTGATCATAGGATTGACAATCTTGGCCGGCGGAATTCTTCGGAAGCGCATACCTACCAGCGCCGTGAGGGGCACATTGACCCCAGAAAACAGCGCGGTGATCCAGAGTGGAACCGGAACCAGGTAAAAAAACAGAAAGACGGCTAGAAGGGCGATGCCAGCAACGATTAAAGCTCCAAACTCCATGAAGTCCTCCTTACTATAAACCTAGACTGAGGCTACAAGCTGTCCTATTGTTGTGATGGGGCCGTGCGGGTAAAGTACCGGACCTAACCTTCGACCCTGCGAACTACTACCCTGGGTCCTTCGACCTCGACGACCCGGATGGTTTGCCCGCGGTCAATGAACTCCCCGGAGGTCACCACATCGACCCTTCGGTCGCCAAACTGGGCGGTGCCCGCTGGGCGCAGGTCTGTGAGGGCCTTGCCGATGGCTCCCAGCAGTGATTCTAGCTCATTTTTGGGGGGCGCCACTTCTTCTACGGCGCTGCTGAGCACAAAGGGTCGAGCGACCCTGACCCTGGGCAGGAAGCGGAACATCAAAAAAAGCCCCACCGCCAGTCCGATGATGGCATATGAACCCACCTGTAAGGCCTGATCGCCGAAGGTGAAGTAGATGGAAGCGCCAATCAGCCCCAGCCCCAGAAGTCCGGGGATACCGAAGCCGGGGGTCACAAAAAGCTCGAATGCAACCAGCAACAGCCCACCAAAAAGCAGAATGATGGTTAATGCACTGGAAAGCCCCGCCAGGTACCCACCCAAAAAGAACAGTCCCAGCGAGGTGAGGCCGATAATGGCAGGCAGGAAAGTGCCAGGGGTAAAGAACTCCAGGATAAGCCCCAGAACGCCCACCGCCAGAAGTATGGCGGCAATGGTGGGGTCGGTAAGGAAGCGGGCTACGCGCACCTGAGGGCCGGGCTGCAGTTCCTGGGTTTCGGTGTTGAAGCCGGCCTTCTCGAGGGCCGCGCGCAGGCTGCTGATTTCGGCATCGGCCACCTTCAGCTCCACCGCTTTCTTGGCCGATAGGGTCAGCGGTTCGCCTTTGGTGGTGATGCCGCGCACCTCCACTTCGGGGTCCACCATGGCTTCAGCGATGTTGGTTGGGCGGTTGCGGGCCTCGGCCACCGCCCGGAACTTGCCTTTCAGCGCCGAGATGACCTTGCGGTCGGCAGCACTGGCATTACCCACCACCGGCGTAACCGTGATGGGCAGAGCAGCGCCGATGTTGGAGCCGGGCAGCATCATGATCTGCTGTGCGGCCAAGGATATCAGGGCTCCCGCCGAAAAGGCGTTTTCGACCACGGCCAGGGTGGGTAGGGTGGAGGCCAGAATGCGGTCGGTGATGCGGATGGCTGCATCCACCCGCCCGCCAGGGGTGTTTATCCGAAAGACCACCCCGCTGGCCCCTTCTCGTTCGGCCTGGTCGAGCGACTGCTCGATGAAGGTGGCCAGTGGCCCATCGATCGTTCCCTCGACCGGGATGACATAGGTCCTGGCTTGTGCCAGGGAGCCAATCAACAGGAGGGCAAAAAGTAGGTTTCTCACCAACGTTATCTTAGCAAGCCATCCCCCTTTGAGTGTAAGGTGAGGGGGAGTGGAGCAGCGTAGATTCCCCTACTGCCAGAGTTGCCGGTCGGGCTCGCGCCGGGGAATTCGGATGACTTGGGTGAGAGGCGGTGTCAAGCGTACAATCGGGCCGTGAAACTCGGTTTGATTGGATTCCCGGTCGCGCACACTCTCTCGCCGGCTATGCACGAGGCTGCCCTGAGGGCCGCTGGCCTCGAGGGCTCCTACCAGGCACTGGAAACGCCTGGGTATCATCTGCGTGCTCGCTTACAGGAGGTGAGGCGGGAGTATGCCGGGGTTAATGTGACCATTCCACACAAAGAGGGTGTGATTGAGTACCTCGATGAGCTGAGTCCGGAGGCTGCGGCTATAGGTGCGGTCAATGCCATTATGCGCGACGGCAACCGGCTTATTGGCTACAATACCGACGGCCTAGGTTTCGTGAGGGGTCTGGACGAGGCGGGCATCTCTTACCGCAACAAAAGAGCCCTGCTGCTAGGGGCTGGGGGAGCTGCCAGGGCAATTGGCTATGCCCTCAAGCAAGAGGGGGTTCATGTAGCGGTCTATAACCGCACCCAAAAGCGGGCCGAAGCGCTCTGTGAGGCCTTGAGCCTGCACCGGGTGCCTGAAACCATGCTCGAGGAGGCGGTGTACAACTGCGATTTGTTGATCAACGCCACCAGCGTGGGCCTCAAAGACCCCTCGAGCTCGCCGCTGCCCGAGGGTCTACTGCCCCGTAATGGCGTGGTAGTGGATATAGTTTACAACCCTGCTACCACCCGCTTGATGCGCGAGGCACAGGAAGCGGGCCTTGCTGTTTTGGGGGGCTTGCCAATGTTGGTCTGGCAAGGAGCGCTCTCGTTTGAGCTTTGGACTGGGGTCAAGCCGGATATCCAGGTCATGTATGCGGCTGCCAGGGCCAGCTTGAACGAGAGCCTTTCGAGATGAGCAGTTTTCGACAGAGGGGAAACCTCAGGGGTTGTGCAGCCTCGAGCTCTCGTGCCCGGCTGCGCCGGTACCCAGCCCTAAGCAGGCAGAGGCTATTATGGGTGTCGGTACTAGACCGGCACGCCTCCCACAACTGCGGGCCTACAAGCTGGACCAGGTGTAACGATTTTTAGACAATGGCGAGCCGCCGGCACTGCGACGGCCCGTTTGCGCGCTACCGAGAAACAGGGTTTGGATGGGTGGCGGCGACCCGCTGCTGGGGTGGAACCAAGCTCGAGGGCTGGGGTCTTTGAAGTTTTCGATTTGTAAGATGCTCTTCCGGCCTAACCTGACCAGGGAGTGTGCGGGTCGCTAGTTGCTGGGGTGCTCCGAAGCCCAGTTGGCTGGGCTTTTGGACTATTCGTAATCCAAAACTTACCAACAATTCCCTCCTTCGTAAAGCGGTAGTGTGGGAACATGCCTCGAGGGCCAGCCAGCACCAAAGCTTATTTTGCGCCGGAACTATTTGACTTCCTAATCGAGCTGCGCTATAACAACAACCACCCCTGGTTTCAAGCCAATAAGCACCGCTACGAGGCCCTGGTGCGCCAGCCTTTCCTACGCTTCATCGAGGATCTGGCTCCCCGTTTGCGGAAGATGAGCGGCGATTACGAGGCGGGCCCGCGCAGCCTGTTTCGCATCAACCGCGATACCCGCTTTAGCGTCGACAAAACCCCCTACAAGACCTACGCAGCAGCCCAATTTCGGCATCGCCTGGGGCGGGATGTGCACATGCCAGGGTTTTATATTCATCTAGAGCCTGGCAACTGCTTTTTAGGGGCCGGGATATGGATGCCGGCAGCGGAAAACCTGCGCCGCATACGTGCAGCCATCGCCCGCTCGGATGCGCGCTGGCTGGAAATTCGCCAGCATATCGAGCTTGACTCTGAGGGAAAGCTCATCCGACCCCCCAAGGGGTACCGCAGCAGCCATCCCCTGGTTGAAGACCTCAAGCAGCGAAGCTTCACCGCTTCGTATCCACTTGAAGAGCAGGCAGTGTTCTCGGGCGGCTTGCTCAAAAATGTGGAAATGGTTTTTGGCCAGTTGTTGCCGCTGAACCAGTTCTTGACACGGGTTCTGCTCGAGGGATTGGACTGAACATTTGGACTGAACATGCTGCAGGTACCGCGGGAATGTCTCGAGCAGACCCTGGCCCACCTCAGGGCAGTGCTTCCGAACGAAGGGGTGGGGCTTTGGGCGGGTCAACACCACCGGGTCTTGCAGGTCTGGCCCCTGGAGAATGTGCACGCCAAGCCCCAGCAGTGCTACGAGGCCAGCCCCAAGGAGGTGCTCGAGACCCTGCGCAGCATAGAACGCAGGGGCCTCGAGCTGGTCGCCATCTACCACTCCCATCCAACCGGCCCAGCCGTGCCCAGCGATGCAGATCGTTTACTGGCTTTCTGGCGTGTTCCCTATGTTATTTTCGCATTGCAGACGGGGGATGTACGGGCTTACTGGCTGCCGCAGGGGGAAGAGGTTGCGGTGGTAGAAACCGTAGTTCACAGGGTACCCTAGGCCTAGATGGCCAGGAAGTGGGTAACCTGCTGCGAGGGAAACCTGCATGTGGACAAAAGACGAACTTGATCGCTACGCGAGGCATATCGTACTGCCGGGGGTGGGCGGTGCGGGGCAGGCCCGTCTGAAGAAGAGCGCGGTGCTGGTGGTGGGAGCCGGGGGTCTGGGTTCCCCGGTACTGATGTACCTGGCGGCAGCCGGGGTGGGCCGCCTGGGCCTCGTGGAAATGGATCGTGTCGATGTTTCCAACCTTCAACGGCAGGTGCTGTTCGACAGCGCCGGCATTGGCAGTCCTAAGGCCGAGCTGGCCAGGGACCGCCTGTTGAGCCTGAATCCCCACGTGCAGGTAGAGACCTATCCCCTCAAACTGGATTCCAGCAATGCCTTGACGGTGCTGGCATCCTACGACCTGATTCTGGACTGCACCGACAACTTCCCCACGCGCTACCTGGTCAACGACGCGTGTGTGCTGTTAGACAAGCCGCTTGTATACGGCGCCATACATCAGTTCGAAGGGCAGCTCTCGGTCTTTCACCACCAAGGAGGGCCCTGCTATCGCTGCTTGTTTCCCAGCCCTCCTAGGGCCGGAACGGTTCCTAACTGTGCTGAGGCGGGCGTGTTTGGTGTGCTTCCAGGTGTGGTGGGCAGTTTGATGGCTACTGAGGCGTTGAAGATTCTTCTCGGGCTGGGCGAAGTGCTTGCGGGCAAACTGCTTGTATACGACGCTCTGCAAGCAAACTTCCGCACCATCCGGTTTCCCAAGCGCCCGGGCTGCCCGGTCTGTGGAGCCAACCCCAGTGTAACTACACTGCAAAATTACGAGCAGTTCTGCGGTATTTCGGTGTAGGAACAAGATAGAATACACAGGCTTAGGCCGACGACTGTCGGAGGGAAAACAGGAGAAAAACATGAGTGCTACTGTGACCATTGCCCGAGGTTTGGAAGATGTCATTTTCACCGAAAGCAGTCTCTGCTTCATCGATGGCGACCAGGGTCGTTTGTACTACAGCGGATACAAGATACAGGACCTTGCGGAGCACGCTACCTTTGAGGAGGTTACCTACTTATTGCTGCATGGGCATCTGCCGAACAAAGCCGAGCTAAAAGCCTTTAGTTCAGAGCTGGCGGCCCAAAGGGCGCTACCGCCCTCCATCATCAAGCGAATCAAGCAGTTTCCACGCCATGCCCACCCCATGTCCATGCTCCGCACGGCGGTGAGTGAGCTAGGCATGGCAGACGAAACCGAAGGCGATGTCTCGCCGGAGGCTCTATACCAAAAATCGCTCTCGCTGATTGCTAAGTTTGCCACCATCGTAGCGGCCACCAAGCGCCACCGTGAAGGGCAGAAAATTTTGTCGCCGCGCAAGGGTTTATCCCACGCGGCCAACTTCCTTTACATGTCCAACGGAAAGGTGCCAAACAAAGAGGAAGTCAAGCTGATGGACGTGGCCCTTATTTTGCAGGCCGAGCACGGCTTCAATGCATCTACCTTTACAGCCATCGCAGCTTACTCTACCCAGGCCGACATCTATAGCTCGATTGTGGCTGCGGTGGGCGCCCTCAAGGGCCCTCGCCACGGTGGCGCCAACGAAGCGGTGATGAAGATGATCGCCGAGGTGGGCTCGCCGGAGAACGTGACCTCCTGGTTGGCTGATCTGAAAGCTAAAAAAGGCCGGGTCATGGGGATGGGTCACCGGGTTTACAAATCCTACGACCCGAGGGCGGGAGTGCTGGATAAGTATGCGGGTGAGGTGGCTAAAAAGCACGGTTTCAGCAAAGAGTATGCCGTCCTTAAAGAAATTGAGCGGCAGGCTGGGGCCATTTACAATCCTAAAGGTATTTATCCCAACGTAGATTTCTACTCGGGGGTGGTGTACTCCGACCTCGGCTACCCGCTCGAGTTTTTCACCCCAATCTTTGCGGTTGCGCGCATATCCGGCTGGTGTGCTCACATCCTCGAGTACACCAAAATCGATAACCGATTGCTGCGCCCCGACTCGCATTACACCGGCAAACTCGACCTGCCTTACGTCAAGCGCTCCAAGCGCTAGAACGGAGAATATCCCGATCCTTTGGCCGCACCCAGTAGCGGCCTTTTTTATCGGTAGAGACGCAGTTCAGGATAGCTTTCACTGACACACTAAAAGTTGTTGCCCTTGAGCTGTGGGTGCAAAGACCCTGCTATCGGGGGGTGGGCTCGAGGTCGAAGAAGAGTTTGCGATTTTCCGACCAAAACAGCCATACCAGCCCCAGAATTGGTTGAATAAGCGGGAGGAAACCGTAGTCAATGCCAAAGTCGTGCCAGACCGTGCGACCAATTACCTCTGGTATCAGTAGGCTTAGCGTGCCAACGATCAGCACACCGGCTGTCTCGAACGCCAGCACCACCACCGACATCCACCAGGCCCAAGGCTTGCGAATAACAAAAGCGACCGTTGCCAGCAAATAGCACAGGGCTGCCACGGCCGAGAGTGCTGGAGGGAAATAGTCGGTTACCCCCGGCTTGAAGAATAGCTGATAGATAGAGCGAACCCCCGCTGATAAGGCCAGCAGCGGATAGGATACGGCCAGGATCTGCCCAATGGCTTTGAGGAGGGAGGGCGTAAGGATACTGCTCATGGCTTCAAGTCTAACCATGTAACTTGGCTATCCATGAAACTTGGCTTTTGAGAATGATTCGCATTTGCAATACTATATAAATCCGATAGGAATACTTGACATTATGAATTGATCCCAATAGACTCGCGTTGAAGCCGGTAACGGCCGAAAAAATAGGAGGTTACAAGTGAGAAAGTATCGTGTTCTATTCCTTGCAGCCCTGGCGCTCTTTGGCCTTGCACAGGCACAGCAGCAAAGTCTCACGGTCTACACGGGTCGCGGACAGGGGCTGGTGGAGCCGCTGGTAAAGCAGTTTGAGGCCGAGACCGGCATCAAGGTTAACGTGCGGTATGGGCGTGATGCTGAGATACTGGCTGCCCTACAAGAAGAAGGCGCGCGCAGTCCAGCCGATATTTTCTGGGCCAACACCGCGGGTGCTCTAGGGGTTGCCTCTGAGCGTGGCCTGTTCATTCGCTTGGGCGATTCGGTGACTCGTATTCCAGGGAACTTTGTACCAGCCAGCCGCCAGTGGGTTCCCCTCACCATCCGCTTGCGGGTTGTGGCGTACAACCCCAACAGGGTCAAGCCCGAGGACCTGCCCAAGAGCATCATGGATCTGCCAAAACTAACGCAGTACAAGGGCCGCATTGGTTGGACCCCCACTTACAGCAGCTTCCAGGACATGATCGCTGCGATGGTGGTGCAGTTTGGTGAGGCGCGCACCCGCCAGTGGCTCAGCGAGATGAAAGCACTGGAGCCCAAAGCCTACGCTTCCAACCCAGCAATGATGGAGGCCATTCGCTCGGGTGAGATTGACCTGGGTTCAACCAACCACTACTACATCCAGCGCTTTGTGCGGGCCGGACAGCCGATCGGCACCTACTACTTTGCCGACGGCGATGTGGGGGGCTTGGCGCTGGTAACCGGTGCGGGAATTCTCAAAACCAACAAGAACCTGTCGGCGGCCAATCGTTTCTTGCTGTGGCTGCTCTCTGCCAAAGGACAGCAGTTCTTCACCAGCGAGATCATTGAATACCCCGTTGTTGGGGGCGTTGTGCTGACCCCTAACCTCCTGCCCATCAACCAAGCGGTTGCCAAGAGCCCCAAGATGGATTTTGAAAAGTTGCCCCTGGACACCGCCCTTAAGCTGTTACGTGAGGCGGGTTTGCTGTAAACGACCTCCCAGGGCTCGCTCTTCATGGCTGTTTTCGGAACCGCTGCGCCCGTGGCGGTTCCATTTTTTTGCTCTGGGACGCAAACAAGCGAGACCGAAGCTGATACGAGAGGGGCGGTGCGCTATGCTTTTGGCGGTTTTAGGTACATTTATACCTGCGGACTTTTTGGCATACTATTTGAAAGTTATGGAGCAAATCCCCATAGGTCCCTTGCGCCCGCTCTGGCTTTCGCTAGGCTTTTTCTTTGCAGCTCTCGGTTTTATTGGTGCGGCCATACCGGGCATGCCCTCCACGGTGTTTTTTGTGTTGGCTGCCTATTTTTTCTCGAGAAGTAGCCAACGCTTTCTCAACTGGGTGCTCAACCTGCCCAAAATAGGGCCGATGGTTCGCGACTACCGCTCCGGACTCGGCATGCCCCGCAAAGCCAAGATACTTGCGCTCTGCATGTTGAGCTTTTTTGCCCTCACGAGCGCCATCTTTTTCATCCCAGTTTTCTGGGTTAAGGTGGCGGTGCTGGTGGTCGGGCTGGTGGGCTTCTGGTTCATCCATAGCCGGATACCCACCAAGGAGCTGGTGCTAGCCAAGCATCAAGCGAGCGAGGCAGGTTAACCGCGGTAACGGTTCTTGAGCGGTCCTGGTGAAAACCCTCAATCCTGAAAAGCTGCAAAGACACGCAGGAGCTAAATTTTTCCCTGTCGAGGTCTGGTCTGTGCCCGTGCGCAATCGAACGACCCCTCAGCGGGGCAGGCCTGCTACCACCGTAGGCGGTGTGCACCATCGGGTCACGCTGGGCCCCGGCCCATGCGTGCGGGTGCAGCAGGCATCTGGTGGAGGCAACTCGCGATGGGGAAAGGGTATCTCCACCGAAAATCTGGGTTTGCACCCAGGTGCCACAGCTTTGCGATCTAGCTGTGCACCGGGCACAATAAACGAGTGGTTCACGACACCCCTATCCCCAGGAAACCTGTGGAAAGTGCCTAGTTGACGATTGCAAAAGGTCTTCCGACGACCGCTATGCGCCCTTGGTCTAGGGTCAGGGTGCCACCCGAGCTGCTGACCCCGACTCGGATGGCTACCCGGAAGGTACCCCCCTTGATCATGTCCAGTGCATTTTTGTTCTCGGTGTCGCTGAGAGTCAGGTTGATCGTGATTACCCGACTTTCCCCCACGGGAACACTGAAACTACTTGCCCCAAGTCCAAAATCACCGCCGTTGTTGTCATTGACGTTGGTATCGCTTTCGGGCGCCAGGCGCAGCTCGTAGTTGCCGCTGAAGGTAGAGCTGCCCGTGTTGGTGAGGGTGGCGACAACCAGAATCTGACCCCGCTCGAGGATGTCCAGTCGTACCGGCAGCGGCACCAGCAAGCCTTCCTGATTGGCTCCTGGAAAGAGCACTGAGCCAGACCCCGATGGTATGCTCAGGGTGCGCTGGCTTTGCGGAATAAAGCTGAGGATGTTGAAGTTGATGTTGTAGCGGGTGGCTGCACTGCATCCCGCCAGCAAGAAGATAAGTGCGATAAGAGCAAGTCTAGACATCTCTCACCTCAAAACCCCAAACCCAGGCTCAAGGCAATCCCAAACACGGTATTGCCTAGAATGGGTGCTCGGTGGGTGGTTAGGGCTGTATCTATGGTGAACCCAGGTCCCACAAATCCAGCTCCCAGACCTAAGCGAAAGCCATTGTCAAAGCCCAAGCCGGCCCGTACTCGAGCAGGTCCCAGGCTGTACTCGCCGCCGATGCGACCAAACCAGCTGGACTCATAGCCCAAATCGCCCCCGATAATCAGCGCCCCGACCTCCAGGGGTAGCTGGGTGGCCGCGTTTAGAAAGAAGGCTGGCACAAAGCCAAAACTGCTGCGTTCGCTCTGTGCCGAGATGGGGTTGCTGGAAGTGCCGTCCCAGCGAAGTTCGGTACCGCTCCAGCGAGCAAATCCCAGTGCGTTGCGGATGCCCAGCCCCAGTGTGGCGCCGTTTGCTTCCATCACCACGCCTATATCGGCCCTGACCCCAAAACCGAAGCCATTGCTGGGAATGGTGTAGAACACGCTGCCCCGATAGACCGGCGGTTGATTGGGGTCAAACTGCCCCTGGGCATCGGTCTGAACCCCCACACTGCCGTTGCCCTCGAGGTATGCCAGGCCGTAGAAGGCCTCTCCCCTGGTACCCGCATAAAGCCTGGCTGTGCCGAGGTCGGGGATGGGCAGATCGGGCAGGCGCGTCGCATAACCAAATCCCACGCTGATGCCGGCTTGTGCACTGCCGTTCAGGTTGAGGGCATACTCGGTGTTGGGCTGCAACTGGCCGCTACGCAGAGCCTGGCGCAGGTTGTCGTTGGGCGAGAGGCCCAGGCCAAAACCCCCTGCGAACAGGCCAAAGTCAAGGTGGAGATTGTCCCCCAGCGAAAAGGGGATCCGAAAAAGCGGGCCGGGCGTGAGGGCCTTGCTCGAGCCTACCCCAACCGGAGTGCCCAGACCCAGCTCAAGGTTGATGGGATTGCCCTGGTAGTCGGTGATCTGTATACCGGTGGCATCTATGTTGATCCGAATTTCGGGGAATCCGGTGGCAGGGTTGATGAAAGCCCTCGAGGAGGCGGGGTTGATCAGAAATTCGTAGGGGTGGGAGAACTGGTCGTAGAAGGTCAGCAGGTCGAAGGGGCTGTTTTCGTTGGTGAGGTTGGAAAGACCCCCCAGGGCTGGCAGAGGATTGCTTTCCGGGCGCAATAGCAGCCCTAGCCATCCAATGGGCAGTTGAAAACCAGCGTCAGAGCCATACGGACCCGAAGGATAGGCTGCGTAGGCTGGATTGAGGTAAGCCGCGCTGGGGCCCGGCAGCACCAAACCCGCCATGCCCATACTGCGAACCCCCTGGGAGAGCCCCAGCCCTCCCCACAAGGCCATAACCAGCACCAGAGGTAGACTCAGAAGCGGACGGTTCATACACTCCTGTATTCTAGAGCAACCCTGTATTCTAGAGCAACACCGTTAGCCGACCTGTTTATCTGCCTTTGTTGGGTGATAAAAGCAGTGAGTGAGGGCAATTGCCAGTGCATCGGCCAGGTGGGAGGGCTTGGGCAGGGTCTTCAGGCCCAGGATGGCCCGCACCATGTAGGCCACCTGATTTTTATCAGCCTGACCATAGCCAACCAGAGCCTGCTTGACTTTGGGCGGAGCGTAGCCAAAGACCGGAATAGCCAGCTGGTCGGATACCAGAAAGACCACGCCCATGGCCCAACCCACCTTATAGGCCAGCTCGTTCTGTCGGTAAAAAAACTGCTCCTCCACGGCAATGGCCTGGGGCTGGTAAGCGGCTGCCGTCTGATGAACCGCTCGGTACAGCTTTCCAACCCTCGAGGAGGCTGTCTCGCCGTGTGCGGTCCTGACCACTTCGGCATGAAGCAAGCGGGTTTGTGTGCTCACCTGCTCGACCACGCCTAGGCCCAGGTTTGTGATGCCAGGGTCGATGCCGAGAACGACCATCAAACCTCGAGCCGCTAGTTACCCCGCTTTGGCGGGTAGTCGGCGTCACCGTAGCGAATAAAAGCCGGGATATCGAAGTTGCTCATATCCACGTTGCTGGCAGGGAAGTCCATCAGGGAGCGACCGCCGGGCTTGGCGACCACAGCGCTCTCATTAAAACCCGCGGCAATCAGGATCACCCGCATTTCGTCCTGGGCGCGGTTGTCGTAGGTTAGACCGTACAACACATCCACGTCTTCCATGCCGGTGGCCTCGCGGATGTGCTCCACCACGCTGCTGGCCTCCAAGAGCGAGATATCCTCGTCGCCCACCACGTTCACCAGCAGTTTGCGGGCCCCGTCTACCGAGCGATCCAGGAGAGGGCTCTGGATGGCTGACTGGGCGGCTTCCAGCACCTTGTTTTCGCCCCGCCCTGCCCCAATGCCCATCAAGACCTGGCCAGCACCGGTAAGCAAGGTGCGCACATCGGCGAAGTCCAGGTTGATCTGGCCCGGCAGATTAATCACGTCGGTGATACCCTTCACCCCGTGGTAAAGCACCCGGTCGGCAATCATGAAGGCATCCTTGGCCGAGACTTTTTTGTCCAGGGCATTCAGCAGACGGTCGTTGGAGATGACCACCATGGCGTCTACCTGCTCGCGCAGGCGCTTGATGCCCTCCTCGGCAGCCCGCAGCCGGCGGGGGCCTTCCCAGGCGAAGGGGCGGGTGACAACCCCCACCGTAAGGGCACCCAGGCCTCTGGCGATTTGAGCGACCACCGGGGCGCTGCCGGTTCCGGTACCACCGCCCATGCCGGCTGTGATAAAGACCATGTCGGAGCCCTCGAGGTACTCGCTAATCAGGTCTTCGGCTTCCTGAGTAGCTTTCTCGCCAATTTCGGGGTTGGCTCCGGCGCCCAGTCCACGGGTGAGCTTGTCGCCTAGTTGGATGCGCACATCGGCCAGGCTGGTGGCCAGCACCTGGGCATCGGTGTTGGCGGCAATGAACTCCACACCGGTGAGCCCCGACTCAATCATGCGATTGATCGCGTTGTTGCCCGCGCCACCGAGTCCGATTACCTTGATCTGCACGTCGCCCATAGCATCTCCTGGTATCCTCTCCGACTGCTTTAGAACTTCACTCTGACCGACTTTTCCAAATACGAAAACTGCTAAAAGAAGTTTTTGAACATCCCCTTAATGCGCTCCCAGAGACCGCCCGCGGCACTGCTGGCCGCCTCGGTACTAGAGATCGGCCTTCCGGGTTGGCTGGCTTTGCGGCCAGACCGGTTTCCTCTCGGTAAAGGCAGCTGGACTGCCAGGCTGGCAGCGTGCCGCACCAAACCGACCGCAGTTGAGTGGGTGGGAGAGGCCACCACATCGGTCAGGCCCTGTACACCCAGGGGCTTGCCCAACCGCACCGGCAGGTTGAACTGCTTGCGGGCCAGCTCCTCCAGACCGCGTACCATGCTGGCGCCCCCAGTCACGATAACCTTGCCCACCGTGATCTCCAGCGGCCCCAGGGCCTCGTCCACGCTTTGGCGGGCCAGGTGCAGGATCTCGCGCAGGCGGGGTCGGATGATGCGGGCCAGATCGGGTGCCTGGTAGGCGACCTGGGTTGCACCCTCCTGGCTCACCTCCAGCACCAGCTCGGGATCGGCCAGCTCGGGCAGGGCTGCCCCATATTTTTTTGCGACCCGTTCGGCCTCCTCGACCGGGATTTGCAGCAGCTTAGCGATGTCTTGTGAGATATGGTCTCCACCCAGAGGAATAACGGCGGAGTGAGCCAGGCGCCCCTGGCGGAAGACCGCCACATCGGTGGTGCCCCCGCCAATGTCGACCAGCATAACCGTCATGGAGAGCTCCTCAGGCGACAGCACGGCCAGACCGGAGGCGTAGGCCTGCAAAACTAAGCCTTCCAGCTCCAGGCCAGCATCCTCGACGGCTTTGCGCAGGTTGGTGAGGGGGCCTTTGCTACCGGCTACAAGATGCACGTCAACTTCCAGGCGCACCCCAGCCATACCGATGGGGTCGCGGATGCCCTCCTGACCATCTACGCGGTACTCCAAAGGGAGGGCATGGATGAGCTCGTAATCCCCATCAAACGGGTAAGCCTTGGCCTGTTCGATAGCCCGATCCACATCGGTTGCGGAGATCTGCTGACCGCGTCGGATTGCCGCGAGGCCGTGGCTGGTGACGCTACGGACATGGGCCCCAGCGACCCCCACCCAGACCCGCTCGGCCTTCACCCCGGCCACCCGCTCGGCCTGGAAGATGGCCTGGCGGATGGACTCGGTGGTGCGCTCGAGGTTGGTGACCACCCCTCGTCTGAGCCCCTGGGAAGGAACTGTGCCCTCCCCGATGATGTCCAGGATGCCATCTGAGGATAGTTCTCCGATGACTGCGGTCACTTTGGTGGTTCCAACGTCTAAACCTACGAGAATCATCGGCGAGCGCTCACCCCCCAGGAATACACATATATACGGCTTTCAGTCCAGTCGCCGGGGTGCGCAAGAGGGTTGCTTGCCACACTTTCGCCTATTCTGCTGGCTTTGGCCCAATCTTGCAACTCTTTGACGCTTTTGCCCCAAACGTTAAGATTTGCCGCCTCAACCTGGTAACCTGCTGCGTTGTAACGTATGCGCTGGGCTTGTGGGAACGTGTGCACCAGCAAAAGCAGGTCTGCAATGGGAATCTCACCCCTTCCCTCGAGTATCGGGCCTCGCAGAGCAGCTCCGGGCAACAGCACCCCATCCTGGCTGAGACCATAGCGTTCTGAGCCGCGTCTGAGGCTCGCAACTGGGGTGCGCTCCTCGAGCACAATGCGCAACTGGCCCGGCGCGGGGCGCTCGAGGGCCACGCTCTTCACCCAGGGGTTTTGCCGCAGGAGCTCGAGTTTTTGGGGCCAGGCCCAGAGCCACGGGCGGCCCGGCTCGAGGCCGGTGATCTGCCGTACCAGGGCATCGGAGAGCTGCCGGTTGCCCACCACATCCACACGCTCGATGGGCAGGACCACAAAAGAGCCGATGCCCACAGAGGCCAGCAGCAATACACCAAGCACGGCCCGAATCATTCCAGCCCCCTTCTGCGCAGGGGCGCGCTGCTGCCCTGTGGCAACCAGAAGAAGGGAAGCCCAAGGCCCAGCACTCTGCGGGATGTCCGCCGGATTCTTCCCATGCTCTTTGTCATCGGCTTACCTCCGCTGGCAAGGCAATTTGCCCCCAGATCTCCCACTCCACCTCCAGCGGCAGCACGGCCTGAACCTTGCGGATCAGCGCATACATATCGGCGGCGGTAGCCCCGCCTAGGTTAACCAAGAAGTTGCCGTGCTCGAGGCTAATCATGGCCTGACCAATGCGGGTTCCCTTGAGCCCTCGAGCATCTATGAGGCGTCCAGCCGAGTCGCCGGGGGGGTTTTTAAAGGCACAGCCCGCGCTTTTCTTCTTGGGCTGGCCTTTGCGGGCCGCATCCACCAGAGCGATTTTGGCCCGCACCGCATCCTGGCTGGAGGGTAGGAGTTTTAGCTTGACCCGCGTCACAATGCCCCCCTCGGGCAGGCTCGAGCGCCGATAACCAAAGCCGAGTTCGGCGGGGCTGTAGCGGTGCAGGGTGCCCTCATGAAAGACCTCGACCTGATCTAACGCCTCGGCTATCTCGCCAAAACGGGTGCCGGCGTTCATCTTGACCGCACCCCCTACCTGGGCGGGCACACCGTACAGCCCTTCCAAGCCGCTCAGGCCGCGCCGCACAGCGGCTTGCAACAGATTGGGTACCGAGGCGGCAGCACCGACCCAACCTTGTAGGTCGGGGCTCCACTCGGCGAACTCGCCCCCCAGCCGGATGACCCGCTCGGGCACGCCGGCATCGGCGACCAGCAGGTTGGAACCGTTACCCAGCACCCGGTAGGGGGCCTGGGTGGCCTCCTGAAGATCGGCCAGGGTCTCGACCGTCCAGACCTCGGCCTCGCCCCCAACCCCCAGGGTGGTGAGCTTCGCGAGGGGCATGCGCTGGACCTTCAAGGCCGCACCTCCGGGCGGTGGGCCAGCAGCCGCCCCAGCTTTGAAACGTTCCCCGCCCCAATGGTCAGGATGAGGTCGCCCTCTCGAGCGCTCTGGCGCAGGTAGGCTAAGGTGTTGTCCCAGCTGTCGTAGCGGGCCAGGTGGCCTTTGGCCTGTAGATGGTCGCAGATGCGCTGGGCGATCTGGGCGCTGGTCAGCGTGATCGGGGCCTCCTCAGCACTGTAGACATCGAGGATCAGGGCCTCGTCAGCCTGCTCTAAGGCCTGGGCGTAGAGGGGCCACTCCTGCTCACTGCGGCCAAAGCGGTGGGGTTGGAACACCGCCCGCACCCGCAGGCCGGTGTTGCGGGCAGCTTTGAGCAGGGCGAACAGCTTGGTGGCGTTGTGGGCGTAATCGTCGACCAGCAGCGCCCCGTTGAGCTCGCCCACCCGCTCGAAGCGGCGGCTGGCCCCGGTATAGCGGTAGAGCCCCTCCTGGACCGCCTCGAAGGCGATGCCCGAGACGAGGGCTGCCGCAGCGGCGGCCAGCGCGTTGAGGATGTTGTGTTCGCCGGGCACTTGCAGCCGTACCAGCCCCAGGGTTTGGCCCTGCCAGACCAGCTCGAAGCGGCTGCCGAAAGGCTCGAGGGCCACACCGGCCGCGTGGCAGTCCCCCGCCAAAAGCCCAAAACTGCTGCGGGGCCTGCCCTGGGTCAGCTCTTCGAGCAGGTGCCAGCGGGGCTCGCCGTTGTAAACGACATGCCCAGCCCGGCCCGCAAAGGAGCGTACAGCGTCCTGGAGGGCCTCGAAGGAGGCGTGGTAGTTGGGGCGGGCCTGCCCGTCGGGCGAAACGTGGTCGGCCTCGAGGTTGGTCAGCACCGCCACATCCAGCTCCAGGAAGCGAAACAGCGGGTCGGACTCGTCCACCTCGGCGATCCGGAACCGCCCCGCGCCTACCTTGGCGCTGCCCCCGATCAGGTTCAGGTCGGCTCCCAACAGCACGGTGGGATCGGTTTGCGCTGCCAGAAAGATGCTGGCCAGCATCGAGGTGGTGCTGGTCTTGCCATGCGAGCCGGTGACGCCCAGGCTGTAGCCGCCGCGCAGGATTTCGGCCACCACCTGGATCCGGCGCCAGACCGGGATGCCCAGGGTTTGGGCGGTAGCCAACTCAGGTTCGCTCTCCTTGATGGCGGTGGAAGCAACCAGGACATCCACACCCTCCAGGTGTGCCGGGCTGTGCCCCTGCGCCACCCGGATGCCTTCGCGCTCGAGGCGACGGGTCAGGTCGGAAAGCTGGCTGTCGCAGCCGCTGACCACATGCCCGTCCTTGTGCAGGATGCGGGCCAGCCCGCTCATGCTAATACCCCCAATGCCCATCAGGTGATAGTGCTTCACGCCGCCTCCAAAACAATTCGGGCCAGCCGTTTGGCTGCACCGACTGGCGACAACCCCCCAAGTGTATCGCGGATCTGTGCACGTGTGGAGGGGTCGAGCAAAGCATTAAGTTCGTCTTCAAAGCGATCCCACGAGGTCAGCAGCCGGGCTGCCCCTTGCTCGGCGTAGAAGCTGACGTTGGCCCACTGAGCGCCATCGTCGAGGTGGCGTGGCAGCGGAACGCCCAGCACCGGCACCCGGTGGTAGGCCGCCTCCGACATGGTGCCGGCCCCGCCGCGGGTGATGGCGAAATCGGCTGCGCTCCAAGCCAAGGCGCTGTCCACGTAGCCGCGAACAAAGTAGTGAGGCCGCTCCTGGGCCTTGAGTTCGCTCTCCCAGCGCACCCCACACTGGTGCAAAACCTGCCACTCACCCAGCAGGGGGTAAAGCCGTGGGGGCAGCTGCCGGTTGAGTTCCTGGCTGCCCTGGCTGCCCCCCAGTACCAGGATGGTGGGACGTCGGGTGTCCAGCCCCAGAGCAGCACGGGCCTCGGCGGGTTGGTGCTGTTCTTCCCGTACCGGGTAGCCTACCACCAGGGCTTTGGCAGCCAGCCGGGGTGCCAGCGGCATGGGGGTGGCCAGTGCGACCCGGCGGGCCAGCTGGGCTAGCACCCGGTTGGCCAGACCCAGCTTGGCGTTCTGCTCGTGAATAACCAGCGGGACGCCCCGCAGGGCCGCCAGGAAGGCCACCGGGAACCCTGCGTAACCGCCCATGCTCAGGACGGCTCTGGGCCGCAGTTCCTCCAGCAGCCGGCCTGCGGCCCGCAGGCTGTGCAGTAGCTTGAGGCCCTCGCGGGGCTGCAGCACATCGCGCGAGAGCTTGCCCGCTGGGATAATTCGGTAAGGCAGCCCCGCTTCGGGTAGCACGCGTTCTTCTAGGCCCCCTCGGGCACCCACGTAGGTGACCGGTTCCCCGGCGGCCAGGAGCGCTCGCGCCGCCGCGAGCCCTGGGTACAGGTGGCCGCCGGTGCCGCCTCCGGTAACGATCACCATGGTCCTCCTTGGGTGGGTTTCTTCATGGTTGGGCCTCCCGGGTGGGCTCCGTTTCCCGACCGGCAAAGGCTTCACGCGAGAGGGCCTGCAGGAAGCCCATGGCCAGCCCGGCCATGATCATGGAGTTGCCGCCCATGCTCACCATGGGCAGCGGCGAACCCCCAATCGGGAGGGTGCCGATGACGGCGGCGATGTTCAGCGCCGCTTGCAGTACCAAATAAAGGGTCAGACCCAGTGCCAGGACGCTGCTCGAGCCCTCGAGGTTGGCTGCAATCTGAAGCCCCCGGGCCAGTATCAACCACAAGGCCAGCAGGACCATCAGACCGGCCAGCCAGCCACCGGCCCAGATAATCGAGGCCAGCACGAAGTCGTTGTGCGACTCCGGCAGGTTGGGCATCCGCGATCCCACCCCCTGCCCGAAGAGCCCAGCATTGACGATGATTTTGTGGGCCTGGGTGATCTGGTACAGCGGCCCCCGGATGACCTCCGGGCTCAGTTCGTGGACCCGCCCGGTCACGTAGGTACTCCAGCCCTCAAAGCGGTCGCGCACTTTTTCAAAGCGATCCAGGTAGAGCCCCGAGACCGAGAGGGCCAGAATCCAGGCGGTGGCTCCAATGGCCAGCAGCCGCCGCCAGGGCACCCCAATTACCACCAGCAAAAAGCCCGACAAAAGCAGCACAAACAGGCCGGTATCCAGGTCGGGGGAGGCGATGATCAGGCCAGCCGACAGGCTGATGGCGATTACCGGGCCGATGATGGGGTAGTCGGTAGGTTTGTTGTGGAAGAAGGCGGCCAGGTAGAGCACCACCGCTAGCTTAGCCAGCTCGGAAGCCTGGATGTTGAAAGAGGTGAAGGGCAGATCGATGAAGCGCCGTTCACTGCCCGGCCCGAATCCTACCAGCAGGTTGACCACCAGCAGCAGCAGCGAGAGCAGAAAGAAAGGCCGTGCCGCCCAGACGGCCCAGTGGGGGCGCAGGCGCGAGACCAGCAGCATCAGGGCTAGCGAGATGGCCATGTTGCGCAGGTTCTCCAGGCTGTGTTGCTCCGGTGCAGCCCGCATCCAGTCGGAGGTAGCGACCCCCAGCGCCGAAAGGGCAAAGAGCAACAGTTGGGCCAGCAGGAGAATGCTATCCACGAATACCTCCCATGCTAAATACCACTTCACGAAAAACCCTGGAGCGTTCTTTGTAGTCGTTGAACTGGTCGAACGAGGTAGCCAGTGGGGCCAGCAGCACGCATCCAGAAGAAAGCCGCCGTAGCGACTCCTGCACGGCCTGCTCGAGGGCCTTGCGTCCATCGGCCTGGCGGATCTCCACCACCTCGACCAGGCCCCTGAAAGGCTCGGCCATGCGCGGCCCATCCCGGCCCACCGCCAGAATCAGACCCACCTTGCGCTGCACCACCTCGGTCAGCTCCTCCAGCGGCGCCCCCTTGTCCAGCCCCCCTAGCACCCAGGCCACCGGGGCCGGTGCTGCCTCCAGGGCCATACGCACCGAGTCGATGCGGGTGGCGATGGAGTCATCGATAAACTGTAGGTTCCCGATGCGGGCAAAGACCTCGTAGCGGGCTTCGGGCCTAGGGGCCGATGCGCGCAGGGGTCGCAAGCCCTCGGCGGTAGGTGCTACGGGCCAGGCCCGCTGGGGCTGTTCGCGCCCCACGATGTGCGCGTAGGCCAGGGCGGCCTGCTCGGCGGCGGCCAGGTTGGTCTCGCGGGGGTCGCCCGCGGGCTCGAAGGGGTAGCGCCGGGCCGGGTTGCCCTCGAGGGCGGCCAGAATGCGTGGGTCTTTGGCGTTGTAGACCAGGGCATCCTCGGTGGTGAGGTTGCGAATCAGGTTGAGCTTGGCCGCGTGGTACGCCTCGAGGCTGCCGTGACGGTCGAGGTGGTCCACCCCCAAGAGCAACAGCACGGCCACCCGAGGCCTAAAATGCACCACGCGCTCGAGCTGGAAGCTGCTCATCTCCACGGCAACCACCTCGGCGTCGTCCACCACGCTGGCCAGCGGGGGGTCGATGTTGCCCCCCTCTACCGCACGGAAGCCCAAGGCCCGCAAAAAGTGCCCGGTGAAGAGGGTACAGCTGGTCTTGCCTGCGGTGCCGGTAATGCCAATCAGGGGGGTCGTGGAGTGGCGGTAGACCAGCTCGGCCTCGCCGATGATTTCGGCTCCCCCGTCTCGGAGGGCCACTAGCAGGGGGTGCTGGATGGGGACGCCGGGAGCCGCAATGACCTGATGGTAGGCTCCGGGCTTTGGGTCAGGCTCGAGGGTGAAGCCCATTGCTTCCGCTTGGGCGACCTCTGCCTCTTTGAGCTGATCGTCGAAGAAGCGGGCCGTAAGGCTATGCCGCTGCAGGTAGCCCAGCACCCCCAGGCCGCTCCGTCCGAGGCCGTAGACCAGCCGGTTCATCCCCGCCCTCCCCACAGGTGGGCCGCCAGTGCAGTACATAGCGCCGTAATCACCACGAAGCGGAAGACCACCTTGCTCTCCGGCCAGCCCAGCAGTTCGAAGTGGTGGTGCAGGGGGCTCATCTTGAAGATGCGCCTACCGGTGCGACGGAAATAGCCGACCTGGATCACCACCGAGAGCACCTCCAGTACCGGAATCAGCGCTGCCAGGGGCAGCCACCACAGCCGGCCCTCCAGGATAAAGAGGCCGGCGGCCAGGGCACCCAGGGCCATGCTGCCGGTATCGCCCATAAACACAGTAGCTTTGGGTGCGTTGTACCAGAGAAAACCCAGCAAGGCCCCGATTGTGGCCTGGGCGGTTGGCAGTCCCACGAAGGGGAGCAGGATCACGGCCGAGACGCTAGCCAGCAGGCCATCCACCCCGTCGGTAAAGTTGAAGGCATTACAGGCCGCTATCACCACCAGGGTAAACAGCAGCACATCCAGCCAGTCGTAGGGGGTGTACTGCACCTGACGGGCTGCCCAGATGGCGAAAGTCAGGCTCATCAGCACCTGCACCACCAGCTTTTCGCGGGCTCGCAGGGGGCGGCGCAGCGAGCCGGCCAGGTCGTCGGCCAGGCCCAACAGGGCCATCCCCAGCACCAGTAGCCAGAGCCCTGCCCATTGATCGCCTCCCACCCATCCGTACACAGCAGCGGCGGCAACCCAAAAGGCCACGCCGCCCATGCTGGGCGTGCCGCTTTTGGCCAGGTGGCTTTGGGGGCCGTCGGCCCGCACCTGCTTGCCGAGCCTTAGCGACTGCATGAGGGTGATCCAGAGCCCTACCAGAAACCAGCTCAGGATTGCCGACACAGCCAGGATGCTCATGGAACCTCCAGGTTGAGGTGCAGTGTGCGCAGGCGGCCTGCCTCGAGGGTGTAAAGGAAGCTGCCGTCGGTCTCGAGGCCGCTGAACTGGCCCGCCCGGAAGCCCAGGCGCAGCCCTTCCAGGCTCAAGCGATGGACACCTTCGGCAGTGAGAACGTACAGATCGTCCAGCACCACCGCAGCCTTGGCAGGGCCGGGCAGGGGGATGCGCAGGCTGTCGGGGTAGCGCAGGGCCTCACGCCCGAAAGCGTAAACGTAGCGCTGGTTGGCGGCCAGGAGGTCGTAACGGCCCTCGCTCAGGCGTCGGCGCTCGAAGTTGAGGCCCGCCTCGTCGAGCCAGAAGACCCCCTCGCGGGTGAGAACGGCGTCCCTGGCTTTGTAGAGCAGCGTGCCCAGCCCTGGCACAAATAGCCGATCCTCGAGGCCCACCAGGGGCAGGGGCTTGGCCCGCACAAAGGTCGGAAGACCCGGCAGCGGCAGGCTATCGTGCAGGAAGCCATTCCGGTATACCAAAAGTTGGAAGGGATAGGCCGCCAGCAGGGTTTCACCGTTGCGTGCGACCAGTGGGGTGGGGTTGGGCAGGGCCAGTTGCAGCCCTGCGGCCCGAACCATGCGCCCTTCCACCACGCCCCCTTCAATCAGCAAGGGTACGCTGCTGGCAGGGGCGGGGCCCTGAGCCTGGGGCACACAGGCCACCAGTCCCAGGCCCCACAGCAGTAGCCAGCGCCTCATGCCTCCTCCCTGGCACTCAGCCACAGCTCGAGCAGGCGCTCCAGCCCCACGCTGCGCGAGGCTTTCAGGTAGACCAGGTCGCCGGGCTGCACGGCCTCGGACAGGTACTGGGCGGTCTCCTCGAGGGTCTCCAGCGCGATGCCGCCTGCTTCGCGGGCTTGCTCGGGGGCAAAAGGCCCGATAAAGATCAGATGTGGGCTCACCGCAGCGGCCAGGCGGGCGGCCTCGAGGTGGTGCTGCAAAGCCTCCCGGCCCAGCTCGGCCATTCGCCCCAGCACCAGCCACTTGCGCCCCGGCTGGGTTCGCAGATAGTCCATCCCGGCCCTGAAGGAAAGAGGGTTGGAGTTGTAGGCATCGTTGATGAATTCCACCCCGCCCAGCCGAAGCCGCTGCATCCGGCCCGCCGGCAGGGTGAGTGTGGACAGCCGCTCGATGGTCTCTCCAATGGGTTTGCCCAGGATCTGGGTAATGGCCAGCGCAGCCAGCGCGCCCATCACGGGCCCGACGCCGGGGTAGGGTAGAGCAACGGGGTGGCCCTCAAAGCGGAAGCGGGTGGATCCCAGGCCCATCTCCACCTCACGGGCTTGAAAGTCTCCAGCCCCGATGCCGTAGGTTCGCAGGTTGGTTAGCTTCACCGCCTCGGCGGCCTGAACGCTTGCAAGGCGTACCGGGCTGACCTGCAGCAACCAGCCCTCCTCCCGAATCACATTCGGGAGGTTGCCCAGTCCCTCCAGATGCTCCACCCCCACGCTGGTCAGCACAGCAATATCGGGCCGGGCCAGATAGGTCAGCTCGGCCATCTCCAGCAGCCGGTCGATGCCCAGCTCCACCACGCAGCCTTCCCCTGGCTGTAGATGAAAGAAGAAACGGGTCAGGCCCGGAGCATTGTTGAGGTTGCCCTCCGGGGCGGGCCAGTTCAGCCCCTGGGCCAGGCACTCCTTGGTGGTGGTTTTGCCCGAACTCCCCCCCACCGCCAGCACCGTGCCGCCAAACCCGTCTCGCAGCGCCCGTCCAACCGCCAGCAAGGCCAGTTCGGGCCTTGCCACCTGCACGGCGCCGGGGTGGGCCTGATCGGTGACGACAAACGCAGCCCCCGAGCGCAGCGCCTCCGGGCCGAACTCGCGGCCATGAGCACGCCTCCCAGGCAGGGCAAAAAAAGCCACCCCAGGCGCTATCTTGCGTGAGTCCCAGTGTAGGTCCTGGGCCGGCACGGCGCCTGCATGCACCACGCCACCGGTCAGGCCAGCCAGCCATTCGGGCTCGAGGGTTCGCGCTTGCTTCGTCGGTGCCATGGTCTTACGTGAGTGTTATCCTCAAGTTACACAACACACTCATCAGCGTACCAGTTTACCCTTACCCGATGAGTTCATTGTGGCGAGCTGGGGCGGGATACCCCAGAGCGCAAAGAGCCGGGCTGCGATGTCGCGGTAGACCGGAGCGGCTACCTGCGAACCATGGATGCGGCCCCCTTTCGGGTGAAACAGCGTGACGACCACAGTTACCCTAGGGGTCTGGGCCGGCACGAAACCGGCGAAGAGAGCGGCATACACGCTGCTGCTGTAGCGCCCTTCTACCACCACCTGGGCCGTGCCGGTCTTGCCAGCCAGGGAGTAGCCGGCCAGCTTGGCGTTTTCTGCGATGCCCTCGGTCAGGGCTTTGCGGATGTCGCGGGCCACCTGCGGGCGGAAAACCGCGGCGCTTTGGGAGGTACTGCCCTCAAACAGAATCGGTTGGCGGTATACCCCGTCGTTGGCCAGGGTGTTGTAGGCCGCCGCTAGGTGCAAAGGGGTAATCATGAAGCCCTGGCCGAAAGTGGCGTTGGCGTACTCGGCAGGCCCCCAGCGCTGGAGTGGGCGGACCTGAGGGGGGGCCACCTGCACGGCGATGCGGGGTTGATAGGAGATGGACGGCAGCAGCTCCTTGTCCATGAAGCGCAGCTTCTGGAAATAGCCGTAAAGCGTCTGGCGCGGAATTCGTTCGGCCAGGGTGGTGATGCCCACGTTGGAGGAGTATTTGAGCACCTCGCTGAGGGTCAGGGTCTCGGGGTGCTGGACCACGTCGTTGATGGTCCACCCGGCGATGCGCCGGCTCATGGGGGCGTAGACCCTGGTGTCCAGCCGGGCCATCTTTTCCTCGAGCAACACCGCAGCGGTCAGGGGTTTGATGGTTGAACCCGGCTCGAGCGCGTAGGCAAAGGCATGGTTGCGCCAGGAGAGGTCTTTCTGAAAGTTGCGGCGCGGGGCCGCCGGGTCGAAAACCGGCCCGTTGGCCACGGCCAGCAGCCTTCCGGTTTTGCTTTCCATCACCACCACCGCTCCCCAGTCGGCTTTGGCGGTCTCGATGGCCTTCCACAAAGCCTGCTCGGCGATGGACTGTACCTGCGGGTCTATGGTCAGGCGCAGGCTCTGGCCCTGGGCGAGCAACTTCTCCAGGTCGTGCTCGAGGCCGGAAAGCCCCTTACCGGTGCTGCGCTCACCAAACCCAATCAACTGGGTGGCCGAAAGACCCAGTGGATACAAGCGTGCCTCGTCGTTGGTGCTGAAGGCCAGGGGGGTGCCGTCGGCGGCCTCCAGGCGACCGCGCACGGGGGGCAGCTCCACCACCGCCGAGGCTGGGCGCAGCAGCAGGCTGGGCGCGTTGTGCCACAGTACGTAGAAGCCGTATCCCATTCCCAGTACAAAAACCACAAAAGCCGCCACGACCACCCACCCCCGGTGCAGGGTGGCGGGTTCGCTGGCGCTCGAGTCCAGGCGGTTCAAGGGGCGCTCCCTTCAGGTGCGGGTCTGACCGAACCCGACCGGGGGTTGTCCCACTGGGCCAGGCTCATGGGAACATAGCCGTTGGCTTCGGCCCACTGACGCAGTGCCAGCGGTGAGACCAGCCGATACTGCTCCAGCAGAAGCCGGGTTTCCTTGCGGCTGAGGTCGGCCTCGCTGGTCTGGAGGGCCTGTAAACGGGTACTCAACTGGTGATTGTAGAGACCCAGGGCTGTCAGGCCTATGAGCAAGAACAAATACACGATGGCCCACCTCAATACGGTCTTCATGCCGCACCTCCATCCAATTTCTGGGCGACCCGCATCTTGGCGCTGCGGGCTCTGGGGTTTTCGCGCTGCTCGGCTGCGGAAGGAACAATAGGTTTTTTGGTCAGGGACTCGAGGTATCTGGAATCGCGCAGGAAGTGTTTGACCAGCCGGTCTTCCAGGGAATGAAAACTGATAACCACCAGCCTGCCACCGGGCCCGAGGGCCTGTTCGGCTCCCCGCAGCAGCTGCTCCAGCACCTCGAGCTCGTTGTTCACGTAAATCCGCAGGGCCTGGAAGCTCTTACGGGCGGGATGCCCGGCGGCTCGAAAACCGGTGGCCCGGCGGATGACCTCGGCCAGCTGGGTGGTGGTGGTGATGGGGCGGTTCTCCACGATGAAGCGGGCAATCCGGCGCGAACGCGGCTCCTCGCCGTATTTGTAGAGGATGTCGGCGATTTCCTCCTCGTCGAAGGTGTTGACCACCTCGGCGGCGGTCCGGTCGCCCGTGCCCATCCGCATGTCCAGCGGACCCTCGTGCTGGTAGCTAAAGCCGCGCTGGGCGTCGTCGAAATGGAAGCTGGATACGCCAAGGTCGGCCAGGATGCCATCCACCTGGGTAATGCCCAGCCGGTGCAGCTGGGGCAGCAGTTCGCTGAAGTTGGCCTGGACCAGCGTCAGGTTGGGCAGACCTAGTGCCTGAGCCCGTGCGATGGCCTGGGGGTCCTGGTCGAAGGCTACCACCCGACCGCCTAGCTCGAGGATCCCCCGGGTGTGGCCTGCGCCGCCCAGGGTAGCGTCCACATAGACCCCGCCGGGCCGAACCGCCAGCCAGTCCAGGGCCTCGCGGTACAGCACCGTGGTGTGGTTCATACCCTGATCCCCCCTCCACAAGGGGCGCCGGGCTGCTGGGAGCGGTAGCAATGGGGCCGCATACATGACTCATCCGATCAGGCCGCGCAAGGCTTCGGGGGTGGAAGGGTTCTCCACAAACTTGGTAATGTTGGCCCACCAGCGGCTCTCGCTCCAGAGCTCGAGGCGGGTCGGTGCCCCTACCACCACAGCGTCGTTGGTGTCCTCCAGGCCTGCAAACTTGCGCAGCGGTGGCGGAATGGTGACCCTCGAGGCGTTGTCCATCTGGGTCTTGTGGGCCCCCGAGTATAAAAATCGCACCAGTTCCTGGGCGGGCCGGTCAATCAGGGGCACGTTTTGCAGTTGTCGTTCGATGTTGCTCCAGGCCAGCAGGGGGTACATGTAGAGACAGCCCTCGAGCCCACGGGTGATGACCACCCCATCCTCGATAAACGACCGGAAGGGCTGGGGGATCACAACCCTTCCTTTGTCATCAAGGCTATACTGGTGTTCACCGAAGGGCATCTCGTTCTCTCCTGCACAGGTTCGGTTGTTGTGGCTCGCTTCCCCACGAGCGTTTCCCACCGGAGGTGCTGTTCTGAACAGTAATGTACCACGCTTTCTCCACTTTTTACCACTTTCTCCCACCTAACTCCCACTTTTTCCCACCTCGGGGGAGTTGAGTGGGCTGAATTCCCACAGAACCAAAACGGTGGGTTAGCAAGCTGGTTTTATGTAACGTGTAACGTAACGAATTAAATGCGAAATTGCGGAACGAGGCGGAACAAGGCGAAACAAGCTGTGCTAGACGCGGAAAACAGCCGATCAAAGGACGTGAAAAAGTGGAACGGGGTGGAACGATTTAAGTGCGAAATGGAACGAATAGTGTGAGAAACTGACTGGTCAGTCAGCAACAATGAAACATATGCCAGACAATAAAAAAGTCAATTTTTTCCAAGGGAACTAACATAGCTTTGTCAAGTTTGCACTAAGTCCAAGGGAACTCGATGTTCCCTTGAGCGTTCATGCGATAAGGGCGTTGTTTGTAATATGTAAAAAAGTAAAAACAAAAGATGAGAGAGTTCCCTTGAAAAAAGGTCAAGGGAACTCTAGACGTATAAATATCTACTCATAATGCAAGAATATGCGCCTCATAAAAGGGCAGCAACGCCCGTAGCAATCTCATAAAACTAATAAAACGCTAATAATGTTACCGTGGAATGAGTCCAACAAACCGCTTTAGCGAGAGGAGAGGTACCGCCGCTCCAACCAGAGCGCCTGTTGGGCCAGCCGAAAAAACTCCTCTGGCTCCTCCGGGGGTTCCCGATGGAGCCAGTGCTGGATTAGGGCAGCGAGCTGGCCTAGCGGCGGGGGGTCTGCCCTGACCGCCCCGGCTAGACGGTAAAACCCATTGCTTCTGTAATCGCCGAAGCGACCCGGACGGCCAGGCCGGGGCGATCCTGAACCAATTGGCCCCAGGCCTCGGTGTTGTCTACCAACTCCATACAAAAATCCAGCGAGGCGCTGATGGGGGCCCGGCTAAGCTGGGCAGCGTAGCGGTCGAGCTGGGCAATGGTAGGACGCTTGAACCCGAAGGCCTGGTTGTCTAGCTCGAGGGTGTAGAAGGCCTTACTGGCCATGCTCGATGCCTCCCAGGATAGCGAACTCCAGTTCTACCGTGATCCGCTCGGTATCTTGTTCTAAACCGCCAAAACTACGCTTGGTAAAAAGGCAGTCTAGGAGACTATCGGTCACCGTGGCTTCTCCCTTCTCATAGGCCACCACGATTTCAAACGGCTCCATTCGGTAAATGTCGCCCTGGGGCGCCCGCGATTGGAGAAGATTGTATTCCTCCCGCAGCAGGGTGAGCTTGCCGGAGCCTTCCCAGTTCCCCTTGGTATAGCCCCGAGGAACGCGACCCTTGCCATATATATGGTTAATCTTTTCACTGTCCTCGTACTCAATCGAGAGCACGTCCGCCAGGGTTTGCCCCCCTTGCTTGATGGTGATGTGCTCCCAGTCATAATAGCGACCGTTGATCGGCATGCTTCACCTCCTAAGCAGCCAGGAAGGGATTCTCAAAGCCGATATCCAGGGTAATCTCCCGCAGATAGCCCAGCGGAACGATGCGCACCTGAACCAGCAGCTGCTGGGTTGAGAGAATGTTTTGCCCTGGAGGGATGACCACCCGGCCCCGGCTGATCTCTCCTCGAGCCTGCATAGCCCGCAGAGGGGCGTTGGCCCGGGCCACCAGCGCGGCTAGAGAGGCGTTCAGGTCGGTGGGTTCGACGTGGAATTGTACAAAATCCAGCAAGGTCTGGCGCACCTGAGTCACAGCCTTATCCATCACCCGGCGGTTCTGCACGATTTTGTAATCGCTGGTGGGGGCTGCGGCGGTTCTACCCTCCACAACGTAGATGCCATCCCGACCGATGAGCTGGTAGACCGTAGTGAACCCGGCGGTGTCAAGGGCCAGGGCGTGGGCGTTATTGAATAGGCTCTGTTTGCCGAATGTGCTGAACACAAATGGCGCAACCACCACAACGCCCGACAACGGCCCTTGCTGCACCCAAGCCGGGCTCACATGCACCGGATTGCGGCTGATGCGAGCACCAATCCGGCTGGCCAGGCTTTGCACCTCGAGGCGGCCCGACAAAGTATCCACCACCTCGGCCCAGGCCGCCACTATCACCACCCGCTTGCTGCTGAAGCTGGCTTTCTCGGCCAGTCGGGCATTTACCCAGTTATCTGCGTTGTCTTCAGGTGGAACTGTCTCCGTCAAGAAGAAGATGTAGCGGAAATTGTTTTCTGCCTCTAAGTACACAGTCGCAGAAATACCCGTACACTGATAACATGCAAAATCAACTCTACCCAGTGCGGTTGCAAAGGAAAGAACGCAGTAGCCTGCTGCACCTGTGCAAGAAGGGTACCGTGGAGGTACGGG
>Ga0209721_1000643_pt1 | contig 29770 bp, 33 predicted proteins | sample TshhotsprinmetaG_FD_184139 | JGI IMG/M metagenome (GOLD analysis project Ga0209721, IMG submission 184139) | Hot spring microbial communities from South Africa to study Microbial Dark Matter (Phase II) - Tshipise hot spring metaG (SPAdes)... | ecosystem: Environmental > Aquatic > Thermal springs...
CCGTGGGGCACACGGGAAGCCACGCCTGAAGACGGTTGAAATGCCGTACATCACCGTGTAAGACGCCCATACCAGGCGCAGTGGTGAGCCCAAGAATCCCACGTGCTTTATGTGGGAGTGTCAACGCGGCTCCCTCTGTGTTTGCCGCTCGCGAAAACTAAGAGTGTGTCGGCTAGGTTATGGCCTGAGCGATGGCCCCTATTCGGTGCACGCCGCTGCCTGCGGCGGCGGTAGGCCTGCGCGGTTTCTGCGAAAGCTGTGCGGGCAGATCGGTATGGGTCCGTCCCAATTGGGAATCTTCCATGTGCAAAAAAACGAGTTCTGTACAGCTCCACGGCTCTCCTGGAGTGCGGAATTCATTCTTAGAAGCGCTCTGGGTAGCAGCGTGCAGGCCTTAAAGTGGAGCCATGACCCAACCGGAAATTGACTTGTTGCAACACCAGGACTCCTGGCGGTTGTGGCGCATCATGGCCGAGATTGTAGAAGGGTTTGAAGTTTTGGGTGGGCTGGGAGTACCGCTGGTCACGGTGTTTGGTTCGGCGCGTTTTGGCTCGGACAACCCGCTATATGGTCAGGCCCTGCTGCTGGGGCAGCGTCTGGCCGAGGCAGGGTATGGCGTGGTGACGGGAGGCGGGCCGGGGTTGATGGAGGCCGCCAACCGTGGGGCCTACAATGCGGGCGGCATCTCGGTGGGTCTTAATATCCAGCTACCGCACGAACAAAAGGCCAACCCCTTCCAGACCCACAGCCTGAGCTTCCGTTATTTTTTCGCCCGCAAGCTGATGCTGGTACGCTATGCCCGGGCATTTGTGCTCATGCCTGGTGGTTTCGGCACCCTTGATGAACTGGCCGAAGTGCTGGTGCTGGTTCAGACCGGCAAGGTACATCCTTTCCCCATTTTTGCCCTGGACCGCGGCTATTGGAGCGGCTTGCTGGACTGGATGCGCAGCACCATGCTGCGCTCGGGGGCCATAGAAGCCGACGATTTAGACCTTGTGACCGTTGTGGATTCACCGGAGGAGGTGCTTCAAATCCTGACCAATGCCAGAGGCGGGTGAACAACGAAACGGGCAGGCTACCCAAGTCTAGAACAGCCAAACTCCACACAACCCTCTGGAATGTGTTCTACACACGTTTGCAGGTTAGTTTACAATCTTTATCAACTTTTATCTCCATGATGAACAACCATGGAATGGCTCATCCAAACCTGGCCCTGGTACGTGGCCGGCCCGGTGATTGGCCTGATGGTGCCCCTGCTCCTTTTGCTGGGCAACCGGCGTTTTGGCATCTCCTCCTCCCTGCGCCATATCTGCGCGGCCATGGGCAGCCGGCTCCCTTTCTTCCGCTATGACTGGCGGGCCGAGGGCTGGAACCTGGCCTTTGTACTGGGTATCGCGCTGGGGGGGTTTATGGCGGGAGTGTGGCTCGGTCTCCCGGAGGTAAACCTCAACCCCAAGACCCAAGCAGCCCTCGAGGGCTTAGGGCTTCCACCCGACTCGGGCTTCCTACCCCAGGAACTTTTCTCCTGGTCTGCTGTGCTGCGCCCGGAGGGGTTTTTGTTCTTGCTGATAGGCGGCTTTTTGATCGGCTTCGGCGCCCGCTGGGCGGCGGGCTGCACCTCGGGCCACGCCATCACCGGGCTTTCTGCCCTGCAGTGGCCCTCGCTTGTGGCCACTGTCGGTTTCTTTTTGGGTGGGCTGGTCTCGGCCCGCTGGCTCCTGCCCTGGCTGCTGGCCTGGTTAAGGTGAGGTATGGCCCTGCCCATTCCCGATGAGTTCAAACCGGAAACCAGCAGCAGACCCATCTCCCTGGGGGCTTACCTGCCCTACCTGCTGGCCGGGGCGTTTTTTGGCTTCGTGGCCATCCGCTCGGAGATCGCCTCCTGGTACCGCATCTACGAGATGTTCCGCTTCGAGTCGTTCCACATGTACGGGGTGATCGGCAGCGCGGTGCTCACCGGGGCTTTTTCCCTCTGGCTTTTGCGCCGGCTGGGGGTGCGCGCCTCTGGGGGCGAACCCCTGGCGGTGCGGCCCAGCGAGCCGGGCCGCTACCGCTACCTTTTGGGCGGGCTGGTCTTCGGGCTGGGCTGGGGGCTGGTGGGAGCCTGCCCAGGTCCCATCTACGCCCTGCTGGGCAGCGGCCACGCCGGAGCCTTGGTCATCCTGCTGGGGGCCTTGCTGGGCACCTACGTCTACGGCCTGGTGCAGCGTCGGCTGCCGCACTAGTCCAGCAGGGCCAGGGCCCGCTCGAGCCAGGCCAGCTCGGGGTGGCCCGGCCTAAGCCGGCATAGGTAGGCCAACCGCTCCTCAAGCGCAGCCCTGAGCAGGGGGTGCTTCTGCCGGAGCAGGATCGGCCCGTAGCGCAGGGCCAACGCAAGGGGCAGGCCCTCGTAGACCGGGCTGGGCCCTTTTTCTAGGGTCAAAACGGTGTAGCGCCAAAAGCCCTCCACCATCTGCTCGTTAACCAGACCGAAACCGGCCGCCACCGCCCAGCGGCGCAATGGCTCGGCAGCGTCGTTGGGCTGGAGGACGATCCGGGAAGGAAGCCGCTCGGGGTGGGCCGAGAGGATGCCCACCATGCGCCGGGCCCCCATCCCGCAGAGGCTCAGAACCTCTACCTCCCCCGGGGCCAAGGGTGCGAGGCCATCCCCCAGGCGCACCTCGGCAGGCAGGCCCTGCAAGGCCCGCCGGGCGTTCTCCCAGGGCCCCCGACTCTTCTCCACCGCAATCGCCCAGCGCACCCGGCCGGTCTGAAGCAGGTAGCGCGGCAGCAGGGCGTGGTCGGCCCCGATATCGGCGTAGGTCCCGGCCCGAATCTCCTGGGCCACGGCCCAAAGGCGGGCCTCGAGCCTAACGGTAAATCCAGGCATAGGCCAGAAGCAGGGTCAGGAGCGTAAGGGGCAGGCCGAAGCGCAGGTGCTCGAAAAAGCCCAGCCGGCAGCCCTCCCGCCGGGCGGCCTCGGCCACGATCAGGTTGGCCACCGAGCCCAGCAGGGTCAGGTTGCCGGCCAGGGTGGAGGCCGCGGCCAGCAGCAACCAGCCCTGGGTGTCGTCTTGGGGAATCAGCGGGTAAAGCAGCAGCACCGCCGGGACGTTGGAGATGAGGTTGGAGAGCAGGGCGGTGACCCCGGCCAGGCTTGCCGGGGCGGTGGCCAGGGCCTCCAAAGGGGCCAGCAGGCCCAGCTTCTTCACCGCTGCGGTAACCATAAACAAACCAGCGAACAGCACCAGCAGCTCCCAGTCCACCCGCATGAAAAACCGCTCGGAGCGAAGCCGTCGGCTCAACAGCAAAAACCCCGCTGCCACCAGCGCCCCCTGGGCCAGCGGGTAGCCTAGCAGAAAGGCCGCCAGCAGGGCCAGGGTAACCCAGACCCCCTTAGCCAGCAGGGCCCGGTGCAGGCGGAAGCGAAGGGAGGGCAGGGGAGGTAGGGGGGCCCTCGAGCGCACCGCCGGGTAGAGCACGTAAAGCAGGGCTACCTGCAAGGAAAGCCCCAGCAGGGCCACCGGGGCCAGGGCCTGGGCGAACTCGAGGTAGCCGATCCTGGACAGGCTTCCCACCACGATGTTCTGCGGGTTGCCGGTTAGGGTGGCCACGCTGCCCAGGTTGGTGGCCCCTGCCAGGGCCAGCAGGTACGGCACCGGGGGCAGACCCAGGGCCCGGGTCAGGGCCAGCACCAGCGGGGTGAAGAGGATAGCGATGGTGTCGTTGAGAAACAGCGCCGAGAGCAGCCCGGTGCCGTAGGTCAGCCAGACCAGCAGGCCCAGAGGGGTGCGGGCCAGGTGCAGCAGGCGATCCAGGGCCAGCTGGAAAAACCCCGCGTAGCCCAGGTGGGCGTTGAGCACCATCACCCCAAACAAAAAGGCCAGGGTATGCGGCTCCAAAGCCTGCCAGGCAGCCGCGAAGTCCAATACCCCCAGGGCGATCAGGAAGGCCGCCCCGGTAAGCGCGATGGCCGCCCGGTTCATGCGGTAACCGGGCCAGTAACCCAGGCCCAGGCCCAGATAGGTCAGGAACAATGCCGGATAAGCCAGATACTCCACACCCTAATACTAATGTGGCCTGCTCGCCTGCCCCGATTGGCGATTAGAGCCCGTCACACCAAACTAGGTGCTCCATATAAATTTTTCGAGGCTGTGCTGTTTGATCGTGTGGGTCGCTCAGGAGCAAGTAAGCTTCCAAGAACGGCCCCACCACGCCCCTCAGGCTTGCTGGGGCTGGGACTCCTGCAAAACTCGCAACAGTGTTTGGGCTTGCTCGAGGCGCTCCAGGGGATAGCTCGAGCCGGTCTCACTGATGGCCTCATACTCGCCCCGTTCCTCGTCAAGGCGCACCGCCACCACCCGGCGGGCTTTGATAAAGCTTTGGGCCCATAGGGTATAGTCAACCATTCTGCTCATACGATTTATTGATAGCCTTTACCCAGAGCCGGGAATGTCCAAATCCGACAAGAAAAATACGTAACGCGTTTCTTGGACTCTACACCCAGCTCACCACACCGCCACCCACGCCGGGTTTCGCGCCGGCCACAATGGGCAACCTTGCTTCGGTAAGGCCCATCAGACCACCTATCATCGCGGTCAGGCCTATCAAACTGCCCATCATCACAAGGGTCAGGATCAGCCAGACCCCCAGCACCTCGACGAGAGCTGGGGTTTCGGTGCGCCAAAAGCTGGGACGGCGGATCAGCTTTGCGGCAGATAATGCCGCCAGCAGTGCAAACAAGAACCACAGAACCAGCATCCTGGCCTCAAGGTAGCAGCCCTTGAGCGGTTTGCCTGTGCGAAAATACCTGGGGTTTATGGAGCTGCCCATCCACCAGGTTCTACCCGCGCTGCAGGAGGCGCTCAGCCAGCACCGCCGGGCTGTGTTGCAGGCCCCGCCGGGTGCGGGCAAGAGCACGGTACTGCCGCTGGAGCTGCTGCGGGCGCCCTGGCTGAAGGGGCAGAAAATCTGGATGCTCGAGCCCCGCCGGCTGGCCGCCCGCAGCGTGGCCGCCCGCATGGCGGAGCAGCTGGGGGAGGAGCTCGGGCAAACCGTGGGTTACCGGGTGCGCTTCGAGAGCCGGGTGGGGCCGCAAACCCGCCTCGAGGTGCTCACCGAGGGCATCCTGACCCGCCGCCTGCAGCACAACCCTGGCTTGGAGGGGGTGGGGCTGGTCATCTTCGATGAATTTCACGAGCGCAGTCTGCAGGCCGACCTGGCCCTGGCGCTGTGCTTGGAAGTACAGGAGGCCCTGCGCGAAGACCTACGGCTGCTTTTGATGTCGGCCAACCTGGAGGGCCTGGCTCTGAGCCACCTGCTGGCCGCTCCCCTGCTGCAGGCCCAGGGGCGGGCCTATCCGGTGGAGCTGCGCTACCTGCCCAAAGACCCCGAAGGCTCCCTGCCAGGGGTGGTGGCTGGGGCCGTGGAACGGGCTCTGGCCGAGCAGCCGGGGGATGTACTGGTCTTTTTGCCAGGAACCAGCGAGATTCGCCAGACCGAGCGTCTGCTGGCCGGGCGCTACCCCGGGGTGAGGCTCGCCCCGCTCTATGGCGACCTGCCCCTCTCGGCCCAGCAGGAGGCCATCCGACCCGACCCCCGGCAGCGCAGGATAGTGCTCTCCACCTCGATCGCCGAGACCAGCCTTACCATCGAGGGTATTGGGGTGGTGGTGGATTCGGGTTACACCCGGGTGGCCCGCTTCGACCCCAGGAGCGGGCTGAGCCGTTTGGAAACCTCACGGGTGACCCGCGCTTCCGCCGACCAGCGGGCCGGGCGGGCCGGGCGCCTGGGGCCGGGTGTCTGCTACCGGCTGTGGAGCCCGGCCACCCAGGCCCTGCTCCAGGCCGAGAACCGGCCCGAGATACTGGAGGCCGACCTGGCTGCGCTGGTGCTCGAGCTGGCCCAGTGGGGAGTGCAAGACCCCAATGCCCTGACCTGGGTCACGCCGCCGCCCGCAGGAGCCCTGCGACAGGCCCGCGAGCTACTGGAGACCCTGGGGGCCCTGGAAGCAGGCCGCCTGACCGAGCGGGGACGGGCCCTGCTGGCCTGGCCCACCCACCCCCGCCTGGCTCACCTGCTTTTGGAGGGGGCCAGCACCGGGCAGGGTGCCCTGGCCGCCGACCTGGCCGCCATCTTGGAGGAGCGAGATCCTCTGGACACCCTCGAGGCCGACCTCACCTTGCGGCTGCTGGCCCTGCGCCGCTGGCGGTCTACGCGCCAGGCCCAGCCCGGAGCCGAGCCAGCCACCCTGGCCCGCCTCGAGCAGCTGAGTCGCCAGTGGCGCGAGCGCTTGGGGGTGCCTCCCGACAACACCCCGCCCGACCCCTACGCCGCAGGCCGGCTGGTAGCGCGGGCCTACCCCGACCGCATCGCCCGCCTGAGGGAGGGTGAACGGCTGCGCTACCGCCTGGCAGGGGGGCGCGGGGTGCGGCTACTACAGGACGACGGACTGGGGGGCAGCCCCTGGCTTGCGGTAGCCCACCTAGACGCAGGCCGGGAGGAGGGCCGCATCTTCCTGGCTGCGCCGGTGCAGCCGCAGGATCTGGAACCCCTGGCCAGCACCCGCGAATTCCTGGCCTGGGATGGCCGGCAGGGGGTGCTGCTAGCCCAGCGCGAGCGGCACGTCGGGGAGGTGGTACTCTCCAGCCAGCCTTTGCGGGAGATTCCCATCCAGAAGCGCACCGAGGTGCTCTGCCGGGTGGTGCGCTCGGAGGGGCTGGGCCTGCTAGCCTGGAGCGAAGGGCTACGCCAGTGGCAGGCTCGCGTACTGAGCCTGCGCTGCTGGCGGCCCGAGGAGGGCTGGCCCGACCTAAGCGATGCCTATCTGCTGCAAACCCTGGAAGACTGGCTCGCCCCCTGGCTGGAAGACGTCTGGCGGCGCGAGGACTTCGCCCGGCTCGAGCTGGCCAGCCTGCTGCAAAGCCAGCTACCCTGGCCTCTTCAAGCCCGGCTGGAGGAACTGGCCCCCACCCATCTGCGGGTGCCCAGCGGCTCACGCATCCGGCTCCGTTACGCCCCCGATGGCAGCCCTCCGGTGCTGGCCGTAAAGCTGCAAGAGTTGTTCGGCCTGGCCAAGACACCGTGCGTCAACCAGGGCCGAACACCCGTCCTACTGCACCTGCTCTCCCCCGCCCAGCGGCCCATCCAGGTAACGCAGGATCTCGAAAGCTTCTGGAACCACACCTACCCCGAGCTGCGCAAGGAACTGCGGGGCCGCTACCCCAAGCATCCCTGGCCCGACGACCCCTGGAAAGCAGAGCCCACCCGAAAAACCAAGCCCAGATCATCTTGATCTATAACGCTTTGCCGGTTGCACCGGGGTTATGCCAGATTCGGTTAGTCCTTCACCGTATGGTGGCCTCGCCTCGCTCACGCCACCCTGGCGGGGCGCAGAGGCGTCCGACAGAAGGTGTCCGCGTAGCGGAGGGCAATACCGGTTTTTTACGTCACGGGAACGCAATACCGGTTTGTTACAGCATTGGAGCACGATACCGACCCTTTGTAGGGAGTCGTGTTCTTCACCCACCGACAGGGTGACGCTGATCTCGTCGTCCGGAGGGAGGGGCGACGCAAGTTACACCGACCGGAGGGAAGGGTGGGGTGGGCTCTAAGATTCAAAAGGTAGTCAAGCCAAATGCCTTCGGCGGCTTGGCTGCGCTGCACAGTGCAGCCAGACGTCGTCGGGGGGGTTTGTCTTTTTCACCAACCACCACAGAACATCAGTTCCGGCTAACCTTGCGGTTCAAAAAATCCATCAACACATACCGCCCGATATTTCCAGGCGTGGTCAGGTAGGCCTTGCCCTTGGTAATTTGGGTGAGCTTTTTGACAAAAGCCAGCAGCTCGGGCTCGCGGGCCAGCATGAAGGTGTGGATGGGGATGCCCTCCTTGCGGGCCAGGGTGGCCTCCTTGAGGGTCTCGGCCAGAATCACCGGGTCGAGACCCCAGGCATTTTTGTAAATTTGCCCCGAGGGCAGCGTAAGCGCCGAGGGCTTGCCATCGGTAATCATGATGATCTGCTTCATCTCCCCGCTCATCTTCCTGAGCATCTTGCGGGCCAGCTTGAGGCCCTCGGCTGTGTTGGTATGGTAGGGCCCCACCTGCACGGTGGGCAGCCGGCCCAGCGGCACCTCCTCGGCGCTGTCGTGGAACACCCCAAAGCGCACCTGGTCGCCAGGGTACTGGGTGCGGATCAGGTGGGCCAGGCCCAGCGCCACCCGCTTGGCGGGGGTAAAGCGGTCTTCGCCATACAGAATCATCGAGTGCGAGCAGTCCAGCAGCACCACCGTATTCATGGCCGCGGTGTACTCGGCGAGCTCGATGGTCAGGTCACGCTCTTCGATATTCTCCAGCCCCTTCATCACAACGCTCTTGAGGGTCTCGCCGATGTTGATGTTGGGCTGGTCGCCGAACTCGTAGGGCTTGGTCTCGCCGCTCGACTCCACGCCCGAGGCATAGTGCCGGGTGACATGGGCACCCGGGGCATTTTTGCCCAGCGAGCCCAGCAGGGTGCGCAGGCTCTTGAGGCCCAGAAAGTCCACCGACTTGTTGGTGAGTTCCAACCGCGTGTCTTGGGCCTCGCCCTGCATACCCTGGCCCTGGGGGTCGGTGGGGTCGTTGCCGGGCAAGCGAATATAGCCCTCATCCTGTAGACGCTGCATCAGGCGCTGCAGCTCCTGCCCGAGCCGGGTGTCCTGGAAGTTCTGGGCCTGGCGGGCCTCTTGCAGCCATTCTTCGGGGATGCGGTCTTGCTCCAGGAGGGCTTGCAGCAGGGCATCCATCAGGTCTTCGGCGGTGGGGGCGCGGCCGGGGTCGGGCTGATAGCGGTTGTAGGGGTCGCTGAAGCCAGAGTCCATCAGGAAATCCTGGATCATGTCCATCAGGTCGGCGCCGGTCAGGTCGTCGAAGCCAGGCTCGTACTTGGAGTACCGCACGCGCATACAAGCTCCCTCAGTTCCCGCTTCCCCAACGCTCCCGTTCGCGCTCGAGGGGGGCGCTATAGCTCTCCTCGCCCCTGGCAATCTTGCGGCGACCCGCCAGTCCTTCCAGAATAAACTCTCCCGCTGCAACCAGGGCCTCGGGGGTGGTTTGGGGCTCGAGTTTTTGGGCGGCAGCAAGAAGACCCGGCACCTTTCCCATCTCCTTCAGCACCGCCACGGCGCTGCCCTCCGGCAGAGTAAGCAGGTTGCCATCGGCAAAGTACTGCACGATCTCATCCACCTGTAGGCCCCTGGCCCGCTCGCCGTAGGCCAGGCCAAAGGCTTTCGTGAGCAGGTCTCGGGCCACCCGTTCGGCCCCCTGGAGTTCGCCCTCGTATTCCAGCTCAATCTTGCCGGTGATGGCCGGGAGGGCCGCATAAAGGTCGAGGGGCCGGGCTACCGGGCGTTCCCCCAGGCGCAGCGCCCGGCGCTCGGCATTGGAGGCCACCAGCTCCAACAGGCTAATCGAAAGCCGCTGCGAGACCCCTGAGGTTTTGTCCACCCGCTTGTCCTCGCGGGCCACGAAGGCGACGGCTTCGGAAGCTTCAGCCACGTAGGCCGGCACGTACATGCCTTCTTCACGGGCAATCCAGGCTTCTTGCTGGGTAATGATGAGGCCCTCCTCCAAAGTGCGCGGGTAGTGGGTGCGGATCTCCGAGCCGATGCGGTCTTTGAGGGGGGTGACGATCTTGCCGCGGGCGGTGTAGTCCTGGGGGTTGGCGGTGAAGGCGATCCAGACATCGAGCTCGAGGCGGACCGGGTAGCCGCGAATTTGCACATCGCCCTCTTGCAGGATGTTGAAGAGGGCTACCTGGACCTTGGGCGCGAGGTCGGCGACCTCGTTGATACCGAAGATACCCCGGTTGGCCCGTGGGAGCAGGCCGTAGTGGACGGCCTCGAGGTCACCCAGCCCGGTGCCGCGCTTGGCGGCCTTGATGGGGTCGATGTCACCCAGGATATCGGCCACGGTGGTGTCGGGGGTGGCCAGCTTCTCCACGTAGCGCTCGCTTCTGGGAATCCAGACGATGGGGGCGTCGTCGCCGGCCTCCGCAAGCAGGCGCTTGGCCTCGGCGGAAAGGGGGAAAAGGGGGTTATCGCGAATCTCGGTGGGCAAGGCAGGAATTTCCTCGTCCAGAAGCTCGGTCAGCTGCCGGAGGATGCGGCTTTTGGCCTGGCCGCGCAGGCCCAGCAGAATGAAGTTGTGCCGGGCCAGGATGGCGTTGACCAGGCTGGGAATCACCGAGTCGTCGTAGCTCTGGATGCCAGGGAAGAGCTTATCGCCCAGACGCAGCTTCGCTATGAGGTTTTCGCGCGCTTCGTCTCGGACGCTGCGGCGGAGTTTGTCTAGGGGATAGGTACGCTTGAGTTCGCCAAGGGTCTGGGCTTTGCTCATTCCTCAAGTGTAGTCCGGCCTGGAGATGAATGTGTAAATCAGGCTGGGTTCTGCACCACCGCCACCACCAGACGCCCTGGCCCATGCACCCCCTTGACCATGATCTGGCCGATGTCGGCGGACTTGCTGGGGCCCGAATGCAGCCCGATGGCCGAGGGTAGATCGGGTTTCAGCGCAGTAAGGGCCTCATACAGGGTTGGGTAAATTTTCTCCTGCAGCACAAAAACCAGGTGCGCCGGGGGCAAAAGCTGAACCCGGCGGCCCTCCTGGCTGCTCAAGAGCACCGTGCCGGTCTCGGCCACCGCGCCCAAGGCCCAGGATATGCCCAGCGGGGCCTGCTCGGGGGGTTGGTGGGGCAACTCAGGGTGCAACGCTGGGGGAAAGCCGGCGCCCAAGGCCACCCCGCCAAAGGTGTGGGCAAACTGACCCAGCCAGGTGCGGGCAGCTTTTAGGTTCTCCAGCCGCACCACTTCCCCCCCGCTCTCCTGCAGCCGCTGTATAAAGAGCGCCAGGGCTTCCTCAGGCACCAGTGCGGCTGGGGCCAGCGGCTCGGGCAAGGCCGGGGAAGGGCGATGCTCGAGGGCCCTGCGGATGCGGGCCAGGATGCGTTCGCGCATACCGGCAGTATACCTACCCACTGGGGGGGCCGGTAGATGAGCGCAGTACCAGCCGGCTGGGAAACTCCTGCACAAATTCGCTCAGGCGCTCCCCCTCCAGCCCGCGCAGAAGAAGCTCTACAGCCAGCTGGGCCATGGCCTGTACTGGCTGGGCTACGGTCGTCAGTGGAGGGCTAAGGTGGTCGGCAATGGGGATATCATCGAATCCCACCACAGAGAGCTGGTGAGGGATTTTCAAGCCTCGTTCCCGCGCTGCTTCGTAAACCCCCAGGGCCGATAGGTCGTTTCCGGCAAAGATGGCGGTGGGGGCCTGAGCCAGGGCCAGAAGCTGGCGGGTGGCTTGCATTCCTCCTTCCTGGGTGAAACCACCGGGGCGCACAAGGTCCTCCTGCCACAAGCCCACAGCCTGCATCACCTCGCGGTAGGCACGCAAACGTTCAGCTCCCTGACCGGAGTGGGGAGCCCCGGAGATGTGGGCAATCCGACGGTGACCCAAGGCCAGCAGGTGGTGGAGCAGCGCGGTGGTAGTCTGGTAGTTTTCGGCCCGGATCACCGGCAGGTGGGTAGGCGGGCCAAAGTAGTTGATGAGCACAACCGGGGCCGGTACCTGCTCGAGGGCCCGCAAAAACTGCCTCGAACCACTGGGACCGACCAGAATCAGGCCGTCCACCAACCCTCCGAGGAGCGAGCCTACCCGTTCGCGCTCCCGATCTGGGCTGCGTGAGGTGGTGAAAAGCCCCAGATCGTAGCCCAGGCGCCCGGCCACATCGGCCGCTGCGCGGGCCAGCTCGGCAAAGTAAGGGCTGGCCATCTCCGGCACCACCATCCCCAGCATTCGGCTGGGCTTGCCCCGCAGACTGCGGGCTGCTGCGTTGGCCACATACCCCAGCCGCTCGGCAGCCTGGCGCACCCGTTGCTGGGTAGCCTGGGAGATGCGCCCCTGGTTGTTAAGCACCTTGGAAACTGTGACCGTCGAGACCCCCGCCAAGCGGGCCACATCCTCTAGGGTTACCTTGGGTCGGATCATGAAAAACGCTAACCCTTCTCCGAGATTATTCGGTTATTACGACTCACTGTCAATTCCTATTGACAAGCTGAGTTTTTGGCCACTATGATAACGGAGCTCAAGTAAGGTAATCGTTTACCCAAACGCCAACAGTGCGGGTACTCGTACGAAAGGAGATAGGGATGAAAAAGAGTCTGCTACTCGGTTGGATGCTTCTACTGAGCCTGGCCTGGGCCAGCCCCACCTACACCCTGCGCTACAACCACGTGCTGGGGCCTAACCACCCCTACCATGCCGGCTTCCAGCGCTGGGCGCAGCGGGTCTCGGAACGTACCAACGGCGACCTGCAGATCCTGGTCTTCCACAGTGCCCAGCTGGGCGTAGAGGAGGATATCATCGAGCAGCTGCGCCGGGGGGTACCGGTTGGGCAGAACACCGATGCGGCCCGGATGGGCAACTACGTTAGAGATATTGCGGTGCTGAACGGCCCCTACTTCCTGGAAAACCCCTTGCTGGTCGAGCGCCTGACCAAGCTCCCGGTGGTGCAGCAGTGGACCGACCGGCTGGCCCAGGAGTACGGCATCCGGGTGGTCTGTTTCAACTGGGTACAGGGCTTCCGCCACTTCATGACCAACCGGCCCATCCGCCGGCCCGAGGACCTGCGGGGCCTGCGCATCCGCACCCCACCGGCCCCCATCTGGCAGGAGTCGGTGCGGGCCTTGGGAGCCACCCCCACTGCCCTGGCCTTTGGGGAGATCTACAGCGCCCTGCAGCAACGGGCCATCGACGGAGCCGAGCTGGTCTACGACAACATCCGCGACGCCAGCCTGTGGGAGGTTGTACGCTACGTCAGCGAAACCCGGCACTTCCTGCTGGTGAACTTCCAGGTGGTGGGTGAGGCCTGGTTCCGCCGCCTACCAGCCAACTACCAGCAGATTCTGGTAGAGGAGTGCAACCGCACCGGGTTTGAGGTCTCGCGGCAAATCCTGGACAACACCAGCCGGGTCAAGCAACAGGCCATCCAACGGGGTATGACCGTGGTGAGCGACGTGGACCTCGAGGCCTTCCGCCGCGCAGCCAACGCTGCTTACGAACGCCTGGGCCTAACCCCCATCCGCCAACAGCTCTACCGCGAGCTGGGGGTCGGCCGCTAAACCTTTCCTCATCCGCAAGCCCACCGCCGGCGCTGCGGCGGTGGGCCGGTTGCGGATCCGGCCTCGAACAGGACTGCTATGCTACTTACCTGGATACACAAAACAGAGGAGGTGCTGGCCCAGGTCTTCCTGGCCATGACCACCCTGGCGGTTTTTGCGGGTGGACTTGGACGGTTCCTGGGCTACCCGCTGGGCTGGAGCATGGATCTGGCCACCTTCTGCTTCGCCTGGGCGGTATTTCTTAGCGCAGATGTGGCTCTACGCCAGGAGCGCCATGTCTCGGTGGAACTGCTGGCCCGGCGGTTACCCCCCAAAGGCCAGCTCGGCCTAAAGCTGGTCAACCTGGGACTGATTGCCTTGTTCCTGCTGGCCTTGCTGGTGTACGGCCTCGAGCTGGCCTACAGCACCCGCTTCCGCACTTTCCAGGGTATCCCCGGCCTGAGCTACACCTGGGTCACCCTGAGCGTACCGGTGGGAAGTTTGCTTCTCCTGCTCACCACCTTTCAGCACATCCAGCAAACCTACCGCCGCCTGAAGGAGGCGCCGTGATTCTAAGCCTGCTGCTCTTTTTGCTGCTGCTTTTGATGGGCATGCCGGTGGTTTTTGCTATCGGCATTGCCGGGTTCGTTTTCTTTCTGCAGCAGCCCGAGCTTCAGCTCACCATGCCCACCCAGCTCATCCTCTCTGAGACCCAGGTCTTCACCCTGCTGGCCATCCCTACCTTTGTGCTGGCGGGAAACCTGATGAACGAGGCCGGGGTAACCCAGCGGCTTCTGCACTTTGCCTCGGTTCTGACCGGCCACCTGCGGGGGGGCCTGGCCCAGGTCAGCGTGGTGCTCAGCACCCTGATGGGCGGAGTCTCAGGCTCGGCTATTGCCGACGCAGCCATGCAGGCCCGCATCCTGGGGCCGGGCATGCTCCAGCGGGGCTACACCCGCGGCCTGGTGGCAGCGCTCCAGGGCTTTACTGGCCTTATCGCCGTAGCCATCCCCCCCAGCATCGGCCTCATCCTGTACGGCAGCATCGGGCAGGTCTCGGTGGGGCAGCTTTTCGCTGGTGGCCTAGGGATGGGGGTGGTGCTGGCCAGCCTGTACATGCTGGTGGTCAGCTTAATAGCGCGGGCTCGAGGCTACCAGCCCGAGCAGCCCCGCCCGGCCACACCGCGCGAGGTGGTGCTGGCCTTTTTAGGCAGTATCTGGGCCATTGTCTTCCCCATTGTGCTGCTTCTGGCCTTGCGGGGTGGGGTTTTCGTGCCGTCGGAGGTAGGGGCGGCTGCAGCGGTCTATGCCCTGCTGGTAGGCCTGCTTATCTACCGCGAGCTCGACTGGACCAAGCTGCAACGGGCTTTGCGAAACACCGTAGCCGACGTGGGCATGATCTCCTTTCTGATCGCCTGCTCAGCCCTGCTCAGCTACGGGATGAAATGGGAGATGTTCCCCCAAAACCTTTCCGCTTTTTTGCTGAACCTCAAGCTGCCCCCTGAGGCGGTGGTGGCTTTGGTGCTGGTGTTTTTGCTCCTCCTGGGCACCGTGCTCGACTCCACGGTGATGATCATCCTGCTCACCCCCATCCTGGTACCGGCCATGAAGGCCCTGGGGGTAGACCTGGTGCACTTCGGGGTACTGATGGTCATGACCAGCGCCATTGGGCTGCTTACCCCACCGGTGGGGCTTTCCATGTACAGCGTCTGCTCAATCCTGGGCTGTACCGTCCGGGAGTATATCCAGGAGGGCTGGCCCTTTTTCCTGGCTGCTTTAGGGGCTATTCTGCTGGCTTTCTTCCTGCCTGGGGTGGTGACCTTTCTCCCCCGGCTGCTCTTTGGAGGTTGAGGAATGCAAAAACGCGTAGCCATCGTCACTGGAGGAGCTAGGGGCATTGGCCGGGCCATCGCTGAGAGGCTTTCAAGGCAGGCTCGGGTGGTCGTTGCCGACCTGGATGAGAGCAAAGCCAAGGAAGCCGCTGCAGCCCTGCAGGCCCAGGGCGCCGAGGCCTGGGGCTGGGCGCTGAACGTTGCCGATTACAGCGCTGTAGAGGGCTTTATGCAGCGGGTCTATAAGGAGCTAGGCCGGCTGGACATCCTGGTCAACAACGCCGGCATCATCCGCCGGGGCAACCTGTTCAGCATGCAGGAAGCTGACTGGGATGCAGTTGTAGCGGTGAACCTCAAAGGTACTTTCAACTGCGCTAAGCACGCTGCACCTTACATGAAAGAGCTCGGCTGGGGGCGGATCGTGAACATCGCCTCCATTGCGGCCCGCTTGGGCGACATCACCTCGGCCCCCGGCTACGGGGCCTCCAAAGCCGGGGTGCTCAACCTGACCAAGACCCTGGCCCGCGAGCTGGCCCCTTTCGGCATCACGGTGAACGCGCTAGCCCCCCATGCCATCGAGACCGAGATGAGCGCAGAGTGGAGCCCCGAGACGCGCCAACGCGTGCTGGCGGGCATCCCTCTGGGGCGGCTAGGGCGAGCCGAAGAGGTTGCGGCTGCGGTGGCTTTTCTGGCCTCGGAGGAAGCCGGTTTTATCACCGGCGCCACCCTCGACATCAACGGTGGGGCCTGGATGTAAGTGAGGACGCTATGAGCTATCTACACCAACTCTTCGACTTGAGCGGGAAAGTGGCCCTGGTCACCGGAGGCACTGGGGGACTGGGGCTGGGGCTGGCCAAAGCCCTACGTTGCGCAGGGGCAAAGGTGGCCGTGCTGGGCCGACAGAAGGAAGCCCTAGACAAAGCTTTGGCCGAACTGGGGGAAGAAAGCCTGGCCCTCCAGGCAGATGTAAGCAACCCCGAATCGGTACATCAGGCCGTACAGGAGCTGGTCGAGACCGCAGGCGGGGTGGACATTCTGGTGAATGCTGCGGGTACGCACGCCATCCGGGAGAGCCTCGAGCTTTCCCTCGAGGCCTGGGAACAGGTGCTGCGGGTTAACCTGACCGGAAGCTTCATCTGCGCCCAGGCAGTAGCCCCCTGGATGCGCAAGAAGGGCTGGGGCCGGATCATCAACATCGGCTCGGTGATGAGCCACCGGGGACTGCCCCGCCGGGCGGCCTACGCCTCCAGCAAAGGGGGGGTTGTCCTGCTGACCCGAACCCTAGCCCAGGAATGGGGCCCCTGGGGCATCCGGGTCAACGCCATCGCCCCGGGCTTCTTCCACACCGCCATGACCGACCAGCTGTTCCAGGACCCAGCCTGGGTAGAGCGGCTAAAACAGCGGCTGGCGGTGGGCCGGCCAGGCCGGCCTGAGGACCTGGCCGGGGCCTTGGTTTACCTGGCCTCGCCTGCTTCCGACTACACCACCGGCCAGGTGCTCTACGTGGATGGCGGGTTTACCACCGGGGAGCCGTGGTAGTCGTGAAGGCAGGTCCTCTTAACCCAAAAGCCTTGCGTGACAAGGCCCTGGAAAAGCTTGTAGAGGTGGGCTTTGAGCCAGAGGATGCCTTCCTGATTGCCGATTCTTTGGTAGAGGCCGAGCTAAAGGGGCTGGCCTCCCACGGCCTGGTGCGGCTGAAGGTCTACCTGGAGCGGGCGCGCCAGGGTTCGATAACCCCCAAAGCCCGCCCCGCAGCGCTGCGGGAAGGCCCGGCCACTCTGGCCCTGGATGCCCAGAAGGGCCATGGGATTCCCACAGGGGTACGGGCTATGGATCGGGCCATCGAAAAAGCCCGGGTCTGTGGGGTAGGAGTGGTCACAGTACGCAATTCCAGCCACTTCGGGGCCGCGGCCTACTTCGTAGAACGGGCCACCCAGGCCGGCATAATTGGCCTGGCGCTCTCCAACGCCGACGCGCTGGTGGCCCCCTGGGGGGCCCGGGAGCGCTACCTGGGCACCAATCCTCTGGCCATCGGCATCCCCGCCGGCAAGGAACCCCCCCTCATCGTAGACATGGCCACCAGCGCCAGCGCCCACGGCCGCATCCTGCTGGCCAAGGAGCGGGGGGAGGCCATCCCTCTGGGCTGGGCCTTAGACAAAGAAGGCAGACCCACCACCGACCCCGCAGCGGCCCTCGAGGGGGCCTTGCTGCCCTTTGGAGGGGCCAAAGGCTCGGCCCTTTCTCTGGTGATTGACCTGCTGTGTGGCCCCCTGGCCGGGGCCCTGACCGGGCCTTTCATCACCCCCCTGTTCCTCCAGTTGGACCAACCCCAAGGCCTGGGCCACCTCTTTATGGCCATCGACATCAGCGCCTTTGCAGACCCACAGGCTTTTGCCGAGGAAATGGACAAAAGCTTGCAGCGGGTGCGGTCCTTGGCCCCAGCCGCCGGGTTTGAGCGGGTATATCTGCCGGGAGAGCTCGAGCGCGAACGAAAGAAGCAAAACCTAGAGCGCGGCCTGTACCTTGATACCTTCGTTTGGGAGCAGCTGGCCACCTAGCCAGCCTTACACTGTTGGCCTATGCGGAGTTTCTATCAACTGCCTAGCGAAACAGGTTACCACCCCCTTCAGGACTCGAGCTGCCGCCTTCTTTCCTTTGCTTTCCTTCGTCTGAGCCCAGAGCAAACATATCGGGGTGAGACCGAGGCTAATGAGGTTCTTCTGGTGGCCCTGGCAGGCCAGGCCGAGGTGCAGGTGGGTGAGTCTCGCTTCGTAGTGGGCGGGCGGCCCAACGTGTTTGCGGGCAACCCCCACAGCGTCTACCTACCTCGAGGCCATACCTACGAGGTTCGGGCCCTCAGCGCCTTCGAGGCCGCACTCCCCGGGGCCCCCAGCGACCTGGACACCCCGCCCTACCAGATCCGTCCCGAGCAGGTGCGCATCGGCCAGTGGGGGACCCTCAACTTCAGCCGCCAGTTCCGCGAAATTCTCGTAGAGCCCAACGGCCTGCCGGCCAGCCGGCTGATCGTAGGCGAGACCATCACCCCCAGCGGCAACTGGAGCACCTACCCCCCGCATAAACACGAAGTAGAAGAGGGCCCCGAGGTCTTCCACGAAGAAATGTACTACTTCCGCCTCTCGGCCCCCGAGGGCTGGGGGTTGGTGCGGCACTACAGCCCTGAGCGGGGTTATGACCAGACCCACCTGGTGCGGGACCACACCTTGCTGGCCATTCCCCACGGCTACCACACCTACGTAGGGGCTCCTGGCTATACCAGCTATTATCTGTGGTTCCTAGCCGGGCAGGGTCGTCGCCAAGGGGTGCGGCTTGACCCCGAAGTAGGCTGGGTACAAAAAGCAGTGGCCCTCTTCTAGGAGGCAGGGTGGAGCTTTTCTCGCTCAGAGGGAAACAGGCCTTGGTCACCGGAGGAGCCGTGGGGATTGGCCAGGCCATCGCGGTGGGGCTGGCCCAGGCAGGCGCCGACGTGGCTATCGTCACCCACCAGGCCGACCCCCGGGCCGCACAGCAGGCGGTGGAGGACGAGGGACGGTGCTTCGTAGCCCTTCGGGCCGATCTCTCACAGCCCGAGGCGGCCGCCCAGGTGATCCAAGCCGCCGAGGAGGCTTTAGGTCCTTTGGATATTCTGGTCAACAACGCCGGCATCATCCGGCGGGCGCCGGCCCACGCGTATTCCCCAGAGGACTGGCAGGCGGTAATCGAGCTTAACCTGAATGCCGTGTGGCGGCTCTGCCAGGAAGCCGGGCGGCGGATGCACCAGCGGGGCCACGGAAAGATCATCAACATCGCCTCGCTGCTCTCCTTTCAGGGGGGCATCCGGGTGCCGGCCTATACCGCCTCCAAACACGCTGTGGCCGGTCTCACCAAGGCTCTGGCCAACGAGTGGGCCGGCCAGGGTATCAACGTTAACGCCATCGCTCCAGGCTATATCGTCACCGACAACACCGCCGCACTGCGGGCCGACCCTGAGCGCAGCCGCCAGATTCTGGAGCGTATCCCTGCAGGACGCTGGGGAGAGCCCGCCGATCTGGTGGGCGCGGCCGTCTTTCTGGCCTCAGCGGCCTCGGACTACGTGCATGGGCACGTGCTGGTGGTGGACGGGGGCTGGCTGGCCCGCTAGAGGGGAAGTTATGGAGTTCGAATCGATTCTTCGAGAAACTCGCGTGCTGGGAATTCTGCGGGCCCCGGATGGGGAGAGCGCCTTGCAGGCAGCCCTGGCGGGGCTCAGGGGAGGGCTGAAGGTCCTCGAGGTCACCTTTACCGTACCGGAGGCCCTCGAGGTGCTCAAAGCGCTCAAGGCACAGCAGCCTGAAGCCCTGTTGGGCATAGGCACGGTCATGGACGCAGCCCAAGGGCAGGCGGCCATTGCGGCCGGTGCCGCATTCCTGGTCAGCCCCCACCTCGATGAGGAGCTGCTGCAGCTGGCCCAGGAAGCCCGGATCCCCTACCTGCCGGGAGTGCTCAGCCCCACCGAGGTGGCCCGGGCGCTGCGGCTGGGGGCTCGGGTAATCAAAATTTTCCCCATCGCCCCGGTGGGGGGGGTGGCCTACCTCAAAGACCTGCGCGGCCCCTTCCCTACCCTCCGCCCCCTGGTGACGGGGGGGGTAAGCCCGGCCGAGGTGGGCCGCTACCTGGCTGCAGGAGCCCTAGCCGCGGGGCTGGGCAGCCAGCTCTTCCCCCAAGAGGCCCTCGCCCAGAAGAACTGGGCAGCCGTAGAGCGAGCCGTGCGGTCGGCCTTGCAGTCCATAGGGGGCAGTTCGTGATCCTGGGCTTAGGCGAGTGCATGGTGGAATTCTTCGCCGAGGAGCCCCTGGCCCAGGCCCGTACCTTCACCCGTTCCTACGGGGGAGATGTGCTCAACGCCCTGGTGGTCGCCGCTCGGCTGGGCTCCCCCACCGGCTTCATCACCCGGGTGGGCAATGACCCCTTCGGCTCCGGTCTTTTGGCAGCCTGGCAGGCCGAGGGCATCGATACCCGGATGGCTCCGTTGGTCGAAGGAGAAAATGGGGTTTACTTCATTAGCCTGTTGCCCGATGGAGAGCGGGAGTTCACCTACCGCCGCCGGGGCAGCGCAGCCTCGCAGATAACCCCAGAGGACCTCGAGCCCACCTACCTGGCCCAGGCCCGCATCCTTCTCCTCTCCGGCATTACCCAGGCTATTTCTCCCAGCGCTCAGGCCACTGCCCTGGCCGCGGCCCGTATAGTGCATTCTGCCGGAGGCCTCGTGGCCTTCGACCCCAACTACCGTTCGCGGCTATGGGCCGAACGGGGTGGCCTCGAGGCCGCTCAAGCCGCTCTGGCCGAGCTAACCCCCTACATCAACCTGCTGTTGCCCAGTTTTCCAGCCGACCTCCCGGTGCTGGGGGTGGAGGCCTCCAGCCCTTCCCAGGCCCTGGCTAGCCTTGTACCCCGTTTTCCCATGCTAGCCCTCAAGGCCGGAGCAGCAGGGGCCTGGCTGGCCTTCCAGGGCCAGCTTCGCCACCAACCCCCTTTTCCACCTACAGCCCTGCGCGACAGCACCGGGGCGGGGGACGCCTGGAACGGAACCTTTCTGCACTTCTGGCTGAAGGGAACCGACCCCTTCGAGGCTGGCCAGGTAGCCAACCGGGTGGCTGCCGCCAAGCTGGCCTACCGGGGGGCCATCCCACCGCAGCCCTGGCCTTGGATTGAGGAGGAAAGCCGATGCAGTTAAACGGCTCCTGGGAAGAGGCCGGCCCTGGCCTGCTGCGCAGGCTGGTGGCCCTAGGCCAGCAAATGATGGCCGTACGGGTACGCTTTGCCGCAGGTGCTACAGGATCCCCTCACAGCCACCCCCACGAACAGCTCACCCAGGTGTTGAGTGGGCGTTTTCGTTTTCGAATAGGCTCGGAGGTGTTCGAAGTAGGGGCCGGGGAGAGCCTTTTAATTCCAGGGGGCATAGAGCACGAAGCCACTGCTTTGGAAGCAGGTGAGCTGCTAGACATCTTCGCCCCACCCCGCCAAGACCTGCTAGAGCCCCAGTCTTCCCACCCGGAGTAAGCCGTGCGCGTCTTCCCCAGCTTTCTAGATCCCATCACCCGGCGGCGCATCCTGCGCCTGACCGACCAAGGCAACAACGTACACCTCTACTTCACAGAAAATGCCTTCGTGCGGGGCCGGCCCGAGATTATCTTTCGCTCTGACCGCGCCTCAGGAAAAAAGTGTTTTCCACATGAAAACCCCCATTACAACCTCTTCCGCCTCAACTACCAGACCGGTGAGATCACCCAGCTCACCGATGAGGACGAGCCGGTAGGCAGCACCACCAAGACCCCCGATGGCCGCTACATCGCCTATCTGTGCGGGCGGCAACTCAGGCTGCTCGACACCCAGACCGGCGAGACCCGTACCCTCTACGAAGACACAGGGCAGTTCAAACTGTACTCCCCTTCCATCAGCCCCAATCTGCGCTACGTCGGGTTCGTGCGCAACGAGCGGGTCCAGACAGAAAACACCAATGTGAACTACGGGGGCTTCAAGGAGAACTACTACCAGATCAAAGATGGACGTGTTACCCTGGCCCGCATCGATGGCTCGGAGTGGTTTGACGTACACCGCGACACCTGCTGGCTAGGCCACTTCCAGTTCGCCCCCCACGACCCCAGCCTGGCCATGTTCTGCCACGAGGGGCCTTGGCACCTGGTCACCCAGCGTATCTGGCTGCTGGACCTAGCCAGTCGCCGGGTACATCCCCTCTTTCGCCAGGAAGAACAAGACAGCGTGGGCCACGAGTTTTGGACCCAGGACGGCTTAATCTTCTTCGACAACCGCGGCCCTAACCATGACGGTACCATCACCCGCGAGCGTACCCAGGCCACCGTACACCCCCCGGAGGCCTCCGCTTTTCAGCCCTACTTGGGCTTCCTGGATGTGGAGGGCCGCTTACTGCAGCGCTACTCAATGCCCTATTACTGCAATCACTACCACGCCAATCCCGACCACACCCTGCTGGTGGGCGACGAGGCCGACCGGCTGGTGCTGATCGACCTACGCCAAGACCCACCCCAGCTAGAGGTGCTGGCCTACCATGGCACCTCCTGGTACACCCAGGCCAGCCACTGCCACCCCACTTTTTGCTGGGATGGCCGGCACATCCTTTATGCCTCCGATGCTGGAGGGCAGGTCAACCTGTATCTGCTGGAGCTTTAGCCCGCTCCTCAGCCGGGGAAGCAGGCTGAACCTCGAGCCAGACCATAAGCCGCTCGGGCGGGGTGCCCAGCTCCTCGGCGAAGATCCGGCGCACCTCCTCGAGGAAGGCCTGGCGGGCCTCTGGGCTGGGCGGGGTGGGGGTGCGGAGCAAGACTTCCAAAAGCGGCATGGGTAGTCTCCTATGTGAACCTCAAGCTCAGGGGGGGAGCCCCAGCGGCCTCGAGGACGAAGAGCGCCCCCGGCGCTGCCGGCTGCACCGGGATCCAGGAGCCCGAGAGCACCACCTCCCCCGCCTCCAGCCCCTCCCCAAACCCGGCCAGCTTGTTGGCCAGCCAGGCCACCGCCCGGGCCGGGTGCTCAAGGCAGGCCGCTCCGGCTCCTTGGGCCACCAAGGCCCCGTCCTTGTATAGGGCCATGCCCAGGGTATGCAAGGGCTCAGCCAGAAGCTCCTTCTGCCAGGGCCCCAGGACCAGGGCCCCAAAGGAGGCGTTGTCGGCCACAGTGTCCTCGATCCGGATGCGCCAGTCGGCGATGCGAGAGTCCACGATCTCGAAGGCGTAGGCCACCGCCTCGGTGGCGGCCAGCACCTCCTGGGGGGTGAGGTGGGGGCCCCAGAGGGGCTGGCCCAGCAAAAAGGCCAGCTCTCCCTCGACCCTAGGCTGGAGGAAGAGCCCATAGGGCAGCTCGGCCCGGCCCCCTGCGGCCACGAACTGGCGGCTGGCCCAGATGCTGCCGAAGTCCGGCTGATCCACCCCGAACTGCTGCTGCACCGCCCTGGCAGTAAGGCCGATCTTCCGCCCCACCCTCCGCTCGCCGCGGGCCGCCATCCGCTCCCGCCAGTGCCGTTGTACGGCATAAGCAGCCTCTAGACCAACCAGGCCCTCCTCGGAAAGGGGGGGGATGGGCCGGCCCTCCAGGTAGGCCCGGTCCAGGGCCTGGGCCCAGGTCTCTATACGTTCGCGATGCATACGTTTTTGGTCTCGTAGTAGAACTCGTAGCCGTAGTGGCCGCCTTCCCGGCCCAGGCCCGACTGCTTGGCCCCGCCAAAAGGCACCCGGAGGTCGCGCACGAACCAGTCGTTGACCCAGACCGTGCCCACCTCGAGGGCGCTGGAGACCCGGAGTACCTGGCCCACGTCCCGGCTCTGCACCACCGCGTTGAGCCCGTAGGGCACCCCGTTGGCGATGGCGATGGCCTCCTCCTCAGTATCGAAGGGCAGCACCGCCACCACCGGGCCGAAGATCTCCTCCTGGCAGACCTTGTCCGTGGGCTTTACGCCTGCAATCACGGTAGGCTCCAGGAAGTAACCCCGGTCGAAGGGCGGGGGCAGCTCGGGCTGTCTCCCACCGGTGAGAACCTCGGCATGGGCCCGGGCCCAGTCGATGTAGCCCTGGACCTTTTGCAGGTGCTCCTCGGCGATCAGGGCCCCCAGGGTGGTGGCCTCGTCCAAGGGGTCGCCGGGCTCGAGGGCCTTGACCGCGGCCACCAGCTTCTCCAGGAAGGCCTGGTAGATGGGCCGCTCTACCAGGAGCCTCGAGCCCGCCAGGCAGACCTCGCCTTGGTTGAAGAAGGAGGCCCGCAGGGTGACCGCCACCGCCCGCTCGAGGTCGGCGCTCTTGAAGACGATGTTGGCCGCCTTGCCCCCCAGCTCCGCCGAGACCCGCTTGAGGCTGTCGGCGGCATTCTTGAGGATGATCTTGCCGGTGGTGGTCTCCCCGGTGAAGGAGATGAGCCGCACCTCGGGGTGGCGGGTGAGGTACTCCCCGGCGGAGTTAGGCCCGAAGCCCTGCACCACGTTGAAGACCCCCGGGGGCAGGCCCGCCTCGTGGGCGCAGCGGGCCAGCAGCCAGGCCCCCAGCGGGGTCAGCTCGGCCGGCTTGAGCACCGCGGTGTTGCCGAAGGCCAGGGTGGGGCCGATCTTCCAGGTGGCCAGCATGCTAGGCATGTTCCAGGGGGTAATCAGGGCCCCCACCCCCACCGGGAAGCGCTGCACCACGTTCCAGTAGCCGTTCTCCATGGGGTAGGCCTCAGAGCCATGGGTCACGGCAAAATCGGCGAAGAACTCCAGGTTGTGGGCCATCCGCTCCACATAACCCTGCCGGTTTTCCCGGATGGGCCGGCCCACATCGAGGCTCTCTACCACCTCAAAAACCGGCTTATACTCCCGCACCTTGGCGGCAAAAGCCCTAAGGTAGCGCCGGCGCTCGCTGGGGGCCAGGCGGCTCCACCCGCGGAAGGCCCGCGCAGCGGCCTGCACCGCCCGGTCTACCTCCTCGGCCTGGCCTTCATAAGCCTGGCCGATGGCCTCGCCGGTGGCCGGATAGACGATGGGGAAGGGTGTTCCGCTCTTGACGAAGGCCCCGTCGATGTAGTGGGGGGCCTCCAGGGGCAGCGCAAAGGGAAAGCCTAAAGCCTCGAGCTGAGCCTCCAGATGGCTTTGCGTCTTGGGCATCCTCATACCTCCTTGATGCGGGCCAGAAGAAGGCCCGCCTGGCTCCACACCTCCAGCACCCCTGGCCGGGCCGGCTGGGCCGGGGCCGGGGAGCCTAAAAAGATCAGTTGACCAGCCTCCAGCCCCCCTACCTCACCGGCCAGCCAGGCCAGCTGGGCATAGGGGTCGCCCAGGGCCTCCACGGGCCCTTGGGCCAGCAGCTCGCCATTTAGATACAGGCGCAACTCCCCCCTAGGAGGGGCTTGCAAAAGGGTGCGGCCCAGCAAAAACCCCCCGCCGGAGGTGTTGTCGGCCACCACCTCCGCCGCGCTAAAGCGGTAGTCGGCCCAGATGGAGTCCAGCACGTCCACCGCCAGGAAGAATCCGCCCACCGCCCGGGCGGCCTGGCCCAGGCTGGCCCCAGGGGGCAGGGGGTGGCGCAGCACCACCGCCAGCTCGGGCTCGAGGCGGGGCTGGACATACCTAGCCAGGACCACCTCTTCTTCCAAGAGCATCCCCGGATGCACACGCCCCCAGATGGGCGAGGCCAGGCCCATCTGGGCCTGCTTGGCCGGGGAGACCAGGCCCAGCTTGTACCCCTTGAGGGGGCCCGGGAAGAGGGCAGCCTGGATGGCGTAGGCCTGCGGCAGCCCTACCCCCCAGTCCTGCTGGCCGGGGCGGGGCTGGTGGGCGGTGCGGGCCTCCTGGACCGCGGCCTTCAGCACCTCAGCGTCCATCTGGCTCCTCCAGGGAGACCCCGCCCACCATCCAGTGGGCCCGGGGTACCTCGTATAGGATCAGCCGGATGGTCTCGGCCCGTTCGCCCAGGTGCCGGGCGGCGGCCTGGGTGAGCCTCCGGGCCAGGATCTGCTTTTTTTCCTTGCTGCGTCCTTCCAGTAGGGTCAGCTTCATCACCAGCATACTTACTCCAGGGCAACGGCCTGCTTCTCCTTGAGTTCCAAGGCTACCCGCAGGATCCAGTCTTCCTGGCCGGCCACGGCCTGGCGCCGGCCCAGCTCGAGGAGAATCTCCAAAGGATCTACCCCCAGCTCCACCCCGATCCGCTTGGCATGGAGCAGAAAGGTGGAGTAGACCCCAGCGTACCCGATGGCGATGGCGTCGCGGTCGGGGAAGGGCTGGAAGTGCTGGATGGGCCGGAGCACGTTTTCGGCCGTCTCCAGCAGGCGGAAGACCGCCAGCTCCCCGGCCAAGCCCAGCCGGTCCAGCACTGCGGCCAGAACCTCGGTGGCGGCGTTGCCCGCCCCGGCCCCGTAGCCCCTGAGGGTGCCGTCCACCCAGTCCGCCCCGGCAGCCAAAGCGGCCAGGGTGTTCCCGATGGCCAGGCCCAGGTTGTTGTGGGCATGGAAGCCCACTCTGGCCCGGGAGAGGGCTTCCTTGAGGGCCCGGACCCGCCGGTAGGCGTCCTCGGGCAGCATGGCCCCGGCGGAGTCCACGATATAGACCACATCCGCCCCGTAGGACTCCATGAGCCGGGCCTGCTCGGCCAGGAACCCCGGGGGGCGCATGTGGCTCATCATCAGGAAGCCCACCGCCTCGAGGCCCATCTCCTTGGCCATGCCGAAGTGCTGCTCGGAGATGTCCGCCTCGGTGCACTGGGTGGCGATGCGCACCATCTGGATCCCGGCCTCTACGGCCTCTTTAAGCTCCTTGCGGGTCCCGATGCCGGGAAGCAGCAGGGCCGCCACCTTGGCCCGCTTGACCGCGGCGCGGGCCTCGGCGATGAGCTCCATCTCGCTTACCCAAGAAAAGCCGTACTGGATGGAGCTACCCCCCAGGCCATCCCCGTGGGAGACCTCGAGGGCGTACACCCCTCCCTCGTCCAGGGCCTGGGCGATGGCCCGCACCTCCTCCCGGGTGTACTGGTGGCGGTGGGCATGGGAACCATCGCGCAAAGTGGTATCCACCACTACCGGAGGCTTGGCGTTCTCGAGATTCCAGCTCATGCCGCCACCCCCAGCAGCTTCTGGGCAAAGAGCTCCCCTACCCGCCGGGCCGAGGCGGTCATGATGTCGAGGTTCCCGGCGTACCTGGGCAGGTAGTCCCCCGCCCCCTCCACCTCGAGGAGCATCGAGACCACCGTGCGCTCCCCCCAGGGGGTGGGCAGGCGCTCAAAGACGGGGTCGGCCTTGAGCCGGTAGCCCGGCACGTAGGCCTGGACCTCGGCCTCCATCCGGCGCACCGAGGCCACCACCGCCTCGCGGTCAAACTCCTCCTCTGAAGGGATGGCCCGTACGGTGTTGGTCATGAGGATGGGCGGATCGGCGGGGTTGAGGATGATGATGGCCTTACCCAGCCTGGCCCCGCCGATGGCCTCGAGGCCCCGGGCGGTGGTGAAGGTGAACTCGTCGATGTTCTGCCGGGTCCCGGGGCCGGCGCTCCTGGAGGCTACGGTAGAGACCATCTCGGCGTAGCGTACCGGGACCACCCGGTGCACCGCGTAGACCAGGGGGATGGTGGCCTGGCCCCCACAGGTGATGAGGTTGACGTTGAAGGCGTCCAGGTGCGCCCCCAGGTTCACCGGGGGCACCACGTAAGGTCCCCGGGCCGCGGGGGTCAGGTCGATGGCGATCTTTCCCGCCTCTTTGAGAAGCTTGGCGTGGCGGACATGGGCCTTGGCGCTGGTGGCATCGAAGACCAGCCGGATCTCTGGCCGGGCCAGGATGTAGTCGATCCCTTCCGCACTGGCCTCCAGGCCCAGCGCCCGGGCCCGGGCCAGGCCCTCCGAGCCTGGGTCGATGCCCACCAAAGCCACCAGCTCCATCAAGCCCGGTGCCTTCAGGAGCTTGTACATCAGGTCGGTGCCGATATTGCCCGAGCCCAGGATGGCTACCTTGACTTTTTCCATGCCACCTCCTCCACAAAGCCCAGCCGCTCGGAGACCTCCGCAGCGGCCTGCAAGACCGCCTCGCGGTAGGCCTCTTTGCGCTCGCGGAAGCGGTAGAAGGGCACCGAGAGGCTGAGGGCCGCCACAACCTCCCCGGTGTAGTCGCGGATGGGCGCGGCCACGCAGCACAGCTCGGGCATGGCCTCCTCAATATCGTAGGCGCAGCCCCGCTCGCGCACCCGCAAAAGCTCGGTTTTGAGCTCGTCCGGGGTGGTGATGGTGTTGGGAGTCAGGGCCGGCAGGCCCTTCTCGGCCACGATCCGCTCGACCTCCGGCCAGGGCCGGAAGGCCAGCAGCACCTTGCCTACCCCGCTGCAGTGGGCGTACAGCTCCGCCCCTATCCGGGTGAGGTTGACCCGCACCGCCCGGGTGCCCTCGAGCTTGTCCACATACACCACCCGCCCGGCCTCCAAGGTGGCCAGGTGGGTGGTCTCACCGTAGCAGGCCACCAGCCGCTCCATAGCCCGCCGGGCCTCCAGGCGCCAGGCATTGGCGCTGAGCAGCACCTGGCTCAAAGCCAGCACCCGCCAGCCCAGCCGGTAGCGCCCCTCTGGGGTTTTGTGCAAAAGGCCTATCTGGGTTAGGGTGGCCAGCAGGGCATGGGCGCTGGACTTGGGTAGGCCCAGGGCCTGGGCCACCTCGCTCACGCCCCATTCCGGCTGTTCCTGGGTGAACAGCTCCAACACTTCTCCAACCTTTCGGATCGTTCCGAGCATGGGCCTTACCTCCTAGGCTAGTCGGTGGGGCCGGTGAACTGGAGGGGGTTGTTCCAATATACCGAACGGGGATTCCGTTTTATATTGTTGACAATCTTGTAGATGATAGTGTAGCTTCGAGGTGAAAGGAGTTCAAAAGTCCATGCAAGACAGCCCCTGGTGCGATGTTGCCCATCTGGCCCACGCAGAGCTCCTCACCCCCCGGCTCGAGGAGAGCCTCTGCTTCTTCACCGAGGTCATGGGCCTCTACGTCAGCGCCCGCCGTGGCGACTCGGTTTACCTGCGCGGCTGGGACGACTACGAACACCACACCCTCAAGCTCACCGCGGCCCCCCAGCCCGGCCTGGGCCACCTGGCCTTTCGGGCCCAGGGCCCCGAGGCCCTGGCCCGGCGGGTGGCCGCCCTGGAGGCCTCCGGGTGGGGCCTGGGCTGGCATGAAGGGGAGCCCGGCCACGGCCCGGCCTACCGCTTTACCGATCCCGATGGGCACCTGATCGAGCTCTACTACGAGACCGAGTGGTTCCGCCCCGACGAGCGCAGCCGCCCCGCCCTGAAAAACCAGGCCTCGCGCTTCCCCGCCAAAGGGGCCAACCTGCGCCGCCTCGACCACCTCAACCTGCTGGTCTCGGACGTGGCCACCAACCGCCGCTTCTACCAGGAGTACCTGGGGCTGCGCCTCAGCGAACAGATCGTCTTCCGCGACGGCAGCGAACAGGGGGCCTGGCTCACCCCCAACAACAAGACCTACGAGCTGGCCATGACCCTGGACCACACCGGGGCCAGAGGCCGCTTCCACCACCTGACCTACGCGGTGGACAGCCGCGAGGAGGTGCTAAGGGCAGCGGACATCTGCCTCGAGCACGGGGTCTACATTGAGACCGGCCCCCACAAGCACGCCATCCAGCAGACCTTTTTCCTCTATGTGTATGAGCCGGGGGGCAACCGCTTTGAGGTCTGCAACCCCGGGGCCCGCCTGCTCCTTGCCCCCGACTGGCAGCCCATCGTCTGGAACGAGGAGGAGCGCAAGCGCGGCCAGGCCTGGGGCCTCAAGACCATCGAGTCGTTCCACACCTACGGCACCCCACCGGTATAAGCCCCCCGATTCACCCTAGCGATATGAAAACCACCGAAGCCCAAGACGCCTACACCCGCTTGCGTAAAGCAATTCTGGAAGGCGAGCTGCTGCCCAACGAACGGCTGGTGGAGCTCGAGCTGGCCCGCCGCTTCGAGCTAGGCCGGGCCGCGGTGCGCACCGCGCTGGCCCGGCTGGAACAAGAAGGCCTGGTAGAGAGCGAGCCCTACCGGGGGGCACGGGTACGCCTGGTGGACGAGGCCGAGGCGGTGGAGATCCTCGAGGCCCGCGCTGCTTTGGAGAGCCTGGCGGTGCGCTACGCCGCCCGGTACATCACCCCAGAGGAGGTAGTCGGGCTAAAAAGGCTACTGGAAGAGATGCGCCAGCGACGCGAGGCCGGTGATCTGCTGGGGGTCTCGGAACTCAACAGCCAGTTCCACCAAGCCCTTCTGCGCATCTCCCGCCATAAGACCGCTGCCCGGCTCATCGAGAGCCTGCAGGCCCAGAACGTGCGGCACCAG
>Ga0209721_1000649_pt1 | contig 29607 bp, 26 predicted proteins | sample TshhotsprinmetaG_FD_184139 | JGI IMG/M metagenome (GOLD analysis project Ga0209721, IMG submission 184139) | Hot spring microbial communities from South Africa to study Microbial Dark Matter (Phase II) - Tshipise hot spring metaG (SPAdes)... | ecosystem: Environmental > Aquatic > Thermal springs...
CGCTCCTCGGCGCTCAGGTGCTGGTAGTGCGTTCCCATGAGAAGGTGGCAGGCTCAAGTGCAAGGCAGATCAGGGATGTTGCACTTGATTATTGACTCCGCCCCTGTTCGGGTTGCTCCAACGTCGCTCAGTTGGCCAATTACATCGCCGTGCGTCTGGACCGCGAGGGTGAGGCCGAGATGTCGTGCATCGCAGGCGTAGGGGGCGATGTCGCGCCTTTGGTGCGGCTGGCACGTTCTGGCCGTCCGATCGTCGCCATCGATGGATGTCCGCTGGCCTGCGTGCGCCACTGCCTGCAGCGACATGGTGTCGAACCCACGCAGTACCACATGCTGTACGAGCACGGATTGCGCAAGCGCATGCACGAAGACGTTTCGCCACAGCAGGCGCAAATGCTGCTGCAGCGCGTACGCGCGCAGGTGCGCGAATTGCACCTTGCACCGACACCCGCCCCGGCAAGCATAGCAGCGCATGCCGGCTGAGCGAAGGAGAGATGACGTGTCACCTCGACGCGTGCTCATTGCGCTGACCGGTGCCAGTGGTGCGATTTACGGGTGGCGTCTGCTGCTGGCGTTGCGTGACTGCCCGGGACTGGAGCGACACCTGGTGGTGTCGGCTGCGGGTGTGAGCACGCTGCGCCACGAGTTGCAGCGCGATGTGGGCGAACTGGCTGCCCTGGTCGACGTCGTCTACGACGTCGATGCCATCGGTGCAGCGCCGGCCAGCGGTTCATTCCGCTGCGATGCGATGGCCATCGTGCCTTGCTCGATGCGAACCGTTGCGGCCATCGCCCACGGTCTGAGCGACAACCTGATCACGCGAGCTGCCGATGTGATGCTCAAGGAACGGCGACGCTTGGTGCTGGTGCCGCGCGAGACCCCATTGCATCTCGGACATCTGCGCCGCTTGAGCATGCTGGCCGAGCTCGGGGCGGTGATCTGTCCACCGATGCCCGCGTTTTACCTGCATCCACAAACCATCGACGATGTGGTCGACGCGACCGTGGCGCGTGTGCTGGACTTGCTCGGCATCGAGTACGCTGCAGCGGCGCGCTGGACGGGATTGCACACCGCTGCGTCGTCTGCTCGCCCTGTCGCATGAAAGCACCTGATAGTCTGCGCGCATTCGCCGCCGAGCTCGAGCGCTGCGGGCAGTTGCGCCGCATCCAGGAATCGGTGTCCCCGCACCTGGAGATGACCGCCTTGTGCGACCGTGTCCTGCGCCGTGGCGGACCCGCATTGCTGTTCGAGCGCCCCCAAGGCTACACCATACCGGTGCTGGCCAACCTGTTTGGTTCCTCCGAGCGCATCGCACGCGCCCTGGGGTTGGAGCATGTATCGGAGCTTCGCCGGCTCGGACAGTGGCTGGCTGACCTCAAAGAGCCACGCATACCGGAGAACTGGGGTGAAGTCGCCGGCTTGGGGCGAACCGCGCGTGCGCTGTGGCACATGCGCCCGGCCACGGTACGCGATGCCCCTTGTCAAGAAGAGGTACTGGAAGGTGCGGCAGTGGACCTGGAGGCACTACCGTTGCAACACTGCTGGCCTGGCGATGCCGCTCCCCTGCTGACGTGGGGCGTGGTCATCACCCGTGGCCCGCTGCAACGGCGCCAGAACCTGGGCATTTACCGCCAGCAGCGATTGGCGCGCCATCAGCTCATCATACGCTGGTTGGCGCACCGCGGCGGCGCACAAGATTTTCTGGCGCATACCCGGCTGCACCCCGGGCAACCGTTTCCAATGGCCGTGGCCATCGGCGCCGATCCGGCAACCCTCCTGGCGGCGGTCATGCCCGTGCCCGATGCGCTGTCTGAGTACCACGTCGCTGGGCTTTTGCGCGGCGCGCGCACCGAAGTGGTACCCGCTCTGAGCGTGCCCCTGGAAGTACCCGCCCAGGCCGAAATCGTACTCGAGGGTCACATTTACCCCGACCCCGACCACCCCAGCGGCTGGCAACACGCACCCGAGGGCCCTTTTGGCGACCACACCGGCTACTACAACGAGGTGGCCGAATTTCCGGTATTGACGGTCGATCGCATCACGCGGCGCCGCGCCCCCTGGTACCACTCTACCTATACGGGTAAGCCGCCAGATGAACCGGCGGTGTTGGGCATGGCGCTCAACGAGCTGTTCATCCCCTTGCTCCAGCGCCAATTTCCCGAAATCGTAGACTTTTACTTGCCGCCTCAGGCGTGCAGCTACCGTCTGGCCGTCGTCAGTATTCGTAAAGGCTACCCGGGGCACGCACGACGCATCATGATGGGCATCTGGGGTTGCCTGCAGCAGTTCTCGTACACCAAATTTATCATCGTCGTCGATGACGATATCGACATCCGTGACTGGGGCGATGTGGTGTGGGCGCTGACCACCCGCTGTGATCCGGTCCGAGACTGCGTACTCATCGAACGAACGCCCATCGATTATCTGGACTTCGCCTCGCCCGTGAGCGGACTGGGTGGCAAGATGGGATTGGACGCCACCCACAAATGGCCTGGCGAGACATCGCGTGAATGGGGGCGTTCCATCGCGATGGATACCGCCGTACAAGCTCGCATGGACGCTCTTGCCAGCAAGCTGGGCCTGTGACCGGCTGCCAAACGGCTTGACCGGGCGCTCGCGCGGGGTCTGCGCCAGGCCGCTTGCCATTCCTATCCACGCGGCGCTTGGACCGCGCCCTGCGGCACCACAAAAGATGTATATAGAATGCATAATATATGGATGGACCGCCCCCCCAATCCTGCGCCCAGCCGTGTCGTTGGCGTACTGTACGAGTCACCCGTCAAAATCTACCCCCGTACAGTGCGTGGGCGCTTCGATCGTTGGCGGCGAGCGATGGTGGTTCTGACCCAGCTGGTGTTCCTGGGCCTGCCCTGGTTGACCTGGAATGGCCGGCCGGCACTACTGTTCGACTTGGAAGCCCGGCGTTTTTACGTCTTCGCCTGGATTTTGTGGCCACAGGATCTGATCTATCTGGTTGGCCTGCTGGTGGCCGCTGCGCTGGCCTTGTTTTTATTCACGGCTGTTGCGGGGCGGCTGTGGTGTGGCTACGCGTGTCCGCAGACCGTCTACACCGAAATGTTTTTGGCGATCGAGCGCTGGACCGAGGGGGATCGGCACGCCCGCATGCGGCTGGATGCCGCCCCATGGGGTATCGGCAAACTGGCACGCAAGATCGCCAAACATCTGCTGTGGGGCACGCTGGCCGTCATCACCGGCGTCAGCTTCGTTGGCTACTTCACCCCCATGCGCGAGCTCCTACACGCGCTGGCCACCTTCAGCCTCGGTCCGTGGGAGACATTCTGGATAGCGTTTTATGCCTTCGCGACCTATGCCAACGCGGGCTGGCTGCGCGAGCAAATCTGCAAAACCATGTGCCCTTATGCTCGCTTCCAAAGTGCGCTGATCGACAGCGACTCGCTCATCATCGCCTACGACAGTGGGCGCGGTGAACCGCGTGGCGCGCGCTCGCGCCAAGCCGATCCACGTACACTCGGGTTGGGCGACTGCGTGGATTGCACCTTGTGTGTGCAGGTCTGTCCCACCGGCATCGATATCCGACACGGGCTGCAAAACGAATGCATCGGCTGTGCCGCCTGTATCGACGCTTGCCATACGGTCATGGACAAGCTAGGCTACGCGCGCGGCCTGATCCGCTACACGACGGCGCGCGGCCTCGGCACTGGTGGCGGCTGGCGGGGGATGCTGGCGCACCTACTGCGCCCGCGGGTAGTGGCCTACAGCGTGTTGTTGATCGGCACACTGGCAGCGATCGCCGTGTCGCTGACTGGACGGCCCAGCGTCCCCGTCGACGCGCTGCGTGACCGCGGCACGCTGGCTGCCCTCAGCGCTGCAGGCGTGGAAAATACCTATCAACTCCTGATCACCAACCGCACCGAACGCACCATCGGATTCACGGTATCAGCCAGTGGATTGCCCCAACTGCACGTCGACAGCGAAGTGCCCTCGCACTGGCTGCCCGCCGCCGCGCAGTCGCGGGTACCGGTGCGCTTGGTGCTGCCGCACGCACAGGCGGCGCAACTGGCACCTGGGGCGTACCCGGTGACGTTCACCGTCCACGCCGACGCCGAAACCGTGCACGCCAGCGCGACCTTTTTGTTGCAGCGCTGACGAAAACGCTGCGCAACGCCGCACACACCCTACCATGCACGGTCCACGCAGCACAGCCACTCAGACATCGAACGGCACTGGGCAGGACAGCGTGCACGGCAGCCATGCGCCTGCTCGGCGTCGACTGCCGAAACTTCCCTGAATATCGCCCATGACGCTCCCTCTTTTTTGGTTTTGGGTCCATGTGAGCGCGGTGATCATCAGCCTGAGCCTGTTTACCGCGCGCTGGTTGGGCAGACTCGCAGGAGCGGCTTGGCCGCTGCGCGCCGGCGTGCGTGGCCTCAGCATCGTCATCGACAGCGTGCTGTTGGCCGGCGGGGTCGGTCTGCTGTTGAGCGCAGGCTGGGTCCACGCCATCCCGGTGTGGCTGTGGACCAAGTGGGCACTGTTGGTGCTATACGTCGTCTGTGGTACCTGGGCCCTGCGACGCGCTCAGACCCAAGCTGCTCGCGCGAGCGCCGGCATCCTGGCGCTACTGGTGGCGGCGCACATCGTCGGCGCCGCTCTTTGGCGTCATCCGGCCGGTTTCTGGAGCACCCTGATCGGCAACTGATGCGTCCCCGCTGGCGACAACCCACTGGCTGCCAAATCGGCCAGCGTGTAGCTATCCAAGACCCCTAGATAGGCTTGCAAGGCCACTTGCAAGGCGTTGCGCAACCGGCATCCAGGCATCAGCAGACACGCTTGCGGCGCTTGCGCAGCGCCGGGCGCCATGCAGGCGACGAGCTGAAAATCACGTTCGGCCCAGCGCACCACGTCACCCAGACGAATGTCGTCGGCGGCGCGCGCCAGGCGCAACCCACCGCCGCGGCCACGCTGTCCCTGCAGCCAACCACCGTGTACCAGCGCCATCACGACCTTGGTCAGGTGATGGCGCGAAATGCCGTGCAAACGGGCCAGCTCGGCGATCGTGGCGCGGCGGCCGGTCGCCTGGCACGCCGCGCAATGCATCAACACGCGCAAACTGTAGTCGGTCCAAAGTGTCAGTCGCATGGGTCGATTGTCCGTCATGGTGGACCAGTACATCGGCCGATATGAGGATAGCGGTGGGTGGCTAAAAGGTTCATAATATGCATCCCATATACACTTTTTGTGCACCATGACGACCACGATGCCCCTCGACCTCGACCACTGCACCGTCGGCGAGATTGCCGCACGGCTGCCCGGCGCCACCGACATCCTGCGGCGCTATCGGATCGATTTTTGCTGCGGTGGCCAACGCAGCCTGCGCGAAGCCTGTGCGCAACGCGACACGGATCCCGCCCGCGTCATCGAAGAACTGCAGCGTCTGGCAACCGGTATGCACACCGCCGTGGCGCCTGCCGAGCCGACCGACCTGATCGAACACATCCTGCAACGCTACCACGAGGTTCACCGACAGCAATTGCCAGAGCTGATCCGATTGGCCAACAAAGTGGAAGCCGTCCACGCGGGGCATGCCCTCGTGCCGGCCGGACTGGCGCAGCATTTGCAGACCATGCAAGCCGAATTGCTGGCCCACATGGAAAAAGAAGAGCAGGTCCTGTTTCCACTGCTGGCGGCCGGCGGCTCACCCATGGCGCGCTTTCCCATCGGCGTCATGCGTCAGGAGCACGACATGCACGCCGCGCAATTGCGCCGTCTGCACGAGTTGACCCATGACTTGACGCTGCCTGAAGACGCCTGCCACACATGGCGTGCCCTGTATCGCACCCTGCAGCAGTTCGTCGATGATCTGATGCAGCATATCCACCTGGAAAACAACGTACTGTTCCCCCGCTTCGAGGCGGCCTGAGGCTGCTGCGGCGCGGCTGCGGGACGCGGGACGGGAATCGGGATGAGCGCAAGACCGCGCCTCAGGTCACGCCGCGGCTGCCACCGATGGCGCGCCGCCGCATCATGTCCTCGCTCATCTCGGCCCGCTGCGCCGGCGTCATGAGGTGCTCGGCCATCGCGAACACTTCGCCTTCTTCGGCTGCGATGTGGCCTTCGTAGCGCAGGGCAAAGCGTGCCAGCACGGCGCGTTCGTCATCCGTCCAACGCCACGCCGCATCACCCTGCGCTGCCTGCAAGCGCAGCAATGCCTGCCGCACCCGGCTCCAGTCGGCAGCCATCGCCGTGTGGTCACTCTGCAGTCTCTGCACGAGGCCCCGCAGCCGCTCATCCCCGCGTTCGAGCAGACGCGGAAAAACATGACGCTCCTCGTCTTCGTGGTGCTGCGGTGCGGCCAGATCGAAATAGCGCAGCACCTGCTGCGCCGCCTGCGCCCCTTGTTCGTCGGCGCCGTGTCGTGCCACGTGGTCCTGTAAGCGCTGCAACAGCTCCAGCATGCGCTCGACCCGGTCGTGGCAGGCGCGCAGCCACTCGAACGGTTGCTCGTGGTCGGCCTGCGGCCCCTTCGATGGTGACCATGAACCGTGATTCATTCGGTGATCTCCAACGCAGCAGGGGGGGTCCAAACAGAATAAAAACGCGCAGGCTCGGGGCGTGGCCGCACCGGTCGCGCCTGCGTAACGGTGCCGATACTCAGAAAACACACCGGCAGTTCGTATTCGTTCAATGCAAACGCGTCGCGCAACAGCGTGGCGTCGAGCGCCTTGCCACTGGTCAGGGCCGATCCGTACCCCATGGCGGTGGCCAGCAGCAGCACATTTTGTACCGCACAGCCGGCGCTGAGGATGCGCTCCCGCACGGGAATGGACACCTCAGTGCCGAGCGTGGGGTTGGCGTTGACCACCAGCAGCCACAACAAGGGGGCGCGGCGCGCCTTTTCGCGCGCCTGCTGCAGCTGCTGCGGTGTGGCGCTGGGATCGCGTTCACTCAGGGCGCGGACAAAGATTTCCCCGAGGGCTGCGCGCGCCGTGGCGGGAATATCGATGAAACGCCACGGCACCAGTTGACCGTGATCAGGGGCGGCTGCCGCTGCCCGCAGCAGGGCTTGCTGTTGCGCTTCATCGGGGCCGGGGGGGCCCAAGCGCTTGGGCAAGATCGTTTGACGTCGTGCAATCCACTCCTGCGCCCACGCTGCACTCGCCCCGGTCGTTGGCATGGTGAGCAGCGTCGCACCATCTGCGACCCCATCGCCGGCACACTTCATGGTCCTCATCCTTGGGTTGCGGCTGAATTGGGCACCGTGGCTCACCCCGGCCGACCATCCGGACGGGGGCGTCCGTACCATGACAACAGGCGCAGCCCCCACGGCACGATGGCCAGCAGCCACACGGCGGCCGTCAATGCCAACGCCGCTGACTCATTCGGCCACAGCGCCGATGACACCCGCAGCAGCACCGCTGCCTGCAGCGCCCAAAACCCCCACCAAGTGGCCTGATCGGCCAGCAGCTTGCGCCCACCATGGCCGCACGACACGCGCGTGACCATGGCGTACAGAATGGAGCCCAAAAAACCCATCGTCAGCGCGTGCCAGGCACCCAAGCCGAGCAGCGGCCACCCTTGACGCAAACCCAGCAGTTGAGAGGCGCCCAGTAAACAAAACGCCAAGCCAAGCCACAGCACGCCCAAGTGCAGCATGGCCAGTAACCGGATGCTCAGTGCCTGCACCAGGCCCCACACCAAGGCCAACCACAGCACGATGGCCCCCACCACCAGTTCGAACAGCACGCGCCCCAGCATCAACGCTCGCGGTGGACCGCCTTCACGCCATCCTGCCCCCACCTCGAACAGGGCCTCTACCGCCGCCGCCGTCAACAGCACGATCAATACCCACCACGGACGCCACAGCTCGACCATGGGCAACGCGTTGGAGGTAAAAAACGGCACCAACCGGTGCAAGGCCGCGACGAATGTGGGCACCAGGCACAGCCACACCGCGGTGCGCACCAGCAGCAGGGCCAACGCGATATCCTGTGCCCACAAGGCGCCGGCCAACGCCAGCAGGTGCGCCACACCCGACCAGCCGGCCGCGGCAATGATGGCGGCATGCCAGCGATCGGTCACACGACTGCGCCAGCACAGCCCGGTAAAACGGACCATCTGCCACGCCTGTCCCGTCGCGGCGGCGAGCAACCCGAGCAGCGCCCACACAACGCCGCTGTGCGCGCCGATCAGCCACGCCACCCAGCCGACCAGCTGCAACACCACGGGGCCAAGCAAGGCCTGAGCCGGCAGCGGTGGCATGGCCAACCATTTGGGACCGGCGGTAAACGCGAAGCCGGCCACGAACAGCGGCATGAAGCCCAGCGTCATGACGACGCCGTGCACCAAAATCGGGGCCAGTGCCAGCGGCGGCGGTGCCAGCGGCCACACACGCTGCATCAATATCCAGCTCCACCACACGGACGCCGACAGCAACACCGCCATTGCCGCGGCAAACCCCAAGCGGTGGGGAGCGGCCAACAGCCAGCGTCCGTGCCACGCGGCAGCGTCCGGACGCAACGGCGAATGGGGCGAAACCTTGGTATTCACGCGCACCCTCACGCTCCCCCGGCTCCAGGCACTGGTTGGCCCAGTAGCCAGCGCAGCAAATCCTGCACTGGTCGAATCGCTTCTCCAAACGGCAAGCGCCCAGCACCCCGAAAAAACAACCCGCGCTGCACGTCGCCTTCCAAGGCGTGACCCAGTTGTTGGTCGATGCAAAACTGACCCATGTCGGCCACACCATCGCGCAAACCACAACGTGCGAGACAGTCGAACCCCATGTTGCAGCGCCGCTTGGGATGAGCCATGGCCTGCAAACGCCCTTGCAGCCGCAGGTATTTATCCAACCATGGGGTGCGCACCGCGCGCGCCGGCAATCCGGCCACACTGGTGAATTCGACCAGGTCTTGCGGCCGCGCCGTTGCCAGCACACGCTTGAACGCCTCGGCGGCGTCGCACTCAGCGGTCACCGCAAACGCAGTGCCGAGCTGCACTGCCGCTGCTCCGAGCGCCTGTAGGCGCTGGATGTCGCCGTGACTCGAAATACCGCCGGCTACGATCAAGGGGATATCGCGCTCGATACCCTCGCGGGCCAAAAAGGCCTGGACTTCGGGCACGACGACGTCGAAGTCGAAACGCCGATCGTTCAAATCCGCTACCTTCGCTGCCCCCAAGTGTCCGCCGGCCAGCCGGGGGTGTTCCAGCACGATGGCATCGGGCAGCCGCGCGCGCTTCATCCAACGCCGCACCACCACCTGCACCCCGCGTGCGTCGGAGAGGATCGGTATCAGCGCCACCCGCGGATGATCCTGCGCCAACTCGGGCAGATCGAGCGGTAGACCGGCCCCGACGACCAGGGCATCGGCACCGCTGTCCAGCGCCTGTTCCACATAATCCGCGTAGGCCGACAGTGCGCGCATGATGTTGACGGCGATCAAGCCGTACCCCTGACTGAGCGCACGCGCCCGACGGATTTCACGATCAAGCGCCTGTCGGTTGGCGCGGTCGATGCGCGCCCGCGTGTTGGGGTCACGGGTGTCCAGCGCCGCGGTGGCCGCCATCAGATCCGGATGGAGGCGACGCAAATCCACCGATGAAATGGTGCCTACCGCCCCCCATGACGCCACCGTACCAGCCAAACCGCCGGCCGAGATACCGACGCCCATCCCCCCTTGCACGATGGGCAACAAGTTACGCCCGGCCAAACGCAGCGGCCGCAAACCGCTGTCGGCCAACCAGCGGTGCGCTGGCGGCGGTACGCTGTCGCACACCGTCTGCTCGTGCGAGTTGTCTGGCACTTCCTGCGCGCCGTTCATGGTCCGCTCCGTTGTCACTGCAACAAGCCGCCGTCTTTGACACCGAGATCGACGCCTCTCACATCCGCCTCCTGCGCCAAACGGATCAAATAGTGGCGTAGGGCGACGGTGCGCGCGCGCAAGTTCAAGTCACGCTCGATGCGCTCACGCACCTCCTCAAAGGGCGGCGTGACCCCGGCGCGTCGGCCAACCACCTTCACGATGTGCAGCCCGAAACGGGTGCGAATCAGTCGCGGGTGGATCCCCAGGCCGAGCTGCGAATCCTGTTGGTAGAACAGCTCGTTGGCAAGCTCGGGAGCACAGTCGCCCGGCTCCAACCACCCCAAGTCGCCGCCTTGCGCGCCGCTGGGGCAATTCGACAGCTCGCGGGCCATGGTTTCGAAACGCTCGGGCGGCGTCTGGGGGCGCAACAATTCCAACAACGCCTGCTCGGCGCGCCGCGCCAGCGCATGGACGTCCACCCGCGGTGTGACTGCAAACAGAATGTGTTTGACATGCAAGCGCTGGCCGCGTGTGAAGCGGGCCCGGTGCGCTTCATAGTGACGTCGGCACTCCTGCTCGGTGGGCACCGGCGTCACCACATCGAGCTCCAGCAAGCGCTCGATGGCTGCATGCTCCGGCGCACCCAGCGTCGGGGCCCAAGGTGACGCGTTGGGTGCAAGCAGCCCACGCGCCACCGCGCGTTGCCGCAACAGCTCGGCCCAGGCACGCTCGCGCAACGCATCGTCCTCGACGCTCTCGCCGGGGCGCAGGAGTGCAACGCCATTGACGGCTGGAATCGACGCATCAGACTCGGCCGACCGCTGCGTCGAGGCATTCACGGATGATGGGGGCAGGTTCATCTCAACGCCCCGCTGCGGTGCTGCTCAGCCGGCGGCTACGCACGATCTGATACGGCCGCCAGACATAGGCCACAGCGGCAAACCCGCTCCAAACGTGCACCAGCCGGGTGAACGGAAAAATCAGAAAGATGGTCATGCCCAACACCATGTGGGCTTTGAACACCCAGCCGATGTCGGCCATCAGCTCGGCAGTACCAGGGCGGAAGGTCACGATGCGCTGGGCCCACTCTGCCAGCACCAGCATCACGCTGCCGTCCAGATGCTGGGCCGAAAAGGGAATGGTGGCCAAGCCGAGCGCGAACTGCGCCCACAGCAACCACAGTAGCATGATATCGCTGGTGCGTGAGGTGGCACGGATGCGCGGATCGGTCAGCCGACGATGCAACAGCAGCGACACACCGACGAAGCCCAGTACCCCGAACACCCCGCCCGATACCATGGCCAGCACCTGCTTGGCGCCGGCGCTCATGAAGGGCTCATAGACGAAGTGGGGCGTGAGCATGCCAACCGTATGCCCGAAAAACAGAAACAGTATGCCGATGTGGAACAAATTGCTGCCCCAGCGCAGCTGCGCGGCACGCAACAGTTGCGACGAGTCGCTCTTCCAGGTGTACTGGTCACGATCGAAGCGCAACAGGCTGCCGAGCAAAAACACCGTCAGGCAGATATACGGGTAGACGCTGAAGAAAAAGGTATTGAGTGCATTCATGGCGGTCTCCACGAAACAGGGATCAGTCGATGTGGGCAGGGGCTGCGCTGCGCTGCCGAACGAAATGCACGGGCCGTTCGCTGCCCGAGGCCGCCGCCGTGGGACAAGCACCGAAGGCCTGTGGCTCGGCCCAGCTGGCATCCACGGCTGGCTCCTCTTCCTCCGGCTCGACCGGCTCGACACGCTGGCCACATGCCAACAGCAGCGCGATGAGCACGTCGGCATAGGGACTGCGGCGCCGTTGCAGGGCACCGGCGATCCGATTGACGATGTGCGCCACTTCGCCAACCAGACTGCGCGCCACCTCGGTCGGTTGCGTCGAGGCAAATTCCATCAACACCGGTAGATAGTCGGGTAATTCGCCCTGGCGCAGACTCAGCCCAGCAGCCTCGTAGGTCTGCAGTAAATCGATCATCGCCGGGCCGCGATCGCGCGAGTCACCATGCACGTGTTCGAACAGGTGCAGCGAGGTGCTGCGCCCGCGGTCGAAGGTGTCCACATACGCGGCCTCGACCTGATAGCCGTCGAGGCGCTGCCAGTCGGCCACCAGGGCCTGCAGCCGCTGCAGCGACTCGGGCGGCACCGCGCCCTCTGCCGCCAGCGCCTGCAACGCCTGGGGAGCCAGCGCGCGTACTTCCTGATCCGGATAGCGCAGCAAAAACGCCAGTGCGCGTAGGGTATGGGTTAGGCGGGGGGATCGCATGAATCGGTCCTCCTGGGGTCGCGCGAGGCCTCAAGCCTCGACCTTGATGGGAATGGTGCGCTTGCGCTGGCCACCAAACAGGCTGACTTCGGTCTGCCCTTCGGAGCAACCGTTGCCAAACGAAAAGCCGCAGCTGCCGCGCAGGTCGAATGCGTCTTCGGCATACTCGCGGTGTGTGCTGGGAATGACGAAACGATCCTCGTAATTGGCAATGGCCATGATGCGGTACATCTCTTCGACCTGCGCAACCGTGAGGTCGGCTTCGGTCAGGACGCGACGGTTTTCCACACCCTCGACGTGCTTGGCGCGTTGATAGGCCCGCATGGCCAACATACGCCGCAGCGCCAGTACCACTGGTCGCGTATCACCAGCGGTCAGAAGGTTGGCCAGGTACTGCACCGGGATGCGCAATTGCTCGACATCGGGCAGTTCACCATGCGTGCCGATGTGGCCCGCGTTGGCCGCCGCCGAGATCGGCGACAGCGGCGGCACGTACCACACCATCGGCAGCGTGCGGTACTCTGGATGCAACGGCAGCGCCACCTTCCAGTCGATGGCCATCTTGTAGACCGGGCTCTTGCGCGCCGCCTCCAGCCAGGCCTCGGGCACCCCATCGGCGCGCGCCTGTGCGATCACCTTGGGGTCGCTCGGATCGAGGAAGATGTCGAGCTGCGCGCGGTAGAGGTCGCGCTCGTTTTCGACACTGGCCGCTTCGGCGATACGGTCGGCGTCATAGAGCATGACCCCCAGATAGCGGATACGACCGACGCAGGTTTCGGAACACACGGTGGGCTGGCCGGCCTCGATGCGCGGATAGCAAAAGACGCACTTTTCGGCCTTGCCGCTTTGCCAGTTGTAGTAAATCTTCTTGTACGGGCAGCCCGAGACACACATGCGCCAGCCGCGGCACTTGTCCTGGTCGATCAAGACGATGCCGTCTTCTTCGCGCTTGTAAATGGAGCCCGAGGGACAGGAGGCCACGCAGGCGGGGTTGAGGCAGTGCTCGCACAACCGCGGCAGGTACATCAGGAAGGTATTTTCGAACTGACCAAGCATGTCCTTCTGTACCTGATCGAAGTCGCGCAGATTGGCATCCTTGCTGCGCTTGGCGAACTCGCCCCCCAAAATCTCCTCCCAGTTCGGCCCCCACTCGATCTTGTCCATGCGCTGGCCGGTGATCAGGCTGCGCGGGCGCGCGGTGGGCGCGGCCTTCGACGACGGAGCATGGTGCAAATGCTCGTAGTCGAAGGTAAACGGCTCGTAGTAGTCGTCGATTTGTGGCAGGTTGGGATTGCTGAAGATCTTCATCAGCAACGACCACTTGCCGCCCTGGCGAGGAACGATGGAACCATCCGGGCGACGCTTCCATCCGCCGTTCCAGCGGTCCTGGTTTTCCCATTCCTTGGGGTAGCCGATGCCCGGCTTGTTCTCGACGTTGTTGAACCAGGCGTATTCCACCCCCGGGCGGTTGGTCCAGACGTTCTTGCACGTCACCGAGCAGGTGTGGCAGCCGATGCATTTGTCGAGGTTGAGCACCATCGCGATTTGGGCGCGTACTTTCATGGCGGGTCTCTCCTGGATACGTTGCACGGAAGCGGCGCTTCAAGCCTGCACGGTGTCACGCCGCTCGCCATCGAGCCAATCGATGCGGCGCATCTTGCGCACGATCACGAATTCGTCGCGGTTGGTGCCGATCGTTCCGTAGTAGTTGAAACCGTAGCTGAATTGGGCATAGCCGCCGATCATGTGCGTCGGTTTGACGACCACGCGTGTGACCGAGTTGTGGATGCCGCCGCGCGTGCCGGTGATCTCCGAGCCCGGGGTGTTGATGATCTTCTCCTGCGCGTGGTACATCAGGGTCATGCCGGGCATGACGCGCTGACTGACGACCGCGCGCGCAGCAATGGCACCGTTGACATTGAACAGTTCTACCCAATCGTTGTCTTCGATTCCGGCGCGGCGCGCGTCCTCCTCCGACAACCAGATGACTGGCCCGCCACGGTTGAGCGTCAGCATCAGCAGGTTGTCGGTGTAGGTGCTGTGGATGCCCCACTTTTGGTGTGGGGTGATGAAATTGAGCAAGATCTCTGGATGGCCGTTGGGCTTACGAGCGATCAGCTCATCCACCGCCTTCATATCCACCGGCGGGCGGTAACTGCTGAAGTTTTCACCAAAGGCCGTCATCCACGGATGATCCAGATAGAACTGCTGCCGACCGGTGAGGGTGCGCCATGGGATGAGCTCATGTACATTGGTATAGCCGGCGTTGTAGGAGACCTTTTCGCTCTCCAGCCCCGACCAAATCGGCGAGCTGATGATCTTGCGCGGCTGCGCCTGAATGTCACGAAAACGAATCTTCTCGTCTTCGCGGTGCAGCGCCAAGTGCGTGTGCTCGCGCCCCGTAACCTTGGACAGCGCTTCCCACGCCTTGACGGCGACATGGCCATTGGTCTCGGGCGCCAATTGCAACACCACCTCGCACGCATCGATGTCGGTGTCGATACGCGGGCGCCCCTTGGTCGGGCCGTCCGCCTGTACCTCTCCATTGAGCTCGCCGAGCTGGCGCACTTCTTCTTGCGTGGGCCACGCCAAGCCCTTGCCACCGTTGCCCAACTTATCCATCAAGGGGCCCAGCGCCGTGAAGCGGGCATAGGTGTTCGGGTAGTCGCGTTCGACGACGTTGATCTGGGGTGCCGTCTTACCCGGCACCAGTTCGCATTCGCCACGCTTCCAGTCGCGTACCTCGAACGGCTGCGCGAGCTCGGCCGGGGTGTCGTGCAGCAGCGGCAGCAGCACCACCTCCCGCTCCACGCCCAAGTGTCCCTGGGCCACTTCGCTGAAAGCCTTGGCAAACCCCTTGAAGATCTCCCAGTCGCTGCGGCTTTCCCACACCGGATCGACCGCCGCCGACAGAGGGTGAATGAAGGGGTGCATGTCGCTGGTGTTGAGGTCGTTTTTCTCGTACCAGCTTGCCGTTGGCAGCACGATGTCCGAATACAGGCAGGTCGTGCTCATCCGGAAGTCGAGCGTCACCAACAGATCCAGCTTGCCCTGCGGCGCCTGATCGCGCCAGACGACTTCGCGCGGGCGCGCCGACGGGTCGTCCAGCTCCTGACCCAGAACGCCATGGGTGGTACCCAGCAAGTGCTTCAGGAAATACTCGTGCCCCTTGCCGCTGGAGCCCAACAGATTCGAGCGCCACACGAACATGTTGCGCGGCCAGTTGTCCGGGTGGTCGGGATCCTCCCACGCCATGCGCAACTGACCCGAACGCAAGGCCTGCACCACATAGTCCTTCGGATCGAGGCCTTGTGCTGCAGCGTCGCGCACCACCTGCAAGGGATTGGTCTGCAACTGCGGGTTGGCCGGCAGCCAGCCCATGCGCGCCGAGCGCACGTTGTAATCGATGAACGCACCTTGCCACTGCGTGCGTTCGGTCAGCGGCGACAGGATTTCGTCGACCTGCAGGCGTTCATAGCGCCATTGGTCGGTGTGCACATAGAAGAAACTGGTGCTGTTTTGATGCCGCGGCGGCCGCACCCAGTCCAGCGCGAAGGCCAACGGTGTCCAACCCGATTGTGGACGCAACTTCTCTTGCCCCACATAGTGCGCCCAGCCTCCGCCACTTTGACCGATGCAGCCGCACATCATCAATAGGTTGATGATGCCGCGGTAGTTCATGTCGCTGTGGTACCAGTGATTCATCGCCGCGCCGATGATCACCATGGACTTGCCGTGGGTCTTGTCGGCGTTGTCGGCGAACTGGCGCGCCACGGCAATGGCCTGCTCACGCGGCACACCGGTGATGCGCTCTTGCCAAGCGGGCGTGTAGGGCAGGTCGTCGTCGTACGAAGCGGCACCGGTATCGCCGGGCAACCCGCGTGGCACGCCGTAGTGCGCCAGCGTCAGATCGAACACCGTGGCCACGAGCGCGTGGCGTTGCTCGCCCGCTTTGCCCAGCGTGATGCGGCGCATGGGCACGGTGCGCAGCAGCACATCGCTGCCCTGCGGGTTGGCCGTGAAGTGCGGGTTGTGTACCCCGCCAAAATACGGGAAGGCCACTTGACCGACGTCGTATTCGGCACCGTCACCCTCCATGACACTGAGCTTGAGGCGGACCTCGCGGCCGTGCAGGGCTTCCTTGCTTTCCAGGTTCCACTTGCCCAAATCGCTGCGTCCCTCCGGCCCCCAGCGAAAGCCGATCGATCCATGGGGCAGAACGATTTTGTCCGTCTCGTCCAGCGCCACCGTCTTCCATTCGGGGTTGTTGTCCTGACCGAGCTTGCCGTTGAAGTCACTGGCCCGCAGGTAGCGCGCCGGCACCAAGGCCCGGCGACCGTCGGGCAGGGTTTGCTCCTGCAGCAATACCAGCAGGGGCAAGTCGGTGTAGCGGCGCACGTAGTCATCGAAGTAGGCGCTGCGCCGCTCGACGTGGAATTCGCGCAGGACGACGTGCCCCATTGCCATGGCCAGGGCCGCGTCGGTGCCCTGTTTGGGGTGCAGCCACAGATCGCACAGCTTGGAGATTTCGGCGTAGTCGGGGGTGATCGCCACCGTCTTGGCGCCCTTGTAGCGCACCTCGGTGAAGAAGTGCGCATCGGGAGTGCGCGTTTGCGGCACATTGGAGCCCCAGGCGATCAGGAAGGTGGAGTTGTACCAGTCGGCACTTTCGGGCACATCGGTCTGCTCGCCCCAGATCATCGGGCTGGCCGGGGGCAGATCGCAGTACCAGTCGTAAAAACTCATGCACACGCCGCCGATGAGCGACAGGTAGCGTGTCCCGGCCGCGTAGCTGATCATCGACATCGCCGGAATGGGTGAGAAGCCCACCACACGGTCGGGTCCATAGCGCTTGATGGTGTAGACGTTGGCGGCCGCGATGAGCTGGTTGACCTCATCCCACGTGCTGCGCACGAAACCGCCCAAGCCGCGCTGGGTTTGCCACTCGCGTCGCTTGTCGGCGTCTTCGACCAGACTGGCCCAGGCATCGACCGGGCTCTTGGCCACCGCGAGCGCGGCGCGCCAGTGCTTGAGCAGCGCACCGCGCACCATGGGGTATTTGATGCGGTTGGCGCTGTACAGGTACCAGCTGTAGCTGGCCCCACGCGCACAGCCGCGCGGCTCGTGGTTGGGCAGATCTGGCCGGGTTCGGGGGTAGTCGGTCTGCTGCGTCTCCCACGTCACGATGCCGCCCTTGACGTAGATCTTCCATGAACACGACCCGGTGCAGTTCACGCCGTGGGTGCTGCGTACGATCTTGTCGTGCGCCCAGCGGTCTCGGTAAGCCGCCTCCCAGCTGCGGTCTTCGGCCGTAGTCACGCCGTGTCCGTCGGCGAAGCTTTGCCGCGGCAGTGTGAAATATGTCAGACGATCGAGAAAGTGGCTCATCGGTGTGCTCCAGGTTGTGCGTGAGTCAGCAAGGATTGGCGGCGCCACGGCGGGCATACATCCACCAATTGAGCGCGACGTTGAAGGCAAAGAAACCAGCCAGCCCCCAGAACACGGGGGTGGCCGTCTGGAAGGTGGCAAATGCCCAGGCGAACAGCATCCCGAACAGGAACGGGCCATAGGCGGCCACCGCCGCGGTAAAGCCGATCACCCCACCCGCTTGACGCGGCGGAAACAGCATGGGCATTTGCTTGAAGGTCGAGGCGTTGCCGACACCGGCGAAGAAGAACAGCGTCAACATGCCGGCCACGAACAGCGGAAAACTATCCAAGCCGGTCGGCTGTGTCAGGGTCGTCACCCAAAGGGCGGCACCGAGCATGCCCAAGCCCGCCCAGTGCGTCACGCGAGCGCCGCCGAGCTTGTCCGACAGCGGTCCCGCCAAGACGCGCGAGGCCGAACCGACCAACGGCCCCCAAAACGCCCATGCCAAGGGGTCGGGAGCGCCTGGAAACTGGCCGTAGATTTGCTTGATGAGGAGAGGAAACGTCGCCGACAGCCCCGAAAAGGCGCCGAACGTCATGATGTAGAGCGACGTCATCGACCACGTGTGGCGCGAACGAAAGATGTCGAATTGCTCGGCGAAATTGGCTTTGACCGGCACCGATTTCAGGAACAACCACGCCGTCAAACCAAAGACCGCCACCAAGGGAATCATCACTGCGGGGGCGTTCTGCAGCCACACTTGACTGGTTACGCCCGCCTTGACCATCGTCTGGCTCGACCCCATCCAGGTGGCACCCGCCAACAAGGGAAAACTGATCACCCACGGTGTGACGAACTGCACGATGGACACACCAAAGTTGCCAATGCCGGCCTGAATCGCCAACGCCGTGCCTTGCAGCCGCTTCGGAAAAAACAGGCTGGTGGAGGGCATGAAGCTGGAGAAGTTGCCCCCGCCGAGTCCGGCGAGAAATGCCAGAGTCATCAGCACCCAATAGGGGGTGGAGGTGTCCTGCACCGCGAAAAACCACCCCACCAGGGGGATGAGCAGCGACAGTGTGGACAAGCTCACCACATGACGCGTGCCGTACATCGGGGTCAGAAACATGTGCACCAGGCGCAGGGTGCCGCCCGCCAGTCCTGGCATGGCGGCCAGCCAGAAGAGCTGGGTGGCGGTGAACTTGAAGCCGATTTGAGGCAGCCGCACCACCAAGGCCGACACCAGGAACCAGGCCATGAACGCCATGGTCAGGCAGGCGGTTGTGATGGCCAGGGTACGCCAAGCCAGGGCGGCCCCCCCGTTACGCCAAAAGGTTTCGTTTTCCGGCTCCCAGCGCTGTAACCAGGTGCCGTCTCGGGTGGCCACCGCGTGCGGGGGCGCACCGGTCTTGGAGACGCTCATCGTTCACTCCTCGTGGTGTTGTGCATCGGTATGCCCTGCACTGTGCCGCGCACGGGGTGGGACGACCATCCACCAATGGGAGGGGTGCGGCGCGCCAAAAGAACGATGCTCCGCCCTCGCGTCACGTTCGCCGCACACGCCGCAGACGCCGGACATCGTCCGAATGGCGTGCCCGGCTCCACCGTCTGGCGGATGGCGCTGGGCGACGGGCATCTCTACAGTGACACGCAACCCATTCACGAAGCACAGGAGGTTGCGCACCATGAATTCCCCCTCGGCATCAACGAACCGCAAGGCCTGGTCGGTGCTGATCGTCAGCACCCTGGCCTTCACCGTTTGTTTCATGGTCTGGATGATGTTTGGCGTCATCGGCATCCCGCTCAAAAAAGAGCTGGGGCTGAACGCCACACAGTTCGGGCTGTTGACGGCCACTCCAGTGCTGACCGGCTCACTGGTGCGCGTACCGCTGGGCATCTGGACCGATAAGTACGGCGGCCGCATCGTATTCGCGCTGTTGATGGCCTTGACCGTGCCAGCGATCTGGCTCATGGCCTATGCGACGGAGTTTTGGCACTTCCTCGTGATCGGCCTATTCGTCGGGCTCGCCGGGGGCTCGTTCTCGGTGGGAACCCCCTATGTGGCACGTTGGTTTCCCAAGCACCGGCAAGGGTTGGCCATGGGCATCTTCGGAGCCGGCAATGCCGGAGCAGCCGTCAACAAATTCGTCGCCCCGGCCCTGTTGGTGGCATTCGGTTGGACCATGGTGCCGCAGGTATATGCCGCTGTCATGCTGGGCACGGTCATTTTGTTTTGGCTGTTCAGCTACCACGATCCGGCTCACCTGGTGCCGGCCAACACGCGTTTCGTCGATCAGCTCAAGGCCCTGAAGGACCCCACGGTCCTCAAGTACTGCCAGTACTACAGCATTGTCTTCGGCGGCTATGTGGCGCTCTCACTGTGGATGGTGCAGTACTACGTGGGCGAATATGGGCTGGACATTCGCATCGCTGCGCTGCTGGCGGCCGCCTTTTCGTTGCCCGGCGGTGTATTGCGGGCCATTGGCGGTTGGTTGTCGGACAAGTTCGGTGCACATGCCGTCACTTGGTGGGTACTGTGGGTGAGCTGGATCTGTCTGTTCTTGCTGAGCTACCCGCAAACCGAGTTCACGATCCTGACCGTCAATGGCCCAGCGACGTTTCATATCGGTTTGAACGTCTATGTATTCACGGTGCTGATGTTCGCCCTTGGCATCGCCTGGGCCATCGGTAAGGCCAGCGTGTTCAAGTACATCTCCGATGAGTACCCCCAGAATATCGGCACCATCTCGGGCATCGTCGGCTTGGCCGGTGGCCTGGGCGGGTTTGTCTTGCCGATCATGTTCGGCGCTTTGCTCGATTTGACCGGCATTCGCTCCAGCGCCTTCATGCTGCTGTACGGGGTGGTTTGGGTGTCGTTGATCTGGATGTACCTGACCGAGGTGCGCCGTTTCGACGTTTTGAAAAAAGTGCAGCCGGCACAGCAGGGGACTTGAGTCATGGCGGCCGTCGATCCGGTGGTGGGTTTCTTCGTATTGGGCCTGCTGGCGGGGATGCTGCGTTCGGACCTGAAACTCTCCAGCGGGCTGTACGACACGCTGACGATCTATTTGCTGATTGCCATCGGACTCAAGGGCGGCTTCGAGCTGGCCAGCCGCGAGGTCATCGATCTCATCGTGCCCACGCTGGTCATTGTCGTGGCCAGCGCCGCCACGCCATTGCTGGCCTACCAGGTGCTGTTGCGTCTGGGGCGGCTGCCCCACCCCGATGCGGCGTCGATCTCGGCACACTATGGCTCGGTGTCGGTGGTGACGTTTGCCGTGGGCGCATCGTACCTGGGCCGCCAAGGGCTGGACTACGATGGTTATATGTCGGTCTTCCTGGTTTTTCTGGAATTTCCGGCGTTGATCGTGGGCGTGCTGCTGGCCAAGGGTCTCAGGGCCGACGCCGACTGGCGTCGCTTGGCTCACGAAGTGCTCACGGGCAAGGCGATCGTGCTGCTGCTGGGTGCATTGGCGATCGGCTGGATTTGGGGGCGCCAAGGCGGAGCTGCGCTGGTGCCGTTTTTCGAGGATCTGTTCAAAGGATTTCTGGCACTGTTTCTGCTGGGCATGGGCGTCACCACGGCTGCCCGCCTCGGTGACCTGCGCCGGGTCGGGCCATTTTTGGTCGGCTTTGGTATCCTGATGCCGGTGGTCTCCGCTGCCGGGGGCGTACTGGTGGGTTGGCTGCTGGCGCTACCCGTGGGTAATACCTTTTTGTTGGCGGTACTGTACGCGAGTGCCTCGTATATCGCGGCACCGGCGGCCATGCGTATCGCCATTCCAGAGGCCAATCCCGCGCTGTCGATGGGCGCGTCACTGGGCGTGACGTTTCCGTTCAATGTGGTCGCGGGAGTTCCGCTGTACCTGGCCATGACGCAGGCCTTTTATCGGATGATGGCATGAGTACCCCCACCGCACATCCCTGGCCGCACCATGGCGTGGTGGTCGTCATCATTGCCGAGGCGGAACTGGAGCCCTTGCTGCGCGACACGATCATGCAGGCCGGGGCATCGGGCTACACCGTGGCCGAAGTCAGGGGGCGCGGCAACCGCGGCCTGCGCGACGATCGGCTGCTGTTGTCGAACAACGTACGGTTCGAGGTGTTGTGCGACGCGTCTACCGCACAAACGCTGCTGGAGACGGTGCGTCAACGCTACGGTCGCCACTACGGCATCGTCGCCTATGCCGTACCTACTTGGGATGGGGTCAGCGCGTAGGGAATTCGGGCTTACCCCAAACCCGAGTTGACTGCTACCACCGCAGCCTGGACACGCGTGCTCACGCCCAACTTGCGCAGGATGTGCTGCACGTGGATCTTGACGGTGGTCTCGGCAATGTCGAGTGAGCGCGCAATCATTTTATTGCTTTGTCCACGGGCGATGAGTACCAAGATTTCACGCTCGCGTTCGGACAGCCCCTCCACTGGCGACGACGATGCCGGCACAGGGGTGGGTGCTAGAGCCAGCGTTTGCACTTGCGGTGTTGCCGCTGGCTGTGTGTTTGACGCTTCGCGCGTGTGCGGGCGGTCCACTGCAGTCGCAGAGGTGTCCGCGTTTTCACCCTGACGCATCAAGGTGACGAGTTTGTTCAGCATCGGCGGGCTGATGACGGAGTCCCCCGCCACCACCCGCTCGACGGCCTCACACAGCTGGTCGAGTTCCGTCGTTTTCAGTAAGTATCCCGCCGCACCGGCACGCAACGCCGTGGCCAGATCGGCTGCGTCTTCACTAACCGTGAGCATCAGGATACTGGTGTGGGGAGCAGCTTCGCGCAGGGCAGCGACGGCATCGACGCCACGCACACCCGGCAAATGGTTGTCGAGCAAAATGACGTCCGCATCCCCGTCTCGCAGCCAGCGCAGCGCTTCTCCCACCGAACCAGCCTCGCCACACACGTGCAACCGCGGCGACTGGCCCAGCAACGCGACCAACCCGCGTCGAAACAAGGGGTGGTCATCCACCAACAGTAGGCGAATCGGTCTCATCGTTTTGAACTTTTGGATCGGCTACGGTCTCTGCCATCCGTGTCGATGGGGGCGCGCGTTCGTCACGCACCGCCGCATCGGCGGGCACGGTAAGCTCCACCACGGTGCCTTGCCCCGGCGTCGACCACACGTGCAGCCGTCCACCGATCGTTGCGGCACGCTCATGCATGATGCGCAACCCGACGTGCGTTGCACCGACTGGGGCCTGGGCGCTGAACCCCTGGCCGTCATCGCGCACGACGAAGCGCCATGGTGCTCCCTTGTACACCTGGACCACCACCTGCCGCGCCTGGGCATGCTTGCGCACGTTGGACAAGGCTTCTTGAACCACATGCAACACTTGAATTTGTACGTCGGGAGGCAAATCCACCGCGTTGCCATGTGTTTCGACCTGTGCTGGCAACCCGGTTTGATGCTGAAATTTCGTCGCCGTCTCCTGAAGCGCGGTGACGATATCGCCGCCGTGGGCACGGGTGCGAAAGTGCAGCAGCAGTTCGCGTACGTCGGCCAAGCTCTCCTGCAGCCCGGTCTCCAGTTCGGCCACATTCGCCTGGGCGCCACCGATATCCCCCCGGCGCAATGCACTTTGCAGCAGCTGCACCTGTATCTTCAAAAACGCCAGCGATTGGGCAATCGAATCGTGTAGTTCGCGCGCCAGAAACGTCCGCTCCTGAGCAACGGCGGCTTCGCGCTCCAATGCTTGTGCGCGCAGACGCTGGACCGCATTGGCCAGCTGCCCCGCCAGCGCATCGAGCAGCTCACGCTCACCGTCGTGCAATGCCACCGTCTGGCGGTAAAAAAGGTTGATCTCACCCATGACCCGATGCTGTAGCCGCACGGGAACGCTCACCAAGGTACGCAAACCCAGGTTGGCGCAGTTGACGGCCATGGCGGTCTCGGCACGCTGCAGTGGAATTACGCGCGTGCGCTGATCGATGTGCGCGCGACCACATTCGCACAAACCACAGGGCAATACCTGTTCGCTGGCCACGATTTCGCGCGGCGCCTGATCTTCGGCCAACAACAGATACCCATGTAGGGTCTCATCGGCCCAGCGTAGAACGACCGAATCAGCCCCCATCCGTTCACGCAAACGCTGCACGAAACCTTGGGAGAGCTCCTGCAGCGATTCGGCGTCGCTCAAGAATTCGCTCATTTCGTAGAGCGCCTGTAGGTTGGCGCGCTTGCTCTCCAGCTCGCGCGTCTTCTCAGCCACGCGCGCCTCCAGCTGACCGTACAGTGCTTGCAAGGTGGCTGCCATCTGGTTGAAACCCACGGCCAGTTGCCCAAACTCGTCATTGCTGGTGGCCACCACACGTGTGCCGAAGGCGCCCTTTTGTAGATCGGTCATCGCCCTTGCCAGCCGCGTCAAAGGCTGCATCACATAGCGCTGGCCGGTGTAGAGCATGAAGACGGCACCGGTCACGGCCAGACCGATCATCACGAACTGCAGGAGGTTCAGAATGCGTGTCAAGCGCGCCAGCTCGGCTTCGATGTCAAGCACCCAGGCGTCGATTTCCGCCACCAAGGATGCCGCCGCGCCAAACGCATTCGCGGCACCGGAGGGATCGAGACCCCCTTCGGGATACCAGAGGTGGCGTTGCCGGTTCCAGGTGGTCTCAACGGCAGAGAATCGCTCCCGAATACTCGGGGTCCACGGCACCGCAAGCGGCCGCTGCGGATCCCCCAGGCGCAGCCGCCGCAAGCTCGCCTCGAATTCCGCCACCAGATCGGCACGCTGTGCCGCTGGCAAGGACGCGCCACGTGCCGCGTCGAGCCGCCAGACTTGCATCCGCAAGCGACCAGCCTCATTGACAGCAGCCGCCCCGCCTTCGAGTTGCCACGTAACCCACAGCGTTACGCCAATGGAGGCCGTCACGGCCAGCAGTAACCACAAACCGGCGTAGACGAGCTTGGTGGCGATGGTTGAAGTGGTACGCACGGTCTGTATCGAAGGCTCGTGCCATGCGCCCCAACTGCCTTACAACAGATTGAGCGCCTTGCGCACGATGCGCGCGCTGTAGTGGCGGGCCACGTCGCGCATGAAGGCCTGGAAGTCCACGTGCGCCTCGTCGTCGGCACGATCCGACAGCGTGCGCACGGCGCCAAACGGTGTGCCATAGTCCCAGCACACCTGGGCCACGGCAGCGCTTTCCATGTCCACTGCCAGCGCCTCGGGCAGCGCCTCGCGCAACGCCTGCGACTCGGCCGCGCTGGTGATGAAGCGGTCGCCACTGATGATCAAACCGCGGTGTACCGTGGGCCGGTGCAGCCCCAGTGCGCGCAGCGTCTCCTCACTGACCAGCTTGGGCAGCCACGTCACCGCGTCGCGCGCGGCTTCTTCCAGCACCTGCGCCAGCACCAAATCGGCGTCGAAGTGCATCTTGCCGGTGCCCGGCACCTCCCAGCGCGGAAACAGCGGCGCCGCACTCAAGTCGTGCTGCAGGTAGCGCGTGCCCACCACGACGTCGCCCACCTCGGCCCCCAGCGCCAAGCCGCCGGCCACGCCAGTGAACAAGATGTATTGCGGCGCGAAGCGCTCGTGCAACACCGTAGCCGTCGTCGCCGCCGCCACCTTGCCGATACCGCTGAGCACGGCCACCACTTCGTGGCCCTGCAGATGGCCTTGCCAGAACTCGCGCCCCGCCACCGTCACCTTGCGCTCGTCGGGCATGAGCTGCAGGATTTCGGCCAACTCTTCGTGAACGGCACTGATGACGGCGACACGGGCCATGCGACCACCTCCGGGACAACGTTACTTTTTGTCCCGCAATTCTCGCCGCAAAATCTTGCCCACGGGCGTCTTGGGCAACTCGGTGCGGAACTCGATCACCTTAGGGCGCTTGTAGCCCGTCAGGCGCGCTTCACAGAACTCGCGGATGTGCGCCTCGGTCAGCGCCGGGTCTTTCTTGACCACGACCAGCTTGACTGCCTCGCCCGAGTGCTCATCGGGGATGCCCACCACCGCGCACTCCAGCACGCCGTCGCACTGCGCCACCACGTCCTCGATCTCGTTGGGGTAGACGTTGAAGCCCGACACCAGGATCATGTCCTTCTTGCGGTCGACAATTCTGAAGTAGCCGCGCTCGTCCATGACGCCGATGTCACCGGTGCGGAACCACCCGTCCGCCGTCATGACCTTGGCCGTTTCATCCGGGCGCTGCCAGTAACCCGCCATCACCTGCGGGCCACGGATGGCGATTTCGCCCGGGGTGCCCATCGGCACCTCGTTGCCGTTGTCGTCCACGCACTTGAGCTCGGTGCTGGGGATGGGCACCCCGATCGTGCCCGAAAACTCTTTGACCGTGACCGGGTTACAACAGGCCGACGGGCTGGTTTCACTCAAGCCGTAGCCTTCGCAGATTGGGCAGCCGGTGCGCTCCAGCCAACGCTTGGCCACCGCCGCTTGCACCGCCATGCCCCCACCCAGCGAGACGCGCAGGTTGCGCCAGTTGACGGTGTCAAAGTCCGGATGGTTGAGCAGCGCGTTGAACAGGGTGTTGACCGCCGGAAAGCTGTGAAACGTGTGGTTGCGCAGCTCCTTGAGCACCGCCGGGATGTCGCGCGGGTTGGGGATGAGAATGGTCTTGCCGCCGGTGCGCATGCCCAACATCATGTTGACCGTGAAGGCGAAGATGTGATAGAGCGGCAGTGCGCAGACAGCGGTGGGCTGTTCGTGGGGAGGAATGGTCTTGCGCGCCGGCGCCTCCCACGCCTCGGACTGCAGCACGTTGGCGATCAGGTTGCGGTGCAGCAGCACGGCGCCCTTGCTCACCCCGGTCGTGCCGCCCGTGTACTGCAGCACTGCCACGTCGTCGGGCCCCACCTCGACCGGCTTGAAGCCGGCGCGTCGGCCACGCGCCAGCGCGTCGTTGAATCGCACCGCCTGCGGCAGCTCGAACGGCGGCACCAGCTTTTTGACGTGCCGCACCACCAGGTTGACGATCACGCCCTTGACGCCCAACAGATCGCCCATCGCGGCCAGCACCACGTGCTGCACTGGCGTGTTGGCGATGCACTGCTGCAGCGTGTGGGCGAAGTTTTCGATGATGACGATGGCCTTGGCACCGCTGTCCTTGAGCTGGTGCTCCAGCTCACGCGCGGTATAGAGCGGGTTGACGTTGACCAGGATGTAGCCCGCGCGCAGGATGGCGGCCACCGCAATGGGGTATTGCGGCACGTTGGGCATCATCACCGCCACGCGATCACCGCGCTGCAGGCCCAGGCTCTGCAAATACCCGGCAAACGCGCGCGAGGCCTCGTCGATCTCGCGGTACGTCCACTCCTTGCCCAGAAAACTGTACGCGGGCCGGTCGGCGTACTTGGCAAAGCTCTCTTCCATCAACGCCACCAGCGACCGGTACTGGCCGGGGTCGATGGTCGCGGGCACGCCCTCGGGGTACTGTTGGAGCCAAGGTTTGTCGGCAGCGGTCACGGTGGTCATGGGGGTGTCTCCAGTCGATGAACAGAGTCAGCCGCGGCTCTGCGGCCTGACGCCAGGCTGACGGCTACGGGCATTATTCCCCAAAAAGCCCCGACGAGAACGCTATATTGGGGTTTTTCCGAACGATCGTTCGCTGGTTGGAGGGGGAGAGATGCTGCCCGCGTGAAGAAAGACGGGAGACATTCAAGCAGGATGCCCTACGTGCCTGGGACGACTATCAGCACACCGGCCTGCACCTGACGGCAGAAGAGGCCGATGCCTGGCTGGCGAAGTTGGAAGCGGGCGACGATGCGGAGCCCCCCAAATGCCACGGCTGATCTGGACCCCGCCGGCGCTGGCAGATGTGCAACGACTCTTTCGCTTCCTCGCATCCAAAGACACGCGTGCCACGCAACGCGCGGTAGCGGCGATACGAGCGGGGGTCGAGGTTTTGGCCCAGCAGCCGCACCTCGGCCGCCTGGTGGAGGACATGCACCCGGCGTTTCGGGAATGGCTGATCGACTTCGGCAGCAGTGGCTACGTCGCTCTTTATCACTTCGACGCGCAGTACATTGCCATTCTCGCGGTCCGGCATCAAAAAGAAGCCGGGTATTGAGTCGCCTCGCCCACCGCCCCCTCACTCGATCGCCTTGACGATGTCCTCCACCACCTTCTTGGCGTCGCCGAACACCATCATCGTCTTGTCCATGTAGAACAGCTCGTTGTCCAGGCCGGCGTAGCCCGCGGCCATGGAGCGCTTGTTGACGATGACGGTGCGTGCTTTGTACGCCTCCAGGATGGGCATGCCGTAGATGGGGCTGCCTTTTTGCAGCGCGGCCGGGTTGACCACGTCGTTGGCGCCCAGGATGACCGCGACATCGGTCTGGCCGAATTCGGCGTTGATGTCCTCCATCTCGAACACCTGGTCGTACGGGATCTCGGCCTCGGCCAGCAGCACGTTCATGTGGCCCGGCATGCGCCCGGCCACGGGGTGGATGGCGAACTTGACGCTGATGCCTTTTTCGGTGAGCTTTTGCGCCAGCTCCTTGACCGCGTGCTGCGCGCGCGCCACCGCCAGGCCGTAGCCGGGCACGATGATGACGCTCTCGGCGTTGGACAGGATGAACGCCGCATCGTCGGCACTGCCGCTGCGCACGGTACGCTGGGGCTGGTCGGCCTGTGCGCCACTCGCGGCATCCCCGCCAAAGCCACCCAGGATGACGTTGATGAACGAGCGGTTCATCGCCTTGCACATGATGTAGCTCAGGATCGCGCCCGAGCTGCCCACCAGCGAGCCCGCGATGATGAGCATGGGGTTGTTGAGCGAAAAGCCAATACCCGCCGCCGCCCAGCCGGAGTAGCTGTTGAGCATGGACACCACCACCGGCATGTCCGCCCCGCCGATGGGGATGATGATGAGCACGCCCAACACGAAACTCAGCGCCGTCAGCACCGCGAACGCGGTCCAATTGCCGGTGAGCGCAAACACCACGCCCAGCGCGATGATGACCAGCCCCAGCACCAGGTTGAGCAGATGCTGGCCGGGAAACACCACCGGCGCGCCGCGAAAGAGCCGGAATTTGTACTTGCCCGACAGCTTGCCAAACGCGATGACCGAGCCGCTGAAGGTGATGGCGCCAATGGCCGAGCCCAGGAACAGCTCGACCTTGTTGCCGACGGGGATGTCGCCGCCCTTGGCCGCGAGGTCGAACGCCCACGGCTCGACCACCACCGCGATGGCGATGCACACCGCGGCCAGGCCGACCATGCTGTGCATGAAGGCCACCAGCTCCGGCATTTTGGTCATCTCGACCCGGCGGGCCATGATGGCGCCCGCCGTGCCACCCGCGACCAGTCCCAGCGCCACCCAGGCCAGCCCCATGGCTTCGTCCAGCGCCATGCGCTCGGCCAGGGTGGTGATCAGGCCCATGGTGGTAACGATGGCAATGGCCATGCCGACCATGCCGAAGACGTTGCCACGGATGGAGGTGGTGGGGTGACTCAGCCCCTTGAGCGCCTGGATGAAACAGACGCTGGCCACCAGGTACAGCAAAACGACGAGGTTCATGCTCATTGGGCGGCTCCTTCACCGGCAGCGGGTGCTTTGCGCTCTTTTTTCTTGAACATCTCCAGCATGCGCCGGGTGACCAAAAAGCCACCGAACACGTTGACCGCCGCCAGCGCCACCGCCAGCACGCCCATGGTCTTGGCCAGCGGGCTTTCGGTGAGCGCCGCGGCCAGCATGGCACCCACGATCACGATGGCCGAGATGGCGTTGGTCACCGCCATGAGCGGGGTGTGCAGCGCAGGGGTGACGTTCCACACCACGTGGTAGCCCACGTAGATGGCCAGCACGAAGATGATGAGGTTGAAGACGACGGGGGAGATGGCTTCCATGGCAAACCTCGAACGGTGGAGTGATCGGGCACGACGCCGCATTCAAGCGCGACGCTTGACCTCGCCGCCTTGCGTGACGAGGCAGGCGCTGACGATGTCGTCCTCCAGCGGCACCTGCACGGCCGTGGCGTCCTTGGGACAGATGAGCTTGAGGAAATCCAGCACGTTGCGCGCGTACAGCGCCGAGCTGTCGGCGGCCACCAGCGCGGGCAGGTTGGTGTGTCCGATGATGGTCACGCCATGCACGGTGACCACTTGGTCGGGCACGGTCAACGGGCAGTTGCCCCCGGGTTGCCCGTGCGGACCGACCGGACCGCGACCCGCGGCGATATCCACGATGACCGAGCCCGGCTTCATGCTGCGTACCATGTCTTCGGTGACCAG
>Ga0209721_1000650_pt1 | contig 29532 bp, 23 predicted proteins | sample TshhotsprinmetaG_FD_184139 | JGI IMG/M metagenome (GOLD analysis project Ga0209721, IMG submission 184139) | Hot spring microbial communities from South Africa to study Microbial Dark Matter (Phase II) - Tshipise hot spring metaG (SPAdes)... | ecosystem: Environmental > Aquatic > Thermal springs...
GTGGCAATCTACAATCCAAAATCCAAAATCTAAAATGGTATTAGCCGGAAAAAGCTCGGAGAACGCGGGCTTCCAGCCCGCGCTCAGGAATCTCACCGATGACTGTGCCTGATGTCATTGACCCCGGACGACTGGCTGCCCTGCGCGTCTGGTGCGCGCAGCACGGCATCCAGGTCGGGGCGCTCTTCGGCTCACGCGCTACCGGCCACGCTCACGAGCGAAGCGACTACGATCTGGCGCTCACCCCCGCGCCATCCCCCACCGAACGGCTGGACTGGCAGGCAGAGCTTGAGGCGATTCTCGACCGGGACGTGGATCTGGTCTTCCTGTCGCCAACTACTGACCCGGTGCTGGGGTGGGAGGTTGCCCGGCATGGCCGCCTGCTCTACGAGGCGCAGCCGGGTTGCTGGGCAGCGTGGCGCGCCCGGCTCTGGCATGCCTACAACGATGCGCTTCCCTTCCGCCGCGCCCTGGACGAGTCCCTGCGACGCTACGCCATAGAGGTGCGGCATGTCTCGTGAGCTGTTGGTACGCAAACTGGCTCATCTCCGCCGACTATTAGAAGATCTCCGCGCCTTTGAGCGCGCCAGCCAGGCTGAGGTGGAGGCGCACCACTACACGGTCGAGCGCATCCTGGAATTGCTGGTTGTAGTTGCCAGCGATCTGCTGTTTCACATGCTTGCAGAGCGCGGCCGGTCTCCTGGCTCCTACCGTGAGGCATTCAAGATGGCCGGGCAAGAAGGGCTGTTGTCGTCCGAACTGTCCGAACGGCTTCAGCGCGCGGCGGGAATGCGGAGCATCCTGGTGCACCTGTACGACAAGATTGACTACGCCGTGGTGCACCAGAGCATCGGCCCGTTCCTGAATGACTTCAGCCGCTTTATTGCCGAAGCAGAGCAGTGGAAGACAGAGGCGGATTAATTCCTGTGATGATCGGCAAAGGGAACGTGCCGAAATAGAGGAACTCGCGGTTCTCCGCGCCTCTGCCCGCTGAGACGCCGGGCGACTGCAACGCCAGTTGGTGGGGCCCCCGGGCTTCTTCAAGACATCACGAGACCATCGCGTTCACGGCATGCGCGGATCACCGCGCCCGTGCTCGCGCGGCTACCGGGTTGGCACGCCTCCCTGGAAGAGTCAGGCACACCGTTCGCATTCGTTTATTCGTTTCCCATTCGTTGGCGTATTTCGTTGGCCCATTCAGGCGTGTTGCCGCATCAGGAAGCCCATCCCAGAACAGGCGCAACCCTTCGAGGGGCTGCGCCCGCCCAAACCCTTCCGCTGGGGAGTTTAAAGGCGAACAGAACATCCGAGCCAACGTAGCTTGTACCGCATCGGAACACCCCCGCGCGCGGCGCCGGTCTCCCCGCTTCGACAGGCTCAGCGCAGGCTCTCCAGCGAAGCTGGAGCGGGGCCGGGGGGGTGAGGACTCGCGGCAGCTATGGCGTCTCGACGGGCTGCTGGTCCTCACCCCCCCGGCCCCCCCTCTCCCGCAAGGGAGAGGGGGGCGCTCGCGTGTGGCGTCCCCATAACTTCTCCACCCTCTCCGCTAGATGTAAGGGCTATACCGCATTAGAACGCCCCCCGCGCGGCCCTGGTCTCCCCGCTTCGACAGGCTCAGCGCAGGCTCTCCAGCGAAGCTGGAGCGGGGCCGGGGGGGGTGAGGACCAACCAGCGCATCCCCACGCCATAACGCCTATCGGCGCCCATACGTTCTGTCCGCCCCTAAACGGGCCGGGAGGAAACCCGGGCGCCCCTCCTGGCAACGCTCACCGTACCCGCGCGTAGAGCTGGTAGATACCCTCTTGCGCCACCAGACGAAACTGCCCTGTGGCCAGAACGGGCAGGTATACATCGTGACCGAAAGCGCCGATCACCAGGTAGTCAGGATCATTGGCGAGCGGGTCATACTCCACGCCCGCCTCCGGGTCAACCTGCAAGTAGCGCTTGCCCAGAGCGACGTGGAGCTGGTCGGGGGGAAAGGTGCAGGGCTGGTTCAGGAGGAAGTGCAGCTCGCTTTCATATGTCTCAACCCGCGAACCGGGCGGTTGGGCGTTGAGCCAGGCGGCTATGCGCTGCGCCGCGCGGTTGTCGGTGGTGTATTCTTTAACGAGGCTGAGCGCGGTCAGCGGTACAGCGGCAGCGATCAGCAGGATGACCAGCAGCGCCGCGCCCCCGGCGCGAGTCGGTCGGCGCAGCGTCAGCAGGTCGCCCAGGGCGCGCAGGCTCTTGCCGATGGCAAACCCGCCGCTCAGGTCGTAGAGCAGTTCTGCCACGAAGAGGCTGGCGACCAGGCAGGGGACGGCCATGTAGCGCGGCACGCCCACCGAGAGGCTGAGGAACCAGGCCAGCCAGCTCACGCAGAAGGCCAGCAGGGTCAGGCGCACATACCAGGCTGGCGTCCCGGCGCGGGCCGCGTCGCGTTCGCGCCACAGCCGCCACGCGCCCCACCCCAGGCCGCACAGTGCCGGAAAGCCGAAGAACACCAGGTTATGCATGGCGTAGATGCGGTGAAACACCGTTGGCACGATGGCGACCATTCCCAGCAGACCCTCCACCGGTTCGGGCGGCAGTGCCGGGTCGAGGAGCAACGCAGCGCCGAGGCGACGCAGCAGCGCTGCACTGAGAAAGGCGCCGCCCGCGGCCAGGGCGAAGCTGCTTGCGATGCGCCATCGGCGCGCCAGCAACGCCGCCAGCCCTGGCACGAGCAGGGAAGCCAGCAGGAACGGCGCAGTCTGCCCCTTGCTGATCCAGGCTGCGCCGAGGAGCAGCGCCGTGGGCAGCAGCGCGGCCCACGCTCCGCCGAGCATTGCCCACAGGCCCAGATACCCGCCGAGCAGATAGACCAGCATCGGCATCTCGGCCAGCACCTGCCGCCCCTGCTGCAGGGGCTGGATCTGCGGGTGGATGGTCAACAGCAGTGCCGTGCCGACGGCTGCCCAGGCTATGCGCCCGTGACGGAGACGCGCGCCCAGGGCGGCCAGGAGCAGCACCACCGTAGTGGCGCACACCACGCCAAACAGTCGGCCCTGCCACAGCCCGACGCCAAACAAGCGCATGCTTAACCCCACGGGCAGGGTGGTGGTGAAGGCGGCCTCCAGTCCGGGCGCCGCGGGCTGCCCATCCCGCAGGCGTCCATAGTGACCCGTTTCGGCCCAATTGCGCGCCACCGAGAGCGTCCAGCCCTCGTCCCACCACATCGGCGGACCCTCAAGGTTCCACAGTCCCACGACCAGCAGCACAAGCGCCAGGGCGGCCCAGGCCGCTAGCCGTCGCGCGCTGGCCCCCTCGACGATCTGTTGCAGATAGGCAGAGGTTGTGAGCTTCATCACCTGCAGTGTACTCCTTGTAGCAGCAACCGGGCGCCGCGCAACGCTCAGGTAACATCGGCTATGACAACGCTGCTAGCGTGAACATAGCCCGCATGCGGGAGGGTTTGGGAGGGTGAAGCCCTTCAACGGGTTTCACCTGATCCGGGATAGGCTTCCTGGGACGCAGAGGGAAAATGGGCCAACGAATGGGAAACGAATAAACGAATGCTCAAGGTGTGCCTGACTCTGAGGTGAAAATAGCCCCCGCGCGGGAGGGTTTGGGCGTAGTAGGGGCGCGGCGCCGCCGCGCCCCTACATCCTTCCAAGAACACATATTTTCATGCTGGCGTTGTGCGCTACCAGAGCCGCAGGAAGATGCTGCGGTAGATCTCCCAGGTGGTATCCTGCGGCGGCACGATCTTCTGCCAGTACTGGAACATCTGGAATATGGAGAGGGCGACCAGCATCGCGCAGCAGATGCCGGCAGCCCGGGCCCGGCGGCCACGCAGCGCAGCCAGAAACGCGGCCAGGCCCAGTGCAAAGAAGGCCATCGCGTCGGTAAAGGCGCGGTGCCCGTAGCTCCAGCCGAACTGCCAGGAGTGCCAACTGGCGACCAGATAGGCGTGCAGCGGGAGCGCCACCAGGACTGACGCCAGGTATGCGGGCGCAAAGCGGCGCAGCCCCCAGAACCCGGCCACTGCCAGCAGGAGCAGCGGCGACCAGAAGAACAACCCTTTCTGCACGCTGAAGAGGACCTCGAGCAGCCGTGGCTGGGCGAAGTTGAAGCTCTCGCCCTGATACGAGTAGACGAGCCAGGAGCCGGTGGCAAACCGCCAGTAGGCAAGCTGCGGCAGGAGCAACAGGGCGGCCACCGACCCCATCGTTGCCAGGGGCAGCACGTTCGACTGAAAGAAGCGCAGGCGCGCCGTCACATCCGCGCGGCTACGCAACCCGTAAAGCGGGATAGTCACCAGGAACAGCACGTTGAGGTTGCGCGTCAGCACGATCAAGCCCGCCACCAGTCCCAGCAGGGCGCTCCGCGCGATCGTCGGCCGCTCGTACCACCAGGGCGTCGCCAGAAGCAGCGCCGTGATCAGGAAGAATGAGTAGGCATGGCTCATCGTCGGATCGAACGTGCCATAGTGGTACAGATTGGTGCCGAAGACGATGCAGACCAGCGTCGCAACGACCACTCGCTCGGAGAAATGCCGGGCGAGCAACTCGCCGAGCAGCGCCACGCCGAGCACCATATAGCTAAGCCCGCCCAGCCCTGCGGCGACCTGGTAGATCGGGGCCCAACCGGTGAGCGGCGCGCCAACCAGGGCGCTGATCGCGTGGGCCGCCAGGAAGAAGGGCAGCAACATCACCGCCACGCCGATCGGGTACTTGTTCAGGTAAATGCCCGTAGATGGGTAGGGTTGGAAGGGAAAAGCGCCCTCAAAATAGAGACGTTTCATCGTCTCGAAGGTCAGGTCGCGCTCGATGAAGGTTGCTGGCAGGTAGGCATAGTAGCCAATCCCGTCAGAATAGATGATCAACCCGTAGTCCTTCGCCAGGAAGGGCAGCAACATCAGGCCCAGCATGCCGAGTATGGCAATGATGAGCGTGGCCCGGCGCCTTGGCTGCCAGGAGGCCGGATGGCGTCGCGCGACGGAGGTCGGTCCGGTCTGGTCGATAGAGAGTGATGACATATGGCGTGGAAGGTTATAGTGGGGGTATGGGGAAACCCGGTTTCCCCATACCCTCCCCGTCAGGAGGGGTGTGCGGCGCAGCCGCATCAGCGGCTGATCGGTTCGGGTCGTTCACCTATGAAGCGCGGACAAGGCCAATCGGTGTGGGTACGCTGGCGGCGTTCCGGCGCTGTCTGATCGACTCGTGGGGCTTACGCGCCAGAATGATCAGGTGTGCGCATGTCAGTTCATCGCGGGTATAAGCGCTCAACTCCGCCTCAAGCTCCGGTGTGAGCCACTGCTCGCCCTCGCGGGCGCCGCAGTAATGGTGCAGCACCTCAAACTCTCGGGCGAAGGCGTCGAGGAACTGATGCTTGCGCCAGCGATTCAGGGGCACCGTGAAGGGTCGCTCCTGGCGGCGCAGGTGGTCCCATGGTTCAGCCCCGGGGGGCAGACTACGCAGGGGGTACTGGGTAAAGCTCACGTTGTGCCCGCCCGAAGGGCTGGTGAAGAGGTGAATGCCCACCCAGAGCATACCGCCGGGCCGCAGCACCCGGCGCGTCTCGGCCAGCACGGCCGGCACGTCGAGGAAGTGCTCGAACGCGGCGCACGACATCGCGAGGTCGAAGGTGGCGTCGGCGAAAGGCAACCGGCTCACATCACCGCAGACCAGGCCATCGGTGGCCAGTGGGGCGATGCCTGTGCCGGCATAGGCAGCAAAGATGCGGCGCAGCGCCGCATAGGCCACGGGTTTCCATCCCCTCGCTGGCCGGTTGACCAGGTCAATTCCGACCACCCGGTGCCCGGCGGCTCGCAGGAGCGCATACTGCGGGCGCAGGCTGCCGTTGCCCAGGTCGAGGATAGTCTGCGGCTGGCGCAGGTCAACCCAGGGCGCCAGGTCTTCCACCCGCTGCTGCGCCAGGCTGGACTCCATTGCCGTCCGCGTTCCACTGGCGAGCTGCCAGAGATACCGTAGATAATCGCTTACCAGAGGGCTCATAGGGTTCCCTGTGCCATTATAGATTGCAGATTGCAGATTGCAGACAGTCGCAACGGTGTGCCAATGCGCTCGGGATGGAGCGTGTGTACGGCTCGTTCAAGCGCAACCGGTATCACTGCGGCGGCGGCCCGCCGCAGGGCGCTTCCGCCGCCGGTCCATTGACCTGGCGCCGCGCGGCGGTCATCCGCATCCACGCCCCGAGCGGCAGGTAGAGTAACGTCACCAGATTGATGAGATAAAATGCCGCGCGTCCGCTGAGCAAGACCGGCGCCAGGGAGTCGCCGCCGATCCCGAACAGACCGTAGAGATACAGGCTGGTCACTTCAACAATACCCAGACCGCCGAGGATCTGGATGGGCACCATTGCCACCAGCAGGTTGAACGTTAGCACGAAGAGGACCACACCCGGATCGAGCGTCACCCCGAACATGCGCAGACTACAGTAGCTATACGCGAATTGCGCCAGCATGACCGCGCCGGAATATGCAAGCTGCGTCGCGGCGTGACTGCCGGTAGGGTGCAAAGAGAGGTACGGCGTCTCAGTCAGGCGCGCAATCACGTTACCCACAACGGGCGCGCGCTCCATCCCGGTCGCAAGCAGAAGGCGCTGCGTCCCTTGCAGAACCTGCCGCCGCCGCGCGAACAGCAAGCTCAGCCCGAGCGCCCCGATTGCCAATCCGCCAATCAGGAGCGTAAGCGGCCAGTGCAGTGGCTCGATCGCTCCCCAGAGGAAGGCGCTGGTGATTGCCAGGCAGCTCAGCAGCACCAGCCCATCGGCGAAGCGGGTCAGCAGCACCGTCCACAGGCTCCAGCCCAGCGTAATGCCGTACCGCCCCATGAGCAGAGCGATATAGGAGGCTACGCCAGCGCTGCTGGCGATCAGATTGCCGGTCACGGTCTGGATCACCGTCAATTCGAGCAGCGCCGACACCGGCACACGCCGATCCAGCAACTGCCAGACGCGCAGGCTCATCATAAGGCAGACAAGCCAGAAGGAGAGCGCTGCGCCAGCGGCCCAGGGCCAGGCCAGGTTGCGCCACAGGGTTACCAGATCCTGCGCGTGGACATTGGCTGCCACGACTGTGGCCAGTGCCACAGCCAGGCCCAGCCGGGCCAGCGTCCAGGCGTGTTTGCGCCAGGGTGCAGGTGTAGAGACTGGTTGCATGTGAAGCGCTCTGTCGCTACATTTTCATACCGACTAAAACCCGAACTACACTTTACAAATTGCGAGAAAGGTATGCGCAGAGCGCAGATCGTCTCCGGTGAATTGACAATCGCTTATCCTTAATGGAGGTCGGATCAATACACTGATAACACCCTGGACGTGGCTGGGCAGCAAGTACTTCCACTTGACGGGAATACTATCAACAAGCCGATTCCGCGAAGAACCAGCTTTTCGAGTTTCGTGCTGACCGGTGATGATTACGTTTGAGAATGATGCCCATAGTAATGCTTGAAACTCCTCGGCGATATACTCTCGCACATGAAAAGGGTTGAGAGGTTGTTTATCGCCACCGGATGAGACGAGACGATTAGGAGTAGAGATAGCTATGACGCCGCCGGGTCGTGTCAACCTCTTTAACTCGTTCAAGAAAGCAACATCATCATCAAGATGTTCTATTACTTCGAAAGCGATAATTGTATCAAAGCTTCCGGATCGGAAGGGCAGAAGTTCGCCTGTGGCCTGCACCAGTGATGCGCTAGCATAATTTCGCTGAGTTTCTCGGAGAAATTGTAGCGAGATATCCAGTCCCGTTCTTGTGCCATCAAGCGATCGGAATACGTCAAAACCGTAGCCTCTTCCACATCCCACATCCAGTATGTCGCCGTAAACATACGGTTTCACAGCGTGGTAGCGCGCGAGGCTGCGGGTAACAATATCACGGTGGCCGATGAATGATTGATCCGGGGCTTCAAATCGTTCCAGTTCAGCAAACATGTGCTGTCCAACAAGTGTCTGACCTCGATTATCTGCAGAAGAACCCATGTTCAGATATCCTCATCGTCTGCTCGGCAGGCTGTAACACCCTTTCCCACGCCTCGACCATTCGCGGAAGGCTGAAATATTGCCGGACGCGCTCCTGCGCGGCCTGGCCGCGTCGGCGAGCTTCAGGGGGATCCGCGAGGGCCGCGCGTATTGCGTCAGCCAGAGCAACGGGGTGATCGTGCGGGACCAGCCAGCCATGCCGTCCATCGGTAAGGACCTCGCTGTTCCCGTCAATGTTCGTGGCGACGATCGGGCATGCTGCCGCCATCGCTTCCAGAAGAATGTTGGGTGTTCCCTCAAATCGCGACGGATGAACATACAGATCAAGGGCGCCCAGCCATTGTGGAACGTCTCTGCGGTATCCTGCAAAGTGAGCCCGCTGACTGATCCCGAGGCTGCGAGCGAGGACGTGCAGGCGCTCCAATTCCTCGCCAGCTCCAGCCAGGAGCAGATGCACGGCTTCCAGACCCGGACGGGCCAGGGCCTGCAGGAGAACGTCAAACCCCTTTTGATGCGTGAGGCGCCCAACGCTGCCGATGAGTACGGCGTCGGCCCCCAAACCCAATTCGGCTCGTAACGCTGCCCGCGACACCGGCTGCGTGTACAGCGCAGCATCTACGCCATTCGGAATGTACACCAGGCTCTCGGGACGAGCGCCCTCGCCAGCAACGGCGAAGGCTGCAATTCGGCGACTGTTCACGACCACAACGTCGGCCAGCGGCATGGTTGCGCGTACCAGGAGTAACTGCCAGGGTGCGTAGCTTATGTTGCGCGCGCGGATTGATGATACCAGGTGTGGAATGCCGGCTTTGCGCGCCAGGACGCGACCAATAACGTCGGACCAGAAGAGCATCGTTACAGCCACATCGAAGTTCTGTCGCCGCATCCATCGCAGCGCGCTGGCCAGTCCATAACCCCCCACCAGTCCCGGCTTGCCCATTACTCTGATAGAGGCCCCTGAACGGCGGAGTTGCTCGATGACAGAAGAGTCCCACGAGTCATTCAGACACAGGATCGTTGTGCGATGGCCTCGTTCGATCATTCCCGCAGTCAGATGACAGAGCACGCGCTGCGTTCCATCACCGCGCAAGTGATCAATGCAAAAAAGTACGTTCATTGCCTATGCAAATGGCTTCCGCCCATACAGATACATCATCTCGATCCCCAGCACCGCTTCCGGAAGGTCTTGAAAGCGCCGGGCGAGGCGCGGGCGTATCGCGCGCGCTGCGGCCCGGTCCTGCAACGTCACTTCATAGGTCACCCGCTCAAAGCCAGCCTCTGCCATTGCCAGAACATAGTCGGGCGCGCGCCAACGGTTGACATAAAATCCGCCGCGCAAATTGAGCCAGCGCTCCCAGGTTGTGTCTGAGAAGGTTAGCATCTCAAAGGGGTAGCGGAACTGGAGATTGTGGTCGCGCAGGTCCACCAGATGCACGCCGATCCCCCCGGGCGCAGCCATGCCCAGCACTGGCCGAGGATCGCCCGGGGATCGCGCACGTGCTCGAGCACGGCGGTGCTGAACACCAGGTCGGCCGGTTCGCCGAGTTGCCCGGCACTCAATCTCAACACGTCGTCCCTGACGATGTGTAGCCGCGCCCTGACCTGATCCCAGTCCAGCCCGAGGTTCGAGCAATCAGCACGCAGCAGTTCACGCTGCTCCGCGTGCTCAAGGGGCAAGGCATAGAAGTCAACCAGCGTGACCCAGCGCGCGCCGGCTTTGAGCAGGCGCAGGCCGAAGCGCGCGTAGCGCCCGCTGCCGATCTCAACGACGTGGCGACCGGCAAATGTCTGTCCGTTCTGCTGCATCCACTCTTGCCAGTTCTGGAACAGCGCATCCGGCGTTTGCTCGGCCGTGTTGCCATCGCCGCGCAGGCGCATGATCCAGAACAGGATCGCCACTGGTACGTGGCGGCGAAGTACTCCTGAGAGGACGTATCCGCGCACTGGAGCAGCCCGCGTCCCAATAGATACAGGGGAGGGGTGGGGAGAAACCTGGCTTCCCCTCGCCCCCGCTCGCTGCGCCGGAGGGGTATGCGCGATCCGGGGCGCTGCGTTCCTCTGCCCGTCGGGGCGGTTGTTGATCGGGGAGCCGGTACAGTTATGGTCTCTCCACACCTCTACACCTCCACACGGCAGTCGCGATAAGGCCAGCGATGGTCGGGCCGGTTCACAACCAGGGGCTATCCAGCGCGGGTCTCGCTCCACACGCTGAGCATCAGCAGCGCCCAGAGCTTTTTGCCGTGATTGGCGCGCCCGCTCAGGTGCTCCTCGAAGAGGCGCTGCACCGCTTCGGGGCGCAGCCAGGCCCGCAGCGCCTCGGTGTGGAGTCGCTCGCGCGCCCAGTCGCGCAGGTCGCGGCGCAGCCACTGGCCCACCGGTACACCGAAGCCCTGTTTGCCCCGCGCTGCCACCGCCGGGGGCAGCTTGTCGCCGAAAGCCGCCCGCAGCAGCCATTTGCCGCGACGCCCGCGCACCTTGAAGCGCGTCGGCAACCGCGCCGTCCATTCGACCCACTCGGCGTCGAGGAAGGGCGCGCGCGCCTCCAGCGAGTGGGCCATGGTCATGCGGTCGGTCTTGGGCAGCAGGTCGCCGGCCAGGTAGGTGGCGTGGTCGGCGGCCAGGGTGCGGTCGAGCAGGCTGTGAGCGTGCGCGGCGTCGTAGGCCGCGGCGATCCAGGCCGCGCTGTCAACCCCGGCCAGGGCTGCGCGCACGTCGGGCCGGTAGAGGTCCAGTTTCTCCGTGTGGTTGAAGTACGATCCCCAGCGCGCCAGCGAGGCTTTATGGGTTGTGGCCGAAAACTGCCCCAGGCGCTTGAGGGCGGTGAGGGGGTTACGGTCTTCGGGCATCCAGGCCGGTTCGGGGAGTAGCGCCGCCGCCGCCGGCACGGCCTGCTGAGTTACCCAGCGCGGCAGGGCGGCGTAGGGGCGCAGCCAGCCATCGAGCACGTAGCGCCGGTAGCCCGCCAGGGTCTCGTCGCCGCCATCGCCGCTGAGGGCCACCGTCACGTGGCGGCGGGTCTGGCGGGCCAGCTCGTAGAGCGGCAGGGCCGCCGGGTCGGCGAAGGGTTCGCCAACGGCCCGCGCCACGCCCTCGATGACCTGTTTCAGGTCGGCAGGCCGAAAGATGAACTCGTGATGCTCGGCGCCGTAACGCGCGGCGACCTGCCGGGCGTAGCCGGTTTCGGAAAAGTGGCGCTCCTCGAAGCCGATGGAGAAGGTGCGCACCGGCGCGCTGGCCCGTTCGGCCATCAGCGCGACGATGATGGATGAGTCGATGCCGCCGCTGAGGAAGGCGCCCAGTGGCACATCGCTGATCATCTGCCGTTCGACCGCGGCGCCAAGTATGACACGGGCCTGCTCCAGGGCCTCGGCCTCGCTGAGGGGCCACTTCGGCTCGAAGGCCAGGCGCCACCAGCGTTCGACGACCGGCGCCCCGCCCTCCTCCACTACCAGCTTGTGGGCAGCGGGAAGCTGATGGATACCCTCGTAGATCGTCAGGGGATCGGGCGTGTACTGGAGGGTCAGGTAGTGGTGCAGCGCCTCCAGGTTCACCCGGCGTTCCACCCCGGGGGCGGCCAGTACGGCCCCGATCTCCGAACCCCAGACCAGGCCCTCGGGGCCGGCGTGCCAGTAGAGCGGCTTCTCGCCCATGCGATCGCGGGCGATCAGCAGGCGACGGCGTCGCCCGTCCCACAGGGCGAAGGCGAACATGCCGTTGAGTCGGGGCAGCATTGCGTCGCCCCACTGCTCATAGGCGTGGACGATCACTTCGGTGTCGCTGCTGGTGGTAAAGCGGTGACCGTGGGCCAGGAGTTCGGCGCGCAGGGTCGCAAAGTTGTAGATTTCGCCGTTGAAGACGATAGCGATGCTCCCGTCCTCGTTAAAGATCGGCTGCGCGCCGCCGCTCAGGTCAATGATCGCCAGGCGGCGCATGGAGATGCCCAGCGGCCCGGCGTAGAAATAGCCCTCGCTGTCGGGGCCGCGGTGGGTGAGGGAGCTGTTGAGCCGTTGCAGCAGCTCGCGCTCCACCGGGCGTTGCGGGTCGTTGTACAGAATGCCACAGATGCCGCACACCGCCAGTGCTCCCTTCACATGCAACGCTCGTCCACGTGACAGTGTAGCAGGCGGTCATTACCATGTTAGCTACCTGTGCGGCTGCGCCGCACAACGCCAGTATGAACATATTACTTGGGAGGGCGCAGCCCTCCCAAACCCTCCCCGCAGGCGAGTTGCTTCCTGGGAGGGAGTAGGGGCGCGGCGGCGCCGCGCCCCTACTCCCAAACCCTCCCGCGCGCGAGCTATGTTCATCTCAGCCGTCTATGCGGCTGCGCCGCACAACACCAGAATGAACATATGTGTTCCTGTGAGGGCTCCGCCCTCCCAAACCCTCCCCGCGGGCGAGTTGTTTCCTGGGAGGGGGTAGGGGCGCGGCGGCGCCGCGCCCCTACGCCCAAACCCTCCCGCGCGCGGGCTATGTTCACCTCAGACGGTCATGCGCATGGCGCACACTTCGCGATTGGACACGATCTCTACCACCACGTCCGGTGGTTTGGCAAAGCGCCAGATGAAGTATGATCGGTTGGGTTTGGGCCACAGGTCCTCCGGCAAGGAGACCTCGAGGCTGAGCATGACTTCCGGCACGATCGCTGGTTGACCTTCACCGAAAAAGATCCCCACGTTGGCAGCAGCCAGGAGAGGCCGTCCCAATCGCTCCGCCACGCCAGCGCTGTAGATAGGCTCGGTGAGCAGGCGCTGCTGCTTCTCGGAGAAGAAATTATCCACGGGAGCGTCGTCTTCGGTAACGAACTGTTCGTAGTTCGGCAGGTACTCCGGCGGCGGCAGTCTGGTTGGATCAAGCTCGGGCGCAACGCGGGGAGGACTGGTCATAGCGCGTGCTCCAGATGGGCGAGTGGCCGAGAAACGCCACTGCTCGGGCGGGTGTAGCTATTCTCGTGGCAGCGAGGGCGGCTTGCCCGCGAACGCTGATGAGGGCGGGACGCCCGCGCTTCCGTGACGCCCCCGGCGCTGAACAGCTACAGACGGGTGTGAAGCGAGCCTGCGCCGGCCAGGTTCAGGGTGACCGGGGCGCAGGCAGACCCGCGGCGCCTTCAAGTGTAGCACATCCGAAGACCGGTCAGGTCGCGTGCTCGCTCGATACAGCGGCAAGATGAGAAGGGGTGTTTTCCTGCGAGGGCCTGGCCCTGCCAGGCTCTCCTGACAGTTGGAAAGAACGTGTAGGCGCCGACAGGCGTTATGGCGTGGGGGATGCGCTGGTGGGTCCTAACCCCCGGCCCCCTTCGACAGGCTCAGGCTTCGCCCTGAGGCTCAGCCCGAAGGGGCGAGCCGCTCCAGCTTCGCTGGAGAGCCTGCGCTGAGCCTGTCGAAGCGGGGAGACCAGGGCCGCGCGGGGGGCGTTCTAATGCGGTATAGCCCTTACATCCAGCGGAGAGGGTGGAGAAGTTATGGGGACGCCACACGCGAGCGCCCCCCTCTCCCGCAAGGGAGAGGGGGGGCCGGGGGGGTGAGGACCAGCAGCCCACCGAGACGCCATAGCTGCCGCGAGTCCTCACCCCCGGCCCCGCTCCAGCTTCGCTGGAGAGCCTGCGCTGAGCCTGTCGAAGCGGGGAGACCAGAGCCATGCGCGGGGGCGTTCTAATGCGGTATAAGCCACGTTGGCCATGAATATGCGTATTCCTGGGAGGGCTACGCCCTCCCAAACCTTCCCGTCAGGGAGGGGTGGGGAGAACCGCGGGCGCCCCATTCCGCGAACAGTTCCATGTACTGCGCCGCCGCGCGGTCCCAGGAGAAGGCGCGGGCGCGTTCGCGGGCCGCTGCGCCCATACGTCGGGCCAGGGCGCGATCAAGGGCCAGGCGCCGGAGATGGGCGCTGAGGGTGTCCACGTCGCTCCACTCGAAGATGTGACCGGTTTCGCCCTCCACTACCAGTTCCTCCGCGCCGCCGGTACGGGTGACCAGGGTGGGTAATCCCGCAGCCATGGCCTCCAGCGTCGCCACGCTCATACCTTCGTTGTATGACGGAAGGACGAACACGTGCGCGGCGGCGTAGCGAGCGGCGATGCGTTCGCGCGGCACGTAGCCGGCGAAGGTGATCCGCTCAGCGACTCCCAGACGGCGGGCCAGTTCCTCGTAGGCGTGCCGCACGTCGCCCTCGCCGACCAGTTCAAGCTCGATCGCATGCCCTTCGGCCACCAGGCGATGCAGGGCCTCGATCAGGTGAGCCTGCCCCTTGCGCTCGATCAGTCGCGCCACGCAGATGATCCGCAATGGGCCGCCGTCGGCGATTGGCGCCGCGGGAAAGGCTGCCAGGTCTACCCCATTGGGCACCAGATGTACCTGAACTGCCGGGCTGATAGCCCGGATCATTGCCGCTTCGCCCTGGCATTTGGCAATAACCCGCGCCGCATCGCGCCAGATCGCTTTGATGACGGGGGTGAGCACCGGGTACAGCGCGCCGTAGCGTTGCTCAAAGCCGGGGATGTCGGGGCCGCAGACGCGCACCAGGTAGGGCAGGCCGGCGAGGCGACGCAGGGCCAGGGCCACACCGCCTGCCGGCACTGCGCTCCAGGCAAAGACCAGGTCGTAGGGCGCGGCCCGGTGCAGGCGCAGCGCGAAGGGCAACGATCGTGCGGCGTAGGTGAGCAGCTCGCGATTGCTTGAATGGTGAATGTTGCGGTTATTGACCGGAACTTTGAAGATCCGCGCCTGCCCGGCAAAAGACTCCTGTTCGGCGCGGCGGCCCAGGGCCGAGGTTACCAGATCAATCTCCAGGTCAGGTTGTTGCGCCAGACGGGTCAGGATGGCCCGGTTCACCGTGCCCGTGCCGCCCCCCAGGGGCGGAAACTCATTGTTGAGCATCAGAATGCGCATGTGCTTGCCTAACTGTGATACCGATACACCTGACGCGTCACGTACAATGGGCGAGCTTTGACCTCCTCGAAGATCCGGCCGACGTATTCGCCGATCACGCCGATGGTGATCAACTGAATGCCGGCCAGGAAGAAGATCGCCACTACCAGGGTGGCGAAGCCGGGCGGCGAGAGGCCGATGGTGAGCTTCTGGATGGTGTAGGCGATCGCGATCAGGATGGATAGTAACGAGACAGCCAGGCCGGCCAGGGAGATCATGCGCAGGGGCACGAAGCTGAAGGAGATCAACCCGTCGAGGGCCAGGTAGATCAGTTTCTTGAAGGTGTATTTGGGTTTGCCGGCATGGCGGGCGTGGCGCTCGTAGGCCAGCCCGGTCTGGTTGAAGCCGACCCAGGTGCGAATGCCGCGCACGAAGCGGTTGCGTTCGGGCATGCCGTTGAGCAGGTCCACCACGCGCCGGTCCATGATGCAGAAGTCGCCGGCGTCGAGGGGAATGTCAATGTGGGCGATGCGCTTGAGTAGCCGGTAGAAGAGGGCGTAGGCGGCGCGCTTGAGGGGGCCTTCTTTGCGCTGCTCGCGGATGGCGTAGACCACGTCGTAGCCTTCGCGCCATTTGGCGATGAACTGCGGCAGCACCTCCGGCGGGTCCTGCAGATCGGCGTCCATAATGATCACCGCAGCGCCGCGACTGTGGTCAAGCCCCGCGCTGATCGCCACCTGGTGGCCAAAGTTGCGCGCCAGGTCAACGGCGACGACCCGCGGGTCGCGGTCGGCCAGGTCGCGCAGCAGGGCCAGGGTGCGGTCCTGGCTGCCGTCGTTGACGAAGACGATCTCGTAGTCCAGGCCCAGCGGCGCGAGGGCCGCGGTCAGGCGCGCATAGAGGGTCGGGAGGTTGTCTTCTTCGTTGTAGGCCGGGATGACGACCGACAGTTCCACGGCCCTATCGGGGGCCGGCCCGGTCGCCGGGGGCGTCGCGGCGGTAGCGGGGCGCAACGTGCGCCCGGCGTCGGTTAGCGCGGCCAGGGCGCGACAGAAACGCAGCGCCGCCTCGGGATCGTCGGTGGGAATGAACGTGTCGGGAATGGCGCGGGCCTCGATGGTCACAGGCGCTTCGAGGAAGGATACACGCTGCTGAAGATCGACCCCTGTCTGTCGCATAGCGCTCTCTTTCTGGCGAACGCAGGTACATGGCTCTCGCCTTATGATTGACCACGCCAGTGTTGAACGCAATAGCCTGATCATCCTACGACGGGGTGAGCCTTACTGCGAGCCTGATAGGGGAACTCGGGGTTCTCTGTGTGGAGGTGGAGAGCTGTGGAGGTGTGGAGGTGTACAACGTTTCTGTCAGGCGGGGGTTGAGAGGAAACAGGGCTTCCGCTCCTTGACGAACCTGCCCGGAAGGGGTAGCATACAGTCCCGTACCCCGGAGTACTGCCAGGTGTGGTGCAGCGATGAGAGTGAACCCCGACCGTTCGATGCCCTGGTCCGCTGCGGAGTTGGCCGAGTTGAACGCGCGCTTTCGCGATCGCCCGCCCGAGGAGCTGCTCGCCTGGGCCGCTGCGCGCTTCGGTGAGCTGACGGTTCTGACCTGTAGTTTCGGCGGCGCATCGGGAATGGTACTGCTCGACCTGGTGGCCCGCCTGCGCCTGCCAATCGCGATCCTTTTTCTTGATACCGACCTGCTCTTTCCTGAGACCTACGCTCTGGCCGCGGAAGTTGAACGGCGTTACGGGCTGACGGTCAGGCGTCAACGCCCCGCCCTGAGCCTGGAGGAGCAGGCGCGCCAGCACGGCCCGGAGTTGTACGCCCGCGACCCGGACCGCTGCTGCGCCATCCGCAAGGTTGCCCCACTCGCCGAGGCCCTGCGACCCTACCGGGCCTGGATCAGCGGCATTCGCCGCGAGCAGACTGCCCAGCGCGCCACGACCGATCTGGTGGCCTGGAACGCCCGCCACGGTCTGCTCAAGCTCAGCCCGCTGGCGGCCTGGAGCGAGCAAGAGGTGTGGGCCTATCTCCACGCCCATAATGTGCCGTACAACCCGCTGCTTGACCGGGGCTTCCCCAGTCTTGGCTGCGCGCCCTGCACGCGCCCGGCCAGCGCCGACGATCCCCGCGCCGGGCGCTGGAGTGGCTTTGCCAAGACCGAGTGCGGAATCCATGGGTAGGGAAGGCCGGTATACAGGAGGTGTTCAATGACGAACGTTTTGACTCCACGCCTGCTCTGGACACCCCCGCAGGCGTTGCAAGACAGCAGTAACATCCGCGCCTATATGCAGTGGCTGGCGACCACCCGCGGTCTCCAGTTCACCACCTACGACGAACTGTGGCGCTGGTCGGTCGGCGAACTCGAGGCGTTCTGGGAGTCGCTCTGGGAGTACTTTCAGATCCGCTCGGCTACGCCCTACAGCCGCGTCCTTTCCAGCCATGCTATGCCCGGCGCGCGCTGGTTCGAGGGCGCGACGCTGAACTACGTCGAGCACGTTTTTCGCCGGGCTACGCCCGAGCATCCCGCTGCCCTGTTTCAGTCAGAGCGCCAGCCGCTGACGCCCATCAGTTGGGCCGACCTGGAGCGTCAGGTTGCCAGTGTCGCTGCGGCGCTGCGCGGTCTGGGCGTTGGCCCGGGTGATCGGGTGGTCGGCTATGTGCCCAATATTCCTCAGGCCCTGGTGGCCTTCCTCGCCGCTGCCAGTCTGGGCGCGGTCTGGTCGAGTTGTTCGCCCGATTTTGGCAGCCCCAGCGTTATTGACCGTTTCAAGCAGATCGAGCCGAAGGTGCTTGTGGCGGTGGACGGCTATCAGTACGGTGGCAAGCCCTTCGACCGGCGCGCCGTGGTGGCCGAGATCCAGGCGGCTCTGCCAACCCTTGAGGCGACGATCTTTGTACCCTACCTTGACCCCCGGGCCGCGCCGGAGGGTCTCGCCGGACGCATCCTCGCCTGGGACACGGCCCTGGCGACGCCGGGGGAGTTGCGCTACGAGATGGCGCCCTTTGAGCATCCGCTCTGGGTGCTCTACTCCTCGGGCACGACCGGCCTGCCCAAGCCGATTGTGCAGAGCCAGGGCGGCATTCTCATCCAGCACCTAAAGGAGTTGCACCTGCACCTCAATCTCAAGCCGGGTGATCGGTTCTTCTGGTACACCACCACCGGCTGGATGATGTGGAACCTGCTCATTGGCGGCTTGCTGGTGGGAGCGACGGTGCTGCTCTACGACGGCAGCCCGGCCTACCCGGATATGGGCGCGCTCTGGCGTTTCGCCGAGGAGAGTCGTATGACCTTCTTCGGTACCAGTGCCGGGTACATTACCGCACTGATGAAGAGCGAGGTTGAACCGGGCAGGCAGTACGACCTGAGCGCCCTGGTGGGGATGGGTTCTACCGGCTCGCCCCTGCCGCCCGAGGGCTTTGAGTGGGTCTATGAGCACGTCAAGTCTGACCTGTGGCTGGCCTCGATCAGCGGCGGCACCGATGTGTGCGGCTGCTTCGTGGCGGGCGCGCCGATCCTGCCGGTCTACAGCGGCGAACTCCAGTGTCGCGCCCTGGGGGTCAATGCCCAGGCCTACGATACCGACGGCAACAGTGTGATCGGCGTGATGGGCGAGCTGGTGATCACCGAGCCGATGCCCTCGATGCCGATCTATTTCTGGAACGATCCGGATGGACGGCGGTACCGCGAGAGTTACTTCGAGATGTACCCCGGCACGTGGCGCCACGGCGACTGGGTGGTGATCAACGAGCGAGGGGGAGTGGTGATCTACGGGCGCTCAGACAGCACGATCAACCGCCAGGGCGTGCGTATGGGCAGCAGCGAGATCTACCGGGTGGTCGAGAGCCTCCCCGAAGTGCTTGACAGCCTGGTGGTGGACCTGGAGGGGCTGGGTGGCGCATCGTACATGCCGCTCTTTGTTGTGCTGCGTGAAGGGGTGAGCCTCGACGCGGCCCTGGAGCGCAAGATTAAGGATGCTATCCGCACGGCGCTGTCGCCGCGCCACGTGCCCGATGCGATCTTTGCTGTTCCCGATGTGCCGCGCACGCTCTCGGGCAAGAAACTGGAAGTGCCGGTCAAGAAGATCCTCATGGGGGCGCCGGTGGAACGCGCGGCTAACCCCGACTCGCTGCGCAATCCGGAGTTGCTGCCGTTTTTCGTGGAACTGGCCAGCAGACTCGCAAGTGGGGAAACCGGGTTTCCCCGTCCTCCAACCAGTGCTGGGGGCGCCTGACCCCTGTGAACATCGAGGAAACCGGGTTTCCCCGTGGAGGGGAGGGTTTGGGAGGGCGAAGCCCTCCCAAATATGTTCATTCGGGCGTTGCGCGCCTCGCGTATGGTATCGTACCAACTACCGTTGATGATGCCGCATTGCTTGAAGCGGTTTCAGGCTTTGTGCCGCCCAGCGTGGCAATCCACAATTCAAAATCTAAAATCTAAAATCTAAAATGGTATCACTCCTCTACAGCCGGTTCGGGGGCGCCGAGGCGAATGATCGCCGCGCGCACCTCATCGGCGGCGCTTTGCCAGGTGCCGCGCAGCTTCGGATGGGCCCTGGGGTACATCGGCTCGCCGAAGGAGACGTGGACTTTGAAGGGGCGCGGAATGAGCTTGCCCTTGGGCATCACGCGGCGCGTGCCCTCGATACAGGTAGGGATGACCGGCGTGCCGGGGAACTCGGCGATCAGCTTGCCGATCCCTGCGCGGAAAGGCCCGATGGTTCCGTCAGGGCTGCGGGTGCCTTCGGGGAAGAGCAGGAGAACATAGCCCTCGCGGAGCGCGCGCGCGGCGTGGCGCAGCGGATCCTGGCCCCCGCGCCGGTCGCGGGCAACAGGAATGGCGTTGAAGAGTACCCGTGAGGCGAACTGTTGCGGCCCGCCCTGGAAGAAGTAGTCCTGGGCCGCAGCGGCAACGAAGCGTTTGCGGGCATGGGGAGGGAGCGAGGCGAAGACCACTGCCGTATCAGCGTGGCTGCAATGATTGGCGGCGATAATGCACGCGCCCTCGGTGGGAATGTGCTCACGTCCCTCAACGTGCGGCCGCACATAGATCTGCACAAAACGCACAAACAGGCCAGGAAGGAACCGGGCCGCAACATGGCGGCTTTTGTAGAGGCTCATCGTCTTTCCGCCCGATGGTCAATGAGGTGGCGCCCGCAGCAGGCAACACCTTATTGTACCGCAACTCGCGGCGGAAAGATGGGGGCGCGGTTGGAGCGGGGCCGGAGGCTCCTCTGCGGTGAGCATAGCCCAAATCTTCCTCTCAGAGAGGGGCGTGGGGAAACCCGGTTTCCCCATTTCCCAACCGCTGTCGGGAGCGGCTGGCCCCCCCCAGGCAGGGGTGCGGTTCGACAGGCTCACCGCAGGTGGGGAAACCCGGTTTCCCCGTATGTTCACCTCAGTCATCCATGCGGCTGCGCCGCACAACGCCGGAATGAACATAATTATTTTTGGGAGGGCGTAGCCCTCCCAAACCCTCCCCGCGGGCGGGTTGTTTCCTGGGAGGGCGCAGCCCTCCCAAACCCTCCCGCGCGAGGACTATTTTCACATCAGGCCCCATGCGCGGAGCGCACAACGCCGCAATGAACATGGGGTATCTTTGGGAGGGCCGCCCCCTCCCTGGCCTCCCCCGCTGGGGGAGGGAACCGGGCTCCTCCCCGCAGGGAGGGGCATGGGGAAACCCGGTTTCCCCGTATTTTCACCTCAGCGTGACGGCACGCCCCAGAGCAGCGCGCGCCCTCCACTGATGGTCGCCGCGAGGCGCTGCCCCGGATCGAGCGCCAGGGCGCTGGCCGGGCCCTCAAGCTCGCCTGCTGGCTGGCCGTTTGCCGCTGCGTAGAAGACGGGGCCGGCCGGGGTGTTTACCAGCAGCAATTCCCCGTCAGCGCTGAGGTGCGGGTCGGTGGCGTCCCGGGCTACCGACCAGCGGGCCAGCCGGGCGCCGCGTTCAAGCGCCCAGATCCAGGCTTCACCCCTGGCAAGGCCGACGAGGCGGGTTGCGTCGCTGCTGACGCTGAGGGCCTCCACCGATCCCCCGACGCGATCGATGCTGCGTAGCGCTCCATCGCGAACGGTCAGCAGCCACACGTCGCCTGCGGCCGTGCCTATCGCCAGGGTAGCTCCGTCGTCTGTGAAGGCGAGGGCCGTCGGGTCGGTTGGGGTCTCGAGTGTTTGTTCTGCCCCGCTCGGGCGCCGCAGCACCAGCTTGCCCTCCGGGTCGCGCCAGGCCGCCGTCGAGCCATCGGGGGCAAAGGCCAGCACCGTCGGGGCGCTGTCAATCGGGACGCCGGTCTCGTCAACCACGGGTGGCAGGTCGGCTATCTCGCTCACCATCACGCCGTCTGCCGTGTTCCAGGTGATGATTTTGCTGAAGCCGATGGCAGCGCAGCCGTAGCGCGCCAGGGCGCTGATGCGCTGCCCGTCGGGGCTGAAGCGTAGCCGGCTCAGGTCGAAGACGAAATCCTCGGGCGCCGTTGCCAGCACCGCGCGACGCGCGCCCGTGATGAGGTCCCACAGTTCCACCCGACCCACCAGCCGGCTTTGCTCATCGCTGACGACCGTTGTCAGGGCCAGCGTCGCGCCGTCGGGGCCAAACGCGATCCCGGTGTACTCCGGCAGGTCGCGCTCCGCGACGGCGCCGCTGGTCAGGTCAACCACGCGCGCCTGGCCGTTGCGCCCCAGGGCGATGCGCGTGCCATCGGGGGCGTAGGCGACACTGACGCTGGCTTCGTCCTCGTAGAGCACGGCGCCATCATCGGTGGCGCTGATGCGCGCGCCACCGGGCGGACAATCGCCGAGGAGCGGCGTCAGGGTGGCGAGGCTGTCACGCCGGGGAGCGAAGCGCGGTTCTTCGGAAGGCGGCAACTCGCCAGCGCGGTTCACCTCTGGGAGACGGCGCCGTTCGCGCCCGGTAGCAATGTCCCACACGATCAGATCCGGGCCTTCGACACTGAGCAATTCCCGGCTATCGAGGCTAAAGGCCACGGCCGACACGAAGCTGCCGGGCAGTCCCGTCGTCCGCTTGCCGTCGGGCAAGCGGTACACCGCCACCTGCGCGTCTTGAACCACGGCCACCAGGCTGCTGTCGGGGCTGAAGGCCGGCGTTCCGCCCTCGGCTTCCAGCAACGGCTGCTGGCCACCCGTCGGGTAGACTCGTGTCGTAGACGGATCTTCGAGCCTGGTCTCAACCGTGGCAATGTAGCGACTATCGTCGCTGAAGCGTGGCGCGCTGCCGACCAGTTCGGCGATGGGCGCGCCGGTGGCGGCGCGCCATAACCAGGTGGCACCCGCTAGCTCGTAGAAGGGGCTGCTGGTGGTCAGGGTCTGTCCATCGGGAGCGAAGCGCGGGGCGCTTCCCTGGAGTTCGGCCAGCGGCGCGGCGTCGGCGGCGCGGCGCAAGATGGTGCGCCCCTGGTCAGTGCCGGCAGGAGCGCTATGGGCCAGCAGCGCTCCGTCGGGCGAGAGGACGAGGTCATAGGCGGGGCCTACAGCCTCGAAGCGCACCAGGTCGAGATCGGGAAGGCGCAGCCAGGCGATGCCGGCGGTCGTGCCTGCCAGCAGCGTATCGCCATGCACAGCCAGGCTGATGAAGCCCCCCAGGCCCACGCTGCCGACCCGGGCGATCCGGCCCGCCGTCGCCGGGTCGAGACGAGTGGTGGGCAACGCCGGTGTGCCCGTGGGCGATGGCGGCGATGCTGGTGGAGTGGTGGGAGACGAGGGCAGCGTGGCGGTCGGCGCGCTGCTGACGCCGGTCGGTGTGGTCATACCGCCAGTTGTCGTAGAAGTGGGAACATCTGGCGGCGGGGCGGGAGCGCATGCGGTAAGGGTCAGGGCGAGGAGGAGTGCCGGAAGCCACAGGTAATGACGCATACGATATCATTTCAGATTGTAGATTTTGGATTGCAGATTGTCGCGCAAGGCGTCCAGGTGCGCTTTGACGCAACGCTGCTTGCGGAGAGTTCAAGTGAAATTGCTATAAGGCTCGCTTGCTCCGATCGCGATGCTCGCGCGACGCAGGCCGGGGAAAGAGGGCGTAGCTCCGGGCTGCTGGTCCTCACCCCTCTCCTCCCTTCTCCCTGAGCGGGTTCAAGGGCGGACAGAATGTATGGGCGCCGAGGGGCGTGATGGCGTCCTGATGCGCTGCTGGTCCTCACCCCCTACCCCCTCTAGCGAAGCTGGAGCGCCTGCGCTGTTCGGTAAACGTTCCAGCGCGCAGCGGCAGCAGAGGTATCTCTCCAGCGAAGCTGGAGCGCCTGCGCTGAGCCTGTCGAAGCGGGGAGACCAGAGCCGGGCGCGGGGGCATTCCAATAGGGAGGCGGGGAACGCGGGGGTTCCACTTCCCTCCTGGCAGGCCGGCAACAGGAGAGGAACAGACTCACACCTGCGCCGTTCACCGGGCGCCTTCCTCGCGGATCCTGGCGAACGCCTCGGCATCGTAGCGCAACACCGGCTGCCGGGCGGCGCGCACCTCATCGAGGCGGCGCACGGGCGCCTTTGTCGGCGCCTCGTGGAGCATGTCGGGCGTCTCGACCGCCTCGCGGGCGATCTGGCGCATAGCCTGGATGAAGCTATCGAGGGTGCGCTTACTCTCCGTCTCGGTCGGCTCGATCATCAATGCCTCGGGCACAATCAAGGGGAAGTAAACCGTCGGCGGGTGGAAACCGTAGTCAATCAGCCGTTTGGCAATATCGAGCGTGCGCACCCCCTGCGCGCCGGGAACCTGACCCTTCAATACCGTCTCGTGCATACAGATCCGGTCCACGGCCTGCGGGTAGAGATCTTTGAGCATGACGCGCACATAGTTGGCGTTCAGCACCGCGGTCTCGCTGACCTCGCGCAGGCCCGCCGCGCCAAGGCTGCGGATGTAGGTCCAGGCGCGCACCAGCATGCCGAAGTTGCCGTGGAAGGCCTTCAGACGGCCAATGCTCTTTTCGGGAGTGAACAGCTCGTAGGCGCCGTTCTCGGCGCGGCGCACGCGCGGGCCGGGCAGGAACGGGGCCAGGGCGGCCGTGCAGCCCACCGCGCCCGAACCGGGGCCGCCGCCGCCGTGCGGGGTGGTGAAGGTTTTGTGCAGGTTGTAGTGCATGAAATCGAAGCCCAGTTCGCCCGGCCTGGCAATGCCGAGAATGGCGTTAAAATTGGCGCCATCTCCGTACAGCAAGCCGCCGGCTTCGTGGACCAGGCGCGCAACCTCGACGATGTGTTCCTCGAACAACCCCAGAGTGTTGGGGTTAGTGAGCATCATGCCCACTGTGTGCGGGGAGAGTTTGGACTTGAGATCCTCCAGGTCAACGTTGCCGCGGGCGTCGCTCTTCACCTCGACGACCTTGAAACCGGCCATGGCCGCAGTGGCAGGGTTGGTGCCGTGGGCTGCGTCGGGCACAAGCACCTCGGTGCGCTGCGGGTCGTTACGGTCCAGGTGATAGGCGCGGAAGGTCAGGATGCCAGCGAACTCGCCCTGCGCCCCGGCAGCAGGTTGCAGCGAGACAGCGTCGAAGCCCGAGATCTCGCCCAGGTACTCCTGGAGTTCGTACATCAGTTGCAGCGCCCCCTGGGCCAGGCTGGCGTCGTGGAGCGGATGCGCCGCGGCAAAGCCGGGAAGCCGCGCGGCTTCTTCGTGGATCTTGGGGTTGTACTTCATAGTACACGACCCCAGGGGGTAGAAACCGGTGTCAATGGCGTAGTTCCGCTGGCTGATACGGGTGTAGTGACGAATGACCTCGGGTTCGGTCAGGCTGGGGAAGTCGTTCATATCGTCCTGGCGCAGCAACGCTGCTGGCAGGGGCGTTTCGGGCACATCGAGGCGCGGCAGGTTGGCGCCGTGCTTGCCCGGCGCAGAAAGTTCGTAGATGTGCGGTTCGTAGGTGTCCATCGCTGTATGCCTTCCAGGTCATTCGGTTTCCAAACAGAGATTCTGACCAGCAGATCTTGCCTGTGCTGAAGAATCCTGCGCGTGCTATTGATTGCCAATGAACCGATGCTGTCGGGTCGCGCCCCAGGCCCCGCCACATTGCGAGAGGCGCGAGGGCGCCTGCTTTTCTCGCGCCCGCTTCCCACGATGCCCGGGCGCGCGCTCCGGGTACCGTAAGCGCGGACTGCCGGGCTTCAGCGAAACAGATCAGCGATCCTCAGGCTGAACCCCGGCAGCAGCTCCGGGCTTTCCAGAGAGCCTTCCGGCCCCCAGGTTCGGGCAAGGCCGTCGGGCGTATGCACAGTAATGCTGCGGCTGCGGGGGTAGACCACCCAGACGGCAGCCGTACCCGCGGCCAGGTAGTCGCGGACCTTCTCGTGGATACCCTCCGCAGTATCCGACGGTGAGACAATCTCCACGGCCAGATCGGGCGCAATGGTCCAGAAGCCTTCGGGCACTCCTGTCGCCGGGATACGTTCGGCGCGCACATAGTACACATCGGGTGCGCGTACTGTGGCAGGATCTCGTTCGATGACAAAGCCCGACTCGATACCGACATAGCCACCGCCGCGCTGTTTGCTCCACTGGATCAGAGCAGCGGTAATCAGAGCGGCAAGAATACCGTGTATACCTCCGGGGGGCATCGTTTCAACCACCTCGCCACACACTAGCTCGCGCCGAGCGATGCTGGCAGGCAACGCGGCGAACTCTTCAACAGTGAGCAAGGGGCTCGTGGTGGCGCTCATAGTTCCTCCAGGTTCTGCGACAATGCCAGGGCCAGGTCGGCGCGCCCCGCCTCCAGGAACAGGACGAGGCGGTAGGGGATCAGAGCGAATTCGCGCACCTGATCGTAGCGGCGCTCGGTGGTGGTATCGTAGGCATTGCCATACCCAACACGAATGCTGAAATAATCCTGGCCGGCGAAATGCTCCATAACCGCGACATGGTCCCAGGCGGGTCGCCAGGCCAGGGCGTAGCTCCAGCCGGTCAGGCCGGCGAGGCTCCAGCGGCGTTCGCGCCGTCGCACCAGCACGCGGGCAGGGCGGAGATCGCCGTGGGTCAGGCTGGCAGGCCGCCCGGTGGTAACGACGTTCTCAGCGGCCCGGGCGGTCAGCGCCGCTGCGCCGCGGGCGTCGAGTTCACCGGCGGCCTGAGCAGCCTCGAGGGCCGCGGCGAGGCGCGCCTGGTAGTAGCGGACGTCCTCGTCAGCGCGCGCGTCGGGGGTGGGGCCACTCTCGGCGCCGTAGCCCGGTGGGGCATCGGGGTCGAGGGCGCCATAGGCTGGAGCCGTGTACTGGTGCACCCGCGCCAGCAGCGCGCCGAGGGCCTGCCCCACGCCGTAGCGCTGCTCCTCGTCGAGGGCGCCGAGCGCCTCGATCAGCGGCGTGCCTTCGAGGTAGCTCAGCAGCAGGTACGGCATACCGGCCTCGCCGCGCAGGTCGTGGGCCAGCACCTCGGGGAGGGGCAGATCGATCTCCGCGCGCAGAGCGCGCAGGGCCGCCAGTTCGGCAGCCAGGGGATCACCCGCGCCCGGATCGGGGGGCGCGCCCAGGCGCAGCACGGCCCGCCGTGTCTCACTCAGGTCGAGCAGCAGCGTGCGCTCGCCCAGCGGCTCCGCCTCGCGCAGGCGAGCGCCGGGCAGCGCGTGGGCGACGAGGCGCCCGAGTTGTGCGTCGGTGATGAGCATGCCGGGTCGTTCACTTCAGCCGTCTATGCGGCTGCGCCGCACAACACCAGAATGAACATAGCTATTCTTGGAAGGGCTGCGCCCTCCCAAACCCTCCCCGCCGGTGGGGTGTTTTCCGGGAGGGCTGCGCCCTCCCCAACCCTCCCCGCTGGCGGGGTGTTTTCCAGGAGGGCTGCGCCCTCCCCAACCCTCCCCGCTGGCGGGGTGTTTTCCAGGAGGGCTGCGCCCTCCCCAACCCTCCCCGCTGGCGGGGTGTTTTCCAGGAGGGCTGTGCCCTCCCCAACCCTCCCCGCTGGCGGGGTGTTTTCCAGGAGGGCTGTGCCCTCCCCAACCCTCCCCGCTGGCGGGTTGTTTTCCGGGAGGGCTGTGCCCTCCCAAACCCTCCCCGTTGGCGGGTTGTTTTCCGGGAGGGCTGCGCCCTCCCCAACCCTCCCCGCCGGTGGGGTGTTTTCCAGGAGGGCTGCGCCCTCGCAAACCCTCCCCGCTGGCGGGGTGTTTTCCGGGAGGGCTGCGCCCTCGCAAACCCTCCCCGCTGGCGGGGTGTTTTCCGGGAGGGCTGCGCCCTTCCCAACCCTCCCCGCTGGTAGGTTGTTTTCCAGGAGGGCTGTGCCCGCGGCAGCGGTTGGAGGGCGGGGAGCCCGGGATTTTCCGCTCCCTGCTCCTTACGCCGCCTCCCGCAGGGCCGCCACGAGGCGATCGATCTCGGCCTTGCTGTTCATCTCGGTCACGGCCAGAAGCATGGCGTGGCCCAGGTGCGGCTCGTCCTCGCTCAGATCATAGCCGCCGACGATACGCTGCTCGCGCAGGGCGGCGTTGATCTCAGCCACAGGTCGCGGGCAGCGCACCACGAACTCCTTGAAAAACGGACCACTGTCCACGGAGTAACCTGGCAATGCCGCGATCTGCGCGGCGGCGTAGTGCGCCCGGTGGTAACACAGTTCGGCCACGCGCCGCATACCCTGCCGGCCCAGCAGGCTCATATACACCGTCGCGGCCAGGGCCATCAGGCCCTGGTTGGTACAGATGTTGCTGGTGGCCCGCTCGCGGCGAATGTCCTGTTCGCGGGCGCGCAGGGTAAGCACATAGGCCAGGCGCCCGTCCACATCACGGGTGACGCCGACAATCCGCCCGGCGATTTTATGCACATATTTCTGCCTGGTGGTAAAAATGCCCAGGTACGGCCCGCCGAAGTTCAACCCGATGCCCAGTGGCTGCCCCTCGGCGGTGGCAATGTCGGCGCCGACCTCGCCGGGGGTCTGGAAGAGGCCCAGGGCGATCGGATCGAAGTGTACGCCGAGCAACGCGCCGCGGGCCTGCACCTGCATGGCCAGGCCGCGCAGGTCGTGCAGCCGTCCGAGGAAGTCGGGGTTCTGCACGATCAGCAGGGCGGTCTGCTCGTCCACGAGGGCGAGCGCGTCCTCGATGCTGGCGTTGGGGGTCTCGTCGCCGGTAATGCGCACATCGAGGGCCTGGAGGTAGGTGCGGAGCACGGCCCGGTACTGGGGGTTGACACCGCGGGCGACCACGATCTTGCGCCGGTTGCGCGCCACGTTGAGGGCCATGATGGCCGCCTCGGCAATAGCGGTGCCGCCGTCATAGTGCGAAGCGTTGGCGATCTCCATGCCGGTGAGCGAGCAGATCAGGCTCTGGTACTCAAAGATCGCCTGAAGCGTCCCCTGGCTGATTTCGGGCTGGTAGGGCGTGTAGGCGGTGTAGTACTCGCCACGGCGGAGGATCTGGTCAACTGCGGCGGGCACAAAGTGGTTGTAGGCCCCTGCGCCCCGAAAGATGCTGTAGCTGTGGGCACTGGCATTCGCGTCGCTCAGGGCGCGCAGCTCGCCCATCAGCTCAGGCTCGGAGAGCGGCTCGGGCAGGTCAAGCCGTGGGAAGCGCCACGCGGCGGGCACATCGGCGAACAGGTCTTCGATGGAGGCGACGCCGATGGCTGCCAGCATCTCGGCGCGTTCAGCTTCGGTGATCGAAATATAGTGCGACATAGCGATGCGATCCAGGATCTTGAACATCCATCACAAAAGCGCGAAGAGGGCGCGGCCCACGCGGGGCCACCCTGCCAGATCCGTGGGGAAGCCGGCTTCCCCGCGTCCAGGCTCGTCGGGTTGGAGGGGCGTGGAGATCTGAAGTTTCTCCTTCCTTCGACCCGCCGGAGCGGTTAACCTGAGCGCCCGCGGCAGACGATCGGCGGGCCGGCGGCTAATGGCTACGCCCCTCGAGGTAGGCGGCGTAGGCGGCGGCGTCCATCAATTCCTCTTCCTCACCGGAAGGGCGCATGCGGACGAGCCAGCCCGCGCCGTAGGGGTCGCTATTGATTGGCTGCTGATCGTGCTCCAGGGCGCTGTTCACGGCGGTGACTTCGCCGCCAACAGGGGCGTACAGGTCCGACGAGGCTTTCACCGACTCGATCACGCCGAAGCTCTCGCCGGGGGCGAAGGTGGCGCCCACCTGGGGCAATTCGAGGTAGACGATATCGCCGAGTTGTTCCTGGGCATAGTCGGTAATGCCGATCACCACCTCATCACCCTCGACCCGCACCCATTCGTCCGACTTGCTGTAGCGGAGATCCGCCGGAATGGTACTCATGGTGCACTCCTGATATGAACAGAGGGGAACCCGGGGTTCCCACACCCCTCCCTGAGAGGAGGGCGCAGCCCCCTCAGCAACAACCCGCCAGCGGGGAGGGTCGGGGAGGGCGCAGCCCTCCCAGGAATAACTTCATGCTGGCGTTGCGCCGCGCAGCCGCATGGGCGTCGGATATGAACAGAGGGGAACTCGGGGTTCCCCCTGCCCTTCCGCAGGGTTGTCGGGACTTACGCCTTCTTATAGCGCGGCTTGTAGAACGGCATCTTCATCACCCGGGCGCGCACGGGCTTCTCGCGGATGATCACATCGAACTCGCTGCCCTCGGCGCTCAGAGCGGTGGGCACCAGGGCGATCCCCAGGGGCTTGCCCAGGGTCGGTGCTGGCATCCCCGAGGTGACATGCCCCACCCGCTCGCCGCTCAGGGCGTGCACCGGATAGTCGCTACGAGCGATTCCGCGCCCGACCATCTCGAAGCCGGCCAGGCGGCGCGCTGGCCCCCGGGCC
>Ga0209721_1000653_pt1 | contig 29439 bp, 31 predicted proteins | sample TshhotsprinmetaG_FD_184139 | JGI IMG/M metagenome (GOLD analysis project Ga0209721, IMG submission 184139) | Hot spring microbial communities from South Africa to study Microbial Dark Matter (Phase II) - Tshipise hot spring metaG (SPAdes)... | ecosystem: Environmental > Aquatic > Thermal springs...
ACATCATTTAATCATGGAAGGAGAATCGTATCGGAAGAAACTAAGTCCAAAATCGTCTAACCCCTCTCCACCAAAGGTGGGGAAATAATGTGATCTCAGGGGTGGGGAATTAACGTGATCCTTGACAATTAAACGACTGCCTGCCGGTTGCCAGAATGGTTTCAACGATTAGAAATGTATTAAATATGGGTTTTAGGCCAGGTAATTTTTTATCGAGATGATAACCCCTAAACCAGCCACAATGACAATCCAGATTAGAAGCAAGGCAATGCTGATTCTACCCAGTTTATGCATGGAAGGGCTTGCTTCAAACTGACCTTCCACCTTGCCTGATCTGTAGGCGACTGAAAGGAGATAGAAAATAATAATCAATCCCATGACGAAAGTAGCAAGAAATAAGAGTGTGCTTCCCCAGTCAACATTCACTTGATAATCAAAAATGGAGTAGTTAAACCGATCCACATATTTTATCCGCAGAACTTCCCTCGCCAAGGACATTCCCAAAATGGTCAGGAAGGCACCCAGGATGCTTGGCACCGCATACTTCACTGGTTCTTTCTGGGCAAGGTAGAGAAGAAGGAGAAGTCCCACACCAAGCCCTGCGCCAATTAAAAAGAAAGGGTTTGTGAAAAAATTGAACTCAAGAGGAAGACTGAAGAGCCACCAGAAGCCCACGATTGCCTGGATTGCCGTAAAGAGGAAAGCCATCTTTGCTCCCAATCTGCCTACCCATTCAATATAATCTTTCTCAAAGTCAGCCCTGTCCTTAAAATACCATGCATAGAGCATCAAGAATATGCCTGTCATGGCAAAGGATGGGATGATAAAATGGAGAAACCTTGGGAGCTGGAAGGCATGCAAAGCCATACCCGATGGATTAATAGCATCGCCTTTTAAGTACCAGTTTAGCCACTTCTCAGGCAGAAGGGATTGATAACCGAGGGCATGCATGATGATGCCCGAAAGTAGAAAAAGGGCAAACGCTATAATGCCGAATAAGGCAAACCCGCTTCCCCTGGAGTCCCTTTTAAGGTAGAAGACATAGGTCAAGCTGTATCCGAGCATCATGATAAGAATGAAACCTATGACCCATGCAGCCGAAAGGGTGTTTGATGTATACCAGAAGGGATCATATATGACCTGAACAAAGAGAAGCGGTGCTACCCCTAATAGCATTGCCATAGAGATATTTAGAGTTGTCGCCCTTACGAGGGATTTAGAAAGTCTTCTCCAATTTTCTCCGCCTTTCAGATATCCATAGACAGAAAGAAAAGAGGTTCCCAGAGTGAAATTCACGAACATAATATGAAGGGCAAAGGTTAGAACCAATAATATCTGAAACACGATGGGGTAAAAGGGTATTCCCATTGGGTCTTGTAGACCTTTTAAGATTGTTCCAATTTCCATACCATCCTCCTTTAGGTTATAAAAGGGAATCGGTTCCCCAATATTAGAACCGCCTTATTTCAGTTTTGACCCATCCGCTAATGAGACCAAATAGGTTGCAAGGGCCTTTTTCTCTTCGGGTGTGCCAAAAAAAGGGGGCATATGAGGATATTCACCAATTCCATCCAGAAAACTCTCTGCCCCTTCCACTTCTTTAAGACCAACTTTTTTTACCATAAGAGGCATTGGTCTTAATCCCCTTTCCTCAAAGACGTGGCAGGCTGAGCATTGAATGAGGGCCGCCACTCTCCCCGCATATAACCTATTCCCTTCGTCAATTTCTCTCAAATTTCGTGGCACAAATGGGGCGACCTTTAAAATTCCTACCTCGTTTAACCTCTTGACCTCTGCGACGACGCCCTTAGCTGAGATGTCATGCCCAATGATCTGATTTGAATACATGTACTGGGGGATGATATAAGGTTTTCTTATTATCTCCCTTACCCTCTCGGCTGACCATATTCCAGCAAAAAGGATAGCAATTGCCAAGATGGCTGGGACAAACCTGATCGTCAGCGGTTTTAGGTAGGTATAAATGAAATAGAGGATCATCAAACCCACTGTGATGATCATCCCTGACTTTAACCTCCCGGGCACGAAAGTATTGATCAATCCATGGGCCTCCTCGGGGAGGGTCTTTAAATACCAGAAGGCCAGAAGTGTTCCGAGTATTAGGCCCCCTATGCCCCATTTAGCCGCGGCCTTTTTAATAAACCCTCTAACCTCAACATTCTTTAACCTTGTGGCTACGGCAATGGCATAAACCGCTGCAACCGCAAACATTAATGTCGTCCTGAGAAGGAGTTGAGACCAGTAGGTCTGGTTAAAGAAACCATCAAAGAAATTGCCCGTCGCGGGCAGCTTACCAGGGGAGACCATGAAGGCAAGGATACCAACAATGATGACCATGGTTGTCCATGAGCCGATGGCAAATATCCAGCCAATCTTCAAATGGGTCTTTCTATCCACCTTGCCCAGGGTATAGTAGTATATGAAGATGCCTGTCACTTCGACGATGAAAAAGACCCATTCCGTCGCCCATCCCCATACATAAGTGTGGATCAAGGCGGAGATACCCCTTGGATTTGCAACCGTAGCGGCATACCAGATGCCGATGCCACTCAGAGAACCGAAGACGTAAGCAAAAACGAGCAAGAGCAAGGAATAATTTTTGATAAATTCAAGAAGTTCTGGTCTATTTTCCCTATAGGCTTTTGACTCGACGTAAACATTGAACCACATGGCGCTCGTTGAGAGGTGGGACGGCAGGATATGAAAAGTGGCTATCAAACCCAGTACAATCCCTGCGCTCAAATAAGGCACTTCCCAGACGGGATACATAGAAACCTCCTTTCTTTAAACAGGACAAAAATTATCCTATTTAGACCAAAAAATTTTTATTCTCCCTTGGCCAGTTTTGAGAAATCTTCCTTTTTCAACCTTTTCTCCACTTCATCTCTCATCTTGACCCAGATGGAATGAACCGTGCATGAGTTACTGAGGTTGCATATTCGTTTTTCCACAGCACATACATTCATGGCTGATGGCCCCTGAATCGCCTCGATCACTTCAAGGAGGTTAATTTCCTTTGGTTTTTTAGCGAGTTGAAATCCACCTTTCACCCCCTGGGTGGATTTAACAATACCCGTCCTTGCAAGGCGCTGAAGGATCTTTGCCAGAAAACTCCTTGGTATATACATGTGCTCAGAGATCTCATTTACACTGGCAACTCGCTCAGATTCTTTCGATAGGTAAAGTACACAACGGATTGCATAATCTGCCTCTCTTGTCACATACATGGCTTATTTAAAGAACCTCTCGATTAGACCTTTGAGCATCATGGCGTGCCTTGCCTCATCTCTCGAAGATTCGTCAAAGAGGTCGTGGGCTTCATCCACATTGACCTCTTTTGCCTTGACCGCCGACTCCCTTTTCCCTTTATTCGCTCCTATTTCTCCCTTGAGCATCCTCTCGAGATTTTCTTTTGTGTTGCCGGAGATAAGGCCATTGAGCTCAGCATACCTGGCCGCATGTTCGGCCTCCTCCCAGGCAATCCTTTTGAGAGTCTCTGCGATCTCTGGATAGCCCTCCCTCTGGGCTTGCCTTGCCATTGCAAGATAGAGCCCTATCTCCTCTGTCTCACCCCTGAAATTGGCCATCACCGCCTCTTCAACCGCTGTGCCTTTGCTTATCCCGACCTTGTTCACGTTTACCAGTTCCATTGACTTTCCTCCTTAAATAGGATTATTTTTATCCTATTTTAGAACATCTAAATTATTTGTCAAGTATTTTTTGGGTATTTCTCGGGATCGCTCTGGGTTAGGCTATAGGCCGGGGACTGATCGAAATCGAAAGGGGAGGAGAGGCCAATCTCAGATCGTCTCTCTCAATATGTGGCCGTAATGAAGCTGTTTCTTGATGATAAGCGACTTTATACCCTTGACAGGCCTGTTTTCACGAATCAGATAATGGTATAACCCGGCACGTGAGATGTCACCCACAAAGAGGGTCCCAACGAGTTTCTCCCCATCAGGGGTAAAGACCAGTTTGCGATAGGCCTTCGGAGCAGTAGAGACATGTGTTTCATAATGGGTACCGAACGTGTGAACGATTCCAATAGAAACCAATGGAACATCAGCCACTTGGGTGGCGTTCAAAACACCCAAGGTGCCAGCGTATTCGGTGGGTTGGCCGGCCATATTGTGTCCAGCACAATGGCCCATCTCCACAGCATTCGTCCAGAGCGCGGTTGCGATTCTTTCGCCTGTGGTGGAATTGAAGGTGAGTGCAACGTCACCGGCTGCAAAGACATTGGGGGCATTGCAGGCAGTGAAACGGTCTACCACTACGCCCCCATCCACCCGGATGCCGCTCTGCCTAAGGAAATCGACATTGGGATGGACCCCTTTGCCGATACAAACCATCTGGCAGGAGATCTCCCGGCCATCATCCAGAAGCACCCCCTTGACACCACTGACATCGGATAGGATTCGGCTGGCCCTGCATCCAGTTATCAGCCTTAACCCGGCCCTGATTAAGGCGTCACGGATCAATGTGGCATCGTTTGGTTCCATCAACTGAGAAAGGACCTCCGGTGACTTAATAATCAGCGTCACCTCCAGCCCTCGTTCAAGCAAAGCAGAGGCCGCTTTGAGATTCAGTATCCCGCCTCCCAGCATTACAGCATGTTTGGAAGTCTCTGCTCTGCGAACTATAGCACGAGCGTCGGCTGTGGTCCGTAATACAAAGACACCTTCGGCCTCTATCCCGTCGAGGTCAGAGGGAATTTTGGGTCGACTCCCAGTAGCAATAAGCAGTTTATCGTAAGGTAATTCCTTGCCACTCTTGATAGTAACCGTTTGATCAGTTGTATTGACTGACTCCGCCCTGGAATTAAGTCGGACATCAATATTGGCACCCTGATAGGGACCCTGGCCTATGAGCATCATCTCCGAGAACTTCTTTTTCCCGCTTATTATAAAAGGGATCATGGGCCGGAAATACGGCATATCTTGTTCTTCCGATAGGACTGTGATACTCCCCCCCGAGTCCAGTTTTCGAATTGCCACGGCAGCGGCCATTCCAGCTGCGCTTGCCCCAATGATAACGTATTGTATTTGTTTTACTGCCACATTATCTCCCTTCTCCTGAAATCATTTCTCTGGCCGCCTTTTGACGGACATCACCGGAGAATGCCTCAATGGTCCGATAAACAAGCGCCTGGGTGGGACAGGCATTCACGCAGGCCGGAGATTGGAGGTCCGGACACCGGTCACAACGATACGCCTTGTGGGTCTCCATATGGCGCCCGATGACACCGTAAGGGCAGACCATGACGCAGGTCCAACAACCGATACATTTATCACTGTTGGTTATGACCACTCCTTCTCCGGTACGACTGATAGCGCCACTGATGCAGGCATGCATACACGGAGCATCCTCGCAGTGGCGACATAGTACCGGAACCTTATGATGCCGGGGTACCCATTCCACGTAGACGCGGTTTTTAGGAGCGGGTTGCTCTGAGGTGGCTTCAAACAGGTTTTTGCTTTTGGAGTGTTCCACTGCGCACGCAATGTCACATGTATGACATCCTACGCAACGATCCAATCGGGCAAATATTTCTTTTGGCTGAGACATAATAGACTCCTATTTTAATATACTTTATCGAAGGCTAAAGATAAAGGGTTCAATAGAATAACCGCCCTAATGCTTTATGAAGCATTGGCCTCACGTAAACTTGATATGATCTATCCAAGTCCTAAACCAGCCCGGCGGGCCTCAATAGCATTGAGGACCTTCTCTGCTGAAGAATCAGGGTCAAGATCCACAATAAAATAGCCTCCTGTTAAATCTTTTACCTTTTCTGTTAGCACCTGTGTTACCAAGGGACTGCCCAGAACAGGCAGCATGACACCCACATGGGTTGGCAATCCTGCGGCGACCGCATAGGCCCCGATGGAGACAGCCTTTTCAGATACAGCTTCAGCCGCCGAAGCCACCACGGGAAGCTTATCGGTATCAACTCTCAGATAATTGGCTACAGCAACAGATAAAGCCACTGCCCGTGAGTTATCAACACATGAACCCATATGCAATACAGGCGGCAGAGGGCCACCCAGGTTATTTGCTTTACCGATGGCTGTTAAGACGGCTTTAAGGCCATCGCCACATAATTCGTCCACATTGGCAGGATTCATAAAACCATGGCGCATAAGGGCTCCCGCTCCACAACCTGTGGCAACTACCAGGACATTCTTCTTCAGCAATTTTCGCGCCATTACAGTAAAATTCCGATCTTGAGGTACCTTCACATTATTACAACCGGCGAAGAGACATACACCTCTGATGTTACCGGCCTTTATATTGTCAACGAGAGGCTTGAGGGGGTCTTTAGCGTCCAATTTGGATAAGGCCGCAACAATGGCTTCTACCGAAAATCCGGACACGACCGGGGTTTTAATGTTCGGAATGTCTACGGCCCTTTTTGCCCTGTTAGAAAAGTTCTTAATTGCAATACGGATCGTTTCCTTTGCCTTTTCCGATGCGGCCTCTTCTGAAAAGTCCACGTGGGTGGCGCCTGAAATCTTGCATATATCCATAGTGGTAACAATTGTAGTGCCCATACATTCAGCCACCGTAACCAGAGAAGGCATAATACATTGGTAATCAACGACCATGGCATCCAACGCCCCGTTCATGATAGCCATCTCCTGGCTGACTGAGTGGGTGCAGGCTGGAATGGTATGACGCATCATTACCTCATTACCCGTACAGCATATCCCCACCAGGTTAATATCTGAGGCGCCGGCTGCTTTAGCCTCTTTTTCCATCTCTTTGGCAACGGATACGATCACATCGGACAAAACCGGATTGTGACCATGGACGGCTATGTTTACCGCATCAGCCTTGATTACCCCCAGGTTTGCCTCTGTTACAATCGGCTTTGGGGTTCCAAAAAGAATGTCGGCTAAATCTGTCCCCATGTAGCAACCCGCCAAATCGGCAACACTGCAGCGCAGTCCAGCCAGCAACAGGTTGACTGCATCAGCGTCCACACCGTAGAGGGTGCGGTGCATAATATCAGAAACCTCATGATCGATGCCTTTTGGCACCAGACCCAGGTCAGTCAGAACTTTGACACGACCCGGAGTCACCACCGTTGCCGCCCATAAGACAGGGGTGTCTTTTTCATGAAAATCCGCAAGAGCAGCTTTAGCTACATCCAATGCAATCTCATTTTCTTTCCGTCCTTTGACCGGGATATTTAAGCGGGTGGCAACTGCTTTTAGCTTCTCCACATCCTTGACCTTATAATCCCGGGTCTTGCCTTCTGCCATCTTCAGCATTGTATGAGCCAAGTGTCTGGCATGTCCGGAATGGGCTGCCGTCCCAGCGGCAATAGCCCGGTCGATTCCCCGGGCCACCATAACATCCGCACTGGCACCGCAAATTCCGGTTTTGGGCTCATCCCCGAACGGATTGATCCGACAGGGTCCTTGCAGACAGTGCCGGCAGCAAAGGCCCGTCTCGGCGAATCCGCATTGAGGTGTCATGGCATCATAACGGTCCCAGACGGTTGTAACCCCCATCTTCTCCGCCTTGGCAATCATCTGTAGAATCGCCGGGTCGGTGCTTCTGCTCAGGATATCCTTGCCGTCCGACATATGCTTTCCTCCTCGTATAATATATTTATGAGCTGTTTTGTTTTGGGTTATCCATAGGAATAAAGAGCACAGTCAAACGATATATTTTTTTGAAAGGAATGATCAAGGAAGTTTTGATGAACGGCAAAAATAGGTGGATAAACGGTTTATTGGATGGTCAGGGCTTTCTTCAGAGCCTTGATCCTTCTTCTGGCTATAGGAATGGGAGGTATACTTTCGTTATTGAAGAAGAGAATGTATTGCCCTTTTCGATACGTTTTATCTTCTGGACATGTTGGAGGTTGGCAATAAAACATTTATGGACCCTGAAGAGATGCAATCCTGCGTATCGTTTGAGTATATTATTTAAGGTCATATGGAGATAATAGGATCTTTTCTCCGTGAATATTTTGCAATAATTTCCATCGGAGCGGATAAAATAGATGGAGGATGCGTCAAGAAATAGGAAAGAATCCTTGTAACAGACTGGAAACTTCTTTAACTCAACCATTCCGCTGTTTGGATTCATCTTTGCTTCGGTTTGCTCGGTGACATCTATGAACGTCATGGCCAATAGAGATTTCGATGAACCTTTACTCATGTCGAGGCGGGACAGATTGATCATTAAGGTCTTGTTCAACACATCGATGATCATAGCGACTGGCACGTCCGGGTCGGGTTCGGATGACCTCTGCATCAGATATTCAATCTTTGAATAACTTTTTTTCGAATGGTAGTGAAATACAGACTTTCCCAAATCAGGCACTGCAAGCCCTAAGATTTCTCGAGCATACCTATTCATTCCGATCACCCTGAAATCGGGTGATAAGAGCACCAGTCCGATGCGGAAAAAATTTTGGGATGCCTTCATCTTTAATGAACTTTCAGAAAAAACTGCTAAATAAACTTTGCCGGTGAAGATCCAGATTGATTCAAGAACCTCTGAGCTTCTTCCAAAGTCGGGATTCCTTTTCTTCCGCCAAGGTCGAGGCATTTGAGGGCGGCAACACTATTGGCAAATCTCAGGATCTCTGTCACTTCCCAATTCTGAAGGAGCCCATAGATGAAACCCGCATGAAAGACATCGCCGGCTCCTGTGGTATCAACGGCCTTTATCTTAAATCCTTCTACAGATAGAATCTCTCCATTAACGAGGGCCATGGCTCCTTCATGCCCCAGGGTTGAGCAGAGAAATCCAGAGGTAAATCTTTGAAGCTCATGGAGAGCTTCTTTCCGATCTTCGATTCCTGTCATTAGAGTTGGAAACCTCGAAGAGGTAATGACGAAATCAATCTCTTTGATCAATTCTCCAGAGAGAGGTTCTACTTTATCAATGTCAATCACTGTGTAAATTCCTTCCTCTTTCGCCCATCGGGCGCACTGGATAGCCGCCTGGATATCATGTCCGTCGAGATGGAGGATTTTCCCGGAACAGACCTCCTCTTTTCGAAGCTCTCCTTCGCGATACATCAAACGATCATCTCGATCCCAGAGAATGGTTCGTTCACCTGAAATGCCATCCACCAGGATCACGGCAAACTGGTTGGTGGCCTCAGGTTCGATCCTGACTGAAGAAACATCCACCCCTTCCTGACGAATCGAATCGAGGGAGAAGGAGCCGAGTTCATCCCCTCCAAATTTTCCGATATATTTTGTTCTGATCCCCCATCGAGCCAGCGCGACCATGGCTGTGGCGACCTGTCCTCCCCCTTGTTTGACGAATTGACGTATTCTCATCTTCGAATTGAGTTCGGGAAATTGAGGAAGGACGGTTAGAAAGTCCACCGAATTGAGTCCCATTCCAACCACATCAAAAGGTTTGGAGGGTAGATGAAGGTTAAAACGCATGGAGTTTTTTTACAAACTTTTAAGCAATTTTTCAAGGTATTCTTTTCCAGTGTGAAAGCGTTGATGGCCCCCCATTTTTAATTTGATAATCCTATGGCTTAGTGTGGATTGGAAAGAGACTTTTAGAAAGGTTGACTAAAAAGAGAGGGCATAGTATAAAATTGTAAAACCAGTTAGAGAGTTTTCAACTTTTTCATGAGAAGGCTTACACGAGGCATTAAATCCCATGTTCGCCCCGTTTAGAGATAAATCTCTAACGAGGTTCGCTGAAAGAGAAATAACTTCTATCCCCATTGCAAACCCCGATAGAAGCCAAACTTCGCACGGGGCAGGCAGTGGGACTTTCTAATGAGGTAACCCATTTAAGGAGTGAAGCGGATTGGAAAATATCGCAACAATCATTCTGGCTGCGGGTAAGGGAACCCGGATGAAGTCCGATCGGGTTAAGGTACTCCACCCTCTTCTTGGGTTACCTATGCTTTATTACACGGTGGATCTCTCCCTCAATCATATCAAAGCTGAAAAGACGATTGTGGTTGTAGGCCATCAGGCAGATCAGATTGAAGAAAGGTTTAAGGACTTCAAGATCGAGTATGCCCTACAGAAAGAACAGTTGGGAACAGCCCATGCAGTTCTACAAACCTTACCCCTCCTCCATGAATTTAACGGTACCGTACTCATTCTCTGCGGAGATGTTCCCTTGGTGAAGCCGAAGACACTCCGGTCTTTTATCGACACCTTCTGGAGCAACGATTCCACACTCTCCGTCCTGACCGCAGTGGTCAAAGCCCCTTACGGATATGGCCGAATCTTAAGAAGCGAGGAGGGTTGGCTCGAAAAGATTGTGGAGGAGAAGGATGCCTCAGAGGAGGAGAGACTGATACGGGAGATCAATACGGGAATCTACTGTGTGAAGGCTTCATTTCTGAAAGAAGGCCTTAAAGAGATTGGAAAGGAGAATACTCAGGGCGAATACTATCTCACCGATCTGGTCGAGGTGGCAAGAAAGAGAGATTTGAGGTGCTCCGCCCATATGGTTGCAGATTCGGCCGAGGTCATGGGAATCAATACCCGGGTCGATTTGGCAGTTGCCATTGAAGTGTTGAGGCAGGAGAAAGTAAAAGAGTTGATGCTCTCAGGGGTGACCATCCTCGATCCTAAGACCACCTATGTGGATAAGACCGTAGAAATAGGCATGGATACAACCCTTTACCCGAATTGCACGATTGAGGGAAAAACCCAAATCGGAGAACGGTGCCTGATTGAGCCTAACGTAAAGATTTCGGATTCAGTGATTGGAAACGATGTGACCATTCGCACCAATTCAGTAATTACCGAGAGTAAGATTGATGATCATGCCTCAATCGGCCCATTTGCCCATCTGAGACCCTTAAGTGAGATTAAGACAAAAGCGAAGATTGGAAATTTTGTGGAGGTAAAGAAATCAACGATTGGAAAGGGATCAAAGGCAAATCACCTCGCCTATATCGGAGATTCCTTGGTTGGTGAAGAAGTTAACATCGGCGCAGGCACTATCACCTGTAACTACGATGGATTCAAGAAACATCAGACCATCATTGGTGACAGGGTCTTTGTGGGATCGAATGTAGAGCTTGTGGCTCCTGTCAAAGTGGGAAGCCATTCTTCAATCGGTGCAGGCACGACCGTCACCAAGGACGTTCCAGAAGGGGCCCTTGCCATCAGCCGCGTAAAACAGAAGAACATCCGGGGGTGGAACAAGAGGATGGAACTTCAACATAAGAAGAGTAAACCTGGTTAGACAGATTTCGACTTTCTAATGGGGTAAAGAGAAGAAAGGTTGAGCCATGTGTGGCATTGTCGGGTATGTCGGTTCAAGAAAGATTTCCGAAGTCCTTATGGATGGACTTAAAAGATTGGAGTATCGTGGTTATGACTCTGCAGGTATCGCAGTCTTTCATCAGGGCAAGATCGAGATACGGAGAAAATTAGGAAAACTGACCGCTCTTGAAGAATTGGTTGGCAAAGAGGTCTTCGATGGAAAAGCAGGAATTGGCCACACCCGATGGGCCACCCATGGAAGGCCCTCCGATGAAAATGCTCATCCCCATAAGGCAGGAAGGGTGGCCGTCGTCCACAATGGAATTATCGAAAACTATCTCCCTTTAAAAGAGTTTTTGAAAAGAAAAGGCCGTACCTTCTCTTCTGAAACCGATACCGAAGTCATCTCCCATCTGATCGATGGATTCATTGAAGAAGGAGCATCTTTTCCAGAGGCTGTGAGAATGGCCTTGGAAAAGATCCGAGGCTCTTATGCTTTGGGAATCCTATTTGAAGGAGATGAGAAGTGTCTGATTGCCGCTCGGAAAGAGAGTCCTCTGGCGATTGGGCTTGGAAACGGAGAGTATTTCATCGCCTCTGATATCCCTCCAATTCTTCCCTATACCCGGGATTTGATCTTTATGGAAGACGGAGAAGTGGCTCATCTGACTCCAGAGGCTGTCCGGTTCTATGATGCCAAAGGAAACGAAATTTCGAAAGAACCGAAACGGATCAATTGGAATCCTCTGATGGCTGAAAAGGGAGGCTTCAAGCATTTCATGCTCAAAGAGATCTTTGAACAGCCCAGAGCGGTGATCGATACCATCCGGGGCCGTCTCTTAGAGGAAGAGGGGGACGTCTTCTTTGAGGGGGTGTCGTTGGACGCCCATGTACTTAAAAGGATTCGACGGATCTGCCTCATCGCCTGTGGGACCTCTTATCATGCCGCCCTGGTTGGTAAATTTCTCATTGAAGGGCTCTGCCGTATCCCAGTGGAGGCTGATATTGGTTCTGAGTTCCGATATCGAAATCCCATTCTCGGAGAGGACACTCTTCTGGTGGCCATCTCCCAATCTGGCGAGACAGCAGACACCCTGGCTGCTTTGCGAGAAGGAAAGAGACAGGGGACAAAGACTCTGGCGATCTGCAATGTGGTGGAGTCAAGCTTGGCAAGGGATTCTGATTATGTGATCTATACGCATGCGGGTCCTGAGATTGGAGTGGCCTCGACCAAGACCTTTGTCACCCAATTGGTCATCCTTTATCTTCTCGCGCTTCGCATGGGAAGAGAAAAAGGAATTCTCTCTCTGCGAGACGGAAGAGGATTGATTGAAGAATTGATCAGAATCCCCCATCTCATGGAGGAGGTTCTTAAATCTTCTAAACATATACTTGAGATTGCCAGAAAGTATCTCTCTGCAAAAGATTTCCTCTACCTCGGAAGAGGAATCAACTATCCCATCGCCCTGGAGGGAGCACTTAAGTTGAAGGAGATCTCGTATATCCATGCGGAAGGCTATCCTGCCGGAGAAATGAAACATGGGCCCATTGCCCTGATCGATCAGGAGATGCCTGTCGTCGTTCTTGCCACCCAAAACGATGTCTACGAAAAAGTGATCTCCAATATCGAGGAGGTAAAGGCAAGGGAAGGAAAGGTAATTGCCCTTGTTTCTCAATCCGACCAACAGATTCTAAGAAAATTGGATGATGTTCTCTTTATTCCTGAGGCCCACCCTTTTCTGACACCGATCCTGCTCACCATTCCCCTTCAGCTTCTGGCTTATCATATGGCTGATTTAAAGGGCACGGATGTGGATCAGCCCAGAAACCTGGCCAAAAGCGTTACCGTTGAATAAGCATCATTGAAAATTGTAAAATGCAAAATTAGCAGTTCAAAATGCTAACTTTTCAATTTAAAATTTATAATTTGCATTGAGGTTTCATCAGTGTCTCTACTCAACGATCTTAATCCAGCTCAAAGAAAAGCGGTTCTTGAAACCGAGGGCCCCCTCTTAGTCTTTGCTGGTGCGGGTAGCGGAAAGACCCGGGTCCTCACCTATCGGATTGCTTACCTGATTCAAGAGAAGAAGGTTTCGCCCAGGAATATTTTGGCGGTCACTTTTACCAATAAAGCTGCAGAAGAGATGCGTGAGAGGGTGGAACGCCTCTTGAGATGGTCAGCCAAAGGGATATGGATTTCCACCTTTCACTCTGCCTGTGCTCGAATTCTGAGACAACATATCGATCGTCTTGGATTTGGAAGGAACTTTGTCATTTACGATGAGGATGATCAGCAACGTCACCTCAAGGCGGTCATGAAAGAGATGAATCTTGACTTCAAGATGTTTCATCCGATGGCCATGCAGAATAAAATAGACCAACTGAAGAATGAAGGGATTACGGCGGATCGATTTCATCCATCGCAGTTCAACATCTTCGAGAAGAGGTTGGCTCTCGTCTATCAAAAATACCAGGAGGATCTTCATCGAAATAATGGAGTGGACTTTGGGGATCTCCTCCTCTTTGTTAACCTTCTTTTTAAAAAGCACCCGGATATTCTGAGGTCGTATCAAGGTCTCTGCCAATATGTGATGGTCGATGAATTTCAGGATACAAACCTCATCCAATATCAATTGATCAAACAGTTGGTCCAAGAGCATCAGAATATCTGTGTCGTCGGAGATGACGATCAGTCGATCTACCGATGGAGGGGAGCAGAAGTTGGAAATATCTTGAACTTTGAGAGAGATTTCCCCAATACCAAGGTGATCACGCTTGAGCAGAATTACCGTTCCACTCGACATATCCTCCAGGCGGCCAATCATGTGGTGAAACAGAATCGGCTAAGAAAGAAGAAGATACTCTGGACAGAAAATCCAGAGGGGGAACTCCTCACCCTCTTCGTGGCTGAAGACGAAGCAGATGAGGCGCAATTTGTGGCTCGGCAGATTTCAAAACACGTCAACTCTCCACTTCAAGGAAACGCAGGAAATCCTGATAAGCAATACCGTGATATAGCTGTCTTTTATCGGATCAATGCTCAATCCCGTGCGATCGAAGAAGAACTGGTCAAACATCAGATCCCTTATACGATTGTGGGAGGGTTGAGGTTTTACGATCGAAAAGAGATCAAAGATGTCCTGGCATACCTGAGACTCATTGTTAATCCCTCAGATGGTATTAGCCTTAAGAGGATCGTCAACCTCCCACCGAGGGGCATCGGAGATAAGACCATGGAACGGTTGGGTCTCTTCTCAAAAGAGAGAAACCTTTCTCTCTACGAGGCAATGAAAGCCTCGTTGAAGGAGGATTGGCTCCCACCGGGTGTCCGGGAAAGGATCGAAGGATTTATCCAGCTCATGGAATGGTTTCGTCAAGAAGCAGAGGCCATCTCCCTCAGTCAATTGACCATGACCCTGCTAACCAAAACAGGATACCTTGAACGGCTGAAGGAGGAAGGGACAGATGAAGCCCTTTCGAGGATTGAGAATATCGATGAGCTCATCAATCTAATGGCCGAACTTGAACGGGGGGAAGAAGAAGTAACTCTGGAGACCTTTCTGGAAAGGGTCTCCTTGGTGACCAGTGTGGATCTTTATGAAAACAAAGAGAATCGGGTTTCTTTGATGACCCTCCATTGTGCCAAAGGGTTGGAGTTTCCCATCGTCTTCATGGTTGGATTGGAAGAAGGTCTATTGCCCCACTACCGGAGAGGAGAAGAGATTGAGGATCTTGAAGAGGAGCGGAGGCTCTGCTATGTGGGGATCACAAGGGCAAAGGAGAAGCTCTACCTTTCAAGATCGGAGAGGCGTTCCACCTTTGGAGTGGGCAGGGCCAATCTGGCATCTCGGTTTCTGGACGAACTACCCTTTGAGTTGATCGAGGTCGAAGAGAAAGAAAGGAGGATGGGAAGTCTGCTCAGGCAGAAGACCTTCTGGTCCGATGATTTCAGTCAGTCTGTGGACAAGGCAGATTTTTCAATCCGGGAGGATGAGGCATCCAGGAGGGAAGAAATTGTTTTCAACCCAGACGGGTTCTATCCTCTCCGGACAGGGATGAAGGTGAGGCATCCCAAATTTGGCGATGGAAGAGTGAAGGCAATAGAAGGAATGAATGAAGACCAGAAGGTTACCATCCTTTTTAAAAGTGTTGGGGCGAAACGGTTAAAAACCCGGTATGCGAATCTGGAAATCCTCGAGTAATAAGAGATAGGGAGATCAAGAGGTTGGGTGATGGGAAGAATCGGCTTTATAACCGGATTCCCTGACAACCCCATCTCCCTACAATTGGAGGTTGTATGAAGACCTATTTTATTCTTTCGGCGATTGGGAAAGACCGGCCTGGAATCGTAGCGGATGTCTCTGAAGTGATCTATGAATGCGGAGGAAATATCGAAGATTCGAGCATGAGTCTTCTCCGAAACCACTTCGCGCTCCTTCTCCTTTTTTCTACCGAGAGGGAGGAGGTGAATCAAAAACTATCCTCCGACCTCAAACGTCTTGAATGGGAGAAGAACCTTTCTGTCTTTTTCTCGCCAGTCACGTTCGAGGAGGCATACCCCAGAATTAGAAGGGAGGGTGACCATTTTAAAATTAATACCTCAGGGATCGACCATGGGGGAATTGTCTTCAGGGTCTGTCGGTATCTGGCTGATCAGGGAATCAATATTGTTGACATGAAGACCCATCGCATCCTCTCAGCGGAAAGTGGGACACCCCTCTTTGAGATGGACATGGATATCGAAGTTCCACACTCCGTATCCGAAGAAAGCCTAAGGGCCAATCTCCATCGTCTGGCCAATGAACTGATGATCGACCTGGTGTTAAGGAGAGTATGAGAAGTATAAAGAGGGCTCCGGAAAACTGCTTCTTGCCCCCTGGTTTGAGATTTCTGGCCGTTTTCAGAAATCTCGTGTAAATTCCCCTTGACAACCCCCTCTATTTGGAACAAAATTTACCTAAAGTTACAGGAGAGACCCCTCTCTGAATGGGGCGCCGAAGGGGCAAGTTCCGACAGGTCGGAAGGAAACTCTCAGGCAAAAGGACTGTAACTTGGCTGAATCCTGGAAAGCTTCCACTCTTCAGTCGTGCACTTTGCAAAACCCAGGGTGGGACACCGAAGGGGACAAATCCTAAGCTAGTCGCGGGATAATCTCTCAGGTCAAAAGACAGGAGGAAGGAGATCGATATTCGATTGCCCTTCCTCCTTTTTATTTTGATCGAATATTGAGAGGACAGTACCTATGGAAAAGGAAGAACGGTCTGGCAAACCTTCTCTTCCCCAAGAATCTGCTTATTCAAATCAAATAAAATTGGAGAGGGTTTGCTTGATCGATTTAGAAGAATTGAAAGAACATGAAGAGATCCGGCCGGACTATCTCGAAGAATTGAAGAACGAAATCCTATCGGATGGGATACTCAAGATGCCGATTGCTGTGGACAGAAAGACCTATATCATCCTGGACGGACACCATCGACTCCATGCCTTAAAAAAGATAGGTTGTAAGAAAATCCCTGCAGTTCTGGTTGACTATCATTCACCGGATATCGAGGTTATTCCATGGAGGGAGGGCGAAAAGGTCACTAAAGAGATGATCGTGGCAACAGCCCTGGCCGGGAAAAGAATGCAACCCAAAACATCGAAGCACATGATACGGGTTGAAGGAAAGTGGAAGCATATCTCATGTATCGAGAGGTTCATTAATATTCCGTTGGATGAGTTAAAGTAAAAATGGGTTAAGTTCTCATGAATCGGTTACGAAGCCCGTATCGTTCATAAAAGGTTACGTTGATCGTCTTTTAATTACTTCACCTAACCGTTACCGATAACCGAAACGGGCCTCGTCACCCTAACCGTTTGACGCTTTTTCTGAGCAACTTTCAATTTGTAATGTTTAGTGATAAAAGGGGGGTATATGGAATTTCCGGAGAATCTGCTTTATTCTGAAGAGCATGAATGGGTTAGGGACGAAGGAGAGCAAGTTACCATTGGAATTACAGACTTTGCTCAGAGCCAGTTGAAAGATATCGTCTATGTGGATCTTCCAGAGATCGGATCGGAATATAAGAAAGGCGAGAGCATCGGAGTGGTTGAATCGGTCAAAACGGTCGCTGACATCTTCTCTCCAGTCACTGGTAAGGTTATTGAAAAAAATCTGAAGCTGAAGGACCATCCAGAATGGGTCAACACGGACCCTTACGGGAAAGGATGGCTCCTCAGAATGGAGTTGAAGGATAGAGATGAATTAAAAGAACTCCTCTCATCTGGAGCCTATCAGGGAATCGTCTCAAAGGAATCGTGATGAAAAGCTACCTCCGCTACCTCCCCCATACCGAAGAAGATATACAGGAAATGCTCAAAGCCATTGGTTTGGGGAGCATTGAAGACCTTTTTAAAAACATTCCTCAAGACCACAGGCTTTCAAAACCACTGGATTTGCCTGGACCTCTTTCGGAACCCGACCTTCTGGCTCACATGGAAGGTCTCCAGGGTTCTCTGGGATCCAGTTTCTTAGGCGGAGGGGCCTATCACCACTTTATTCCTGCTGTCATTCAACACCTCACTTCTCGCTCTGAGTTTTACACCGCTTATACCCCTTATCAGCCGGAGATCAGCCAGGGAACGCTTCAAGCCATTTTCGAATATCAGACCCTGATGTGCCAGCTGACCGGCATGGAGGTATCGAATGCTTCAATGTATGACGGAGCAACGAGCTTAGCTGAAGCGATTTTGATGGCACATCGTATCACAGGAAGAAAGAAGGTTTTGCTCTCACAAACTATCCATCCTGAATACCGAAAGGTGGTTGAAACCTATATTGACCCAGAAGAGCAGGAGATCGTTCTAATCCCATATCTGAAGACAGATGGAAGAACAGACGAGAGTGCCCTGATCCAATCACTTGATCATCAGGTGAGTGCAATCGTTGTGCAAAATCCAAACTTCTTTGGTGTGGTGGAAGACCTTCAACCCTTCAGCGAAAAGATTCACCAAGTGGGCGGAATGTTCATTGTTGGCTTTAGCGAGGCCATCGCCTATGGAATCTTGAGACCACCTGGAGCATTCGGAGCTGATATCGTAGCTGGAGAAGGACAGAGTTTTGGGATCCCTCTTTCTTTTGGTGGGCCTTATTTGGGCATCTTTACGACCAGAGAGAAATTTATTCGAAATATGCCGGGACGTTTGGTGGGTGAAACAGTCGATCTGGAAGGAAAGAGAGGATTTGTCCTTACCTTGGCGACCCGAGAACAGCACATTCGAAGGGAGAAGGCGACTTCCAACATCTGCACCAATGAAGGACTCTGTGCCCTCATGGCAACGATCTATCTCTCCTTACTCGGGAAGAAGGGGCTAAAAGAGTTAGCCCTCATGAATCTAAGCAAGGCAGAGTATGCAAAAAAGATTATCTCTCGAATGAATGGCTGCAACATCACCTTTTCAGCCCCAACCTTCAATGAGTTTGTTTTAGAGATTGATGGAGATCCGGGGAAGATATTGGAGAGATTAAAGACAGAGGGGATCCTGGGTGGTTTAGCCTTATCAAAATTTTATCCCGAGATGAAACAACATCTGCTCATTACGGTGACGGAGATGAATACCCGACAGGAGATTGAGCGGTGGGCCGATGTTTTAGCAAAGAGCATAGGGTAAGGCGCAGAGAGTTAAAAATGTAAATTGGCTATGCCCTATGTTCCACGCCTTCTGCCAGGATAATATAGCAGTTAACCATGATAATCGGAAAAATAAAAGATAACGGATTGATCCAGGACGAACCCCTCATCTTCGAGCAGGGAGGTGAGGGCAGAAGAGGATATTCTTTGCCACAGTGGGATGTCGAAGAAGTAGAGGCCCAACAGACTATTCCCCCTCATCTTTTAAAGGAGGAACTGGAGGGTTTTCCTCAAATGAGCGAGGTGGATGTGGTTCGCCACTTCACCCGGCTTTCTCAATGGAACTTTGGGGTAGATAGCGGGTTTTATCCATTAGGTTCCTGCACGATGAAATATAACCCAAAATTAAATGAAGAAATTGCCAGGATGAAAGGGTTCACCTCTATTCATCCCTATCAACCTGAGGAGTCTGTTCAGGGCATTCTTAAGTTGATGTATGAGCTTCAGAGTTTTCTTGCCGAAATCACAGGAATGGATCAAGTTACACTCCAGCCCGCTGCTGGGGCTCATGGAGAATTAACCGGATTGATGATGATCCGAGCCGCCTTAAAGGCACGTGGTCAGAAACGGAGGAAGGTATTGGTGCCCGATACCGCCCACGGAACGAACTGTTCAACCTCTACCGTGACCTCTTTTCAGATGATCGAAATCAAGTCGAACGAAAAAGGCATTATCAGTCCGGATCAGGTGGCAAGATTGATGGATGAAGACATAGCTGCTATCATGGTAACCAATCCGAACACCCTCGGTCTCTTTGAGGAACATCTGGCTGAGATCGCCCAAATCGTCCACCAGAAAGGGGGGTTTGTCTACTGCGATGGAGCCAACCTCAATGCCTTGATGGGGATTGTGAAGCTTGGAAGTCTCGGAGTGGATATGGTTCACCTCAATCTTCACAAAACTTTTTCTACACCTCATGGCGGAGGAGGCCCGGGATCAGGCCCTTTGGCGGTTAAGAAAGAACTGGCTCCTTTTCTCCCGATCCCAATTATTGTTAAGGAAGGAGAAACGTATCGGTTCAGCGAAAACCATCCATTGAGCATCGGGAAAATAAAAGCCTTCTATGGGAACTTCGGAGTCACCCTCAAGGCTTATGCTTACATCCTCTCTATGGGAGCAGAAGGACTTAAACGGGCCAGCGAGATGGCTGTTCTCAATGCCAATTACCTGATGAACCGGTTGAAACAATATTATTATCTCCCTTATGATCGACCCTGCATGCATGAATGCGTCTTCACCGATCGCTATCAGGAAAAACATCATGTCACCACGCTCGATATTGCAAAGAGATTGATAGACTATGGATTTCATCCACCCACTATCTACTTTCCGTTGGTCGTCAAGGGAGCGTTGATGATGGAGCCGACAGAGACAGAAAGCAAGGAAGGGCTTAATCGCTTCATCGAAACGATGATCCATATTGCCAAAGAGGCGCAGGAGAATCCGGATTTTCTTCGTCAGGCCCCCCAAAGGGTGAAGGTGAGGCGGCTCGATGAAGTCCTGGCTGCCAGGAAACCAAAATTGAGATGGACTGGGAAAAATCCCAATAACCAAATTCCAAGCTCCCAATAAATCCCAATCACCCAATAACCATTAACCTAAACACCCTCTCCCTTGGGTGGGAGAGGGATGGGGTGAGGGGATTATAATTTTGGTCATTGGTGCTTGGATATTGGTTGTTCTACCGATTCAAACCTGGATAATATGGACAGAAAAGGGTACATTATAGAACTCGGCATAGTGGATTATGCTAAGGCCTTAGACCTTCAGCATCATCTCTGGTTAAAACGGGTTGAACAGTCAGTCCCCGACCTTCTTCTCCTTCTCGAACATCCCCATGTGATCACGCTTGGAAGACGCGGGGAGCGTTCATCCCTCCTCGTCTCGACAGATGTTCTGGATGCCATGAAGATACCCCTCTTCCATACGGAACGGGGTGGGGATGTAACCTATCACGGTCCCGGGCAGTTGGTGGTCTATCCCATCCTCAACTTGAAAGAGTATGGATACCGTCTTATTCGCTACGTTGGTCAACTCGAGGAGTTGATCCTTTCCATTTTAAAAGATTTCGGGATCGAAGGGAAAAGGGATTCCTCCAACCGAGGAGTTTGGGTGAAGGATGCCAAGATTGCTTCAATTGGAGTAGCGATCAAACGATGGGTTTCGCTACACGGTATTGCCTTAAATTACGCAACAGACTTAAAATACTTTAGTCTGATCCATCCTTGTGGCCTCTATAATGTGAAGATGACTTCGATGGAGAAGATTCTTGGAAAGAAGATTTTAAGAGACGAATTAATCGAGAGGGTATGCATACATTTTAAAGAGATTTTTCCAAGGGATTGGGAAGTAAGGAGGCCGGAGGAATTATAGATAAGCACTAAATTCCAAGCACTAAATACCCAATAGGCTCCAATTACCCAATCTCAGACCTAAACCTCTTTAGATCATTCGGAATTTGAATATTATTTGGGATTTGAAAATTGGGATTTGGAATTTAGGTGAAGAGCACCGTTTGATTCCATAGTGATATCTAAGTTGGGAACGCAAATGAACCCAAAGAGAGTGATTATCATCGGTGGTGGGCCGGGTGGCTATGTGGCGGCCATCCGGGCGGCTCAATTGGGAGCTAAAGTAACCCTGGTCGAGAAGGAAAAGGTGGGTGGGACATGTCTTAATCGGGGCTGTATTCCAACAAAATCCCTTCTTCACGATGTTGGTATTCTCCGTTCTCTCAAAAGTTCTCCTATCTTTCAGCACTCTTTGATTGACGCCTTTGGCCTTCTTGAACCGATGATGGAGCGGAAAGAGAAGGTTGTGCAAGAATTGGTTAAAGGAGTGGAGATATTACTTGAATCTCACCGAGTCAACCTGAAAAAGAGTCGAGCTGATCTTCTCAGCCCGAACCGGGTGGTTCTCCTCGACGGAGAAGAGAAAAATGGGATTCTTGAAGCCGATGCCACCATCCTTGCTCCTGGATCAAAATCAAAGTCCCTTCCTCAGATTGCTATGGATGGAAGAAGAATCATCACCAGCGACGAAGCCCTGGAGATCCAAAAAATTCCAAAGGAGATGTTGATCATCGGAGGAGGATATATCGGTGTTGAGTTTGCGACACTCTATCACGCTCTCGGTTCAAAAGTGACGATTGTGGAAATTCTTGAAAATATTCTTCCCGGCCTGGAGGGAGAATTGGTCCGGAATCTCAGACGGTTTCTGGAGAGAGATGGGATAAGGATTTTTACCCAATCCTCTGTTGAAGAGATTCAAGAAGGTGAGGAGGGGTTAAAACTCATGGTAAAAACCCAGAAGGGATTCCAGGAGATTCATGCAGAGAAATTACTCGTGGCTGTTGGAAGGGAACCCAACTTGGAGTTAAGTTTTTCAGAGGCGGGCATTGAGACTTCTCCAAAAGGCATCAAAGTCAATTCCCGAATGGAGACAACCTGTCCTGGTACTTATGCAATCGGCGATGCTACCGGAGGAATCATGCTTGCCCATGTAGCCATGGAGCACGGGGTAGTGGCTGCAGAGAATGCGATGGGAATGGAAAAGACAATAGGAGATCAACCTATTCCTCTCTGCATCTTTACCTATCCTGAAGTGGCTTCCGTCGGCCTCACCGAGAGAGAGGCAAAAGAAAGAGGCACAATAAAAATCGGGCGATTTCCCTTTCGGTCGAACCCGAAAGCTCTAATCTCAGGAGAGATCGATGGTCTGATCAAGGTGATTGCCAGCCAGGACAATGATGAGATTCTGGGCATTCATATTATTGGAGCTGAAGCAAGCCTTCTCATCTCCACTGCTTCCACGATGATTGGGAATAGATTGAAAGAATTTACGCGATTTATTCAAGCCCATCCCACAATTCCTGAAGCTCTAAAAGAGGCATGCCTCGATGCAGATGGCCTGGCCATTCATCTTCCCAAACCATTACGAACAAAGGCATAAGGCAGAGGGCAAAGAGCGGAGAGCATAAAACAGTTTGTTCTCAAGATGGTCAATGCTAATTGGTAAATTGGAAATTGAAGACTTTGAAAAAACCTCCTTGGCTTAAAAAACGAATTCCTCCTTACCAGAATCTTCTTAAAGTGAAAGCTCTTTTAGATAAAGAAGGGCTTCACACCGTTTGCGAGGAGGCACGATGCCCTAATCTCGGGGAGTGCTTTTCACAGGGCACGGCAACCTTCTTAATTCTTGGAGATATCTGTACAAGGGATTGCGGATTCTGTGCTGTCCGGCACGGAGCACCTGCACCACCTGTTGAAGAAGAACCAGAACAAGTTGCCAGAGCGGTCCTGAAGATGGGCTTGCGTTATGCAGTGCTTACCTCCGTGACTCGTGATGATCTGCCCGACGGGGGAGCTTCCTTCTTTGCCAAAACGATTCGAGCCATTCGGGATCAAGATCAACAAATCAAAATCGAAGTTCTCATTCCTGATTTCAGGGGAGATTTCTCTTCTCTTAAGCTGGTACTTCAAGCCGCTCCCGATGTCCTCAATCACAATATCGAAACCATCCCTCGGCTTTATTTAGAGGTCAGGCCTCAGGCTGATTACGAGAGGTCTCTCGATCTACTAAAACGATCGAAAAGCCTCTCTCCTCAAATCCCTACCAAATCGGGATTTATGCTCGGATTGGGTGAAACACGACAGGAAGTCATCGAACTCATGGAAGATCTCAGAAAAGCGGGCTGCGAGCTCTTAACGATCGGTCAATACCTCCAGCCCCGTCCGGATCGGCTTCCTGTCGAGAGATATATTCCTTTGGAAGAATTTGACAATTTTCAAAAAATAGGAATGAAGATGGGTTTCAAAGCCGTCGCCACAGGCCCCTTCGTCCGAAGTTCCTTTCATGCCTCAGAGATGTTCAAGAAACGATAGACGACAGACGGGGGTCGATAGACGAAAGAGAAGAAATAGGAAGTGGGTGTATGAAGAGTGGAAAGTGGTGTGAGAAAATGTCTCTTAAATATGTTGCAAACATTCTTGTTTTCCTATTAATGACCGTTTCCTGTACCCTCAAGGAGACTCAACCACCTCCAATTGTTCAACCTGCTGCTCAACCACCGCCGAAGCCGGCAAAGATCGCGTTGGTGCTTGGGGCAGGAGCATCCAAGGGATTTGCCCATGTTGGGGTGCTCAAAATTCTCGAGGCCCATCGAATTCCCATCCACATGATCGTCGGAACCAGCGTGGGCAGTGTTGTTGGAAGTCTTTATGCATTCGGGCTCAATGCTTTTGACCTACAGAGGTTATCCTTTTCCATAGAGCAAAAGGATATTGTGGATCTGACTATACCTGAGAATGGTTTTATCAAAGGAGAGAAACTGGAAGAATTTGTTAATAAGATATTGAAAAACACATCCATGGAGAAGTTGAAAATCCCTTTTTACGCAGTCGCCACAGAGATCCAGGACGGTCAGGAAACCGTCTTTGGTAGAGGGAATACAGGGCAAGCTGTGAGGGCAAGCTGTTCCATCCCTGGCATATTCAGACCCGTTAAAATAGGAGATAAGGTCTATGTGGATGGCGGTGTGGTCAGTCCTGTCGCAGTGGAAGCAGCAAGACGATTGGGAGCTGATGTGGTTATTGCCGTGGATATCTCAGCCGGAGCAGACCGGACCCCTCCCAACAATACCATCGAAACGCTTCTTCAGTCGATCAACATCATGTATTCAAAACTTGCCGCCATACAGCTTGCACGGGCCGATGTGGTTATCCGGCCGAAGGTGGGCCATATTGGATCCGCCGATTTTACAAAAAGACATGAAGCCATCCTCGAGGGAGAAAAAGCAACCATAGAAGTTATGCCAAGGATTCAGGAGATTATTGCACAACTACGATTAGAAGGAAGGTTGGAATAAGAAGCAGTCTTTAAGGGAGGGGAATTGAATGAACAAGGACCAGGACTACCTTAATCTCCTATCCATTTTCCATTACATTGTTGGAGGGATTGCCGTATTGTTCTCCTTTTTACCATTGATTCACATCATTTTAGGAACCCTCTTTCTTTTTATTCCCGAACGCTTTTCAGATTTAGGCCATCCTCTTCCTTGTTTTCTGGGATGGATTTTTATCATCGTCGGTGTTGGATGTATGTTGGTGGGATTAACCTTTGCAGTCTGTATGATCCTAACTGGACGGTATCTTGCCAGGCATAAACATTACATCTTCTGCCTTGTCATTGCTAGTCTCAACTGCCTCTTCATGCCCTTCGGAACAATCCTCGGAGTGTTTACAATCGTCGTGCTCACGCGACCATCCATCAAGGCCCTATTTTATTCTGTTGAGAATTTGGATCTTACGGTGTAATAGGCTTTAATTTAACAAGACGGGAGGCTTTCTGGGAGAAAATTATGAAGAGTTACCGAAAAGAATTGTGGTTTGAGGTGCCGGCTCGCAGGGCTTTTATAAATATTACTCAGGAGGTTGAAAAATGTCTCAGAGAGAGTGGTGTTCGTGAAGGGCTGGTTTTGGTCAATGCCATGCATATCACAGCTTCTGTATTTATCAATGACGATGAAGCTGGTCTTCACCACGACTTCGATGTTTGGCTTGAGAGGCTTGCTCCCCATGAACCAGTAAAACAGTATCGCCATAATGTCGGAGAGGATAATGCCGATGCCCACCTGAAGCGGCAGGTCATGGGGAGGGAGGTCGTGGTAGCCATTACGAATGGCAAGCTCGATTTCGGCCCTTGGGAGCAGATCTTTTACGGCGAATTTGATGGCCGGCGGAAAAAGAGAGTCCTCATCAAGATCATCGGTGAATAATCAGGTATAGGGTGAAGCTTAACTATGGATTTAAACTTCCAAAAGGTCTGAAACATGTCAAATTTCTTTCTTATAGATATCTTTCCTGTGACCAATTCTGAGGATATGGACTTCATCTCCTAATATTGCATAAATGACCCTGTGATCGCCGATTCGATATTTCCGAAGGCCTGCAGATTGTCCTTTGAGGGTTGGATAGGTATCTGCCTTTTCTGAAAGCTCTTCTTCAATTTGATCTAAAATACGATTGGCCTCTGCCATAGAGAGCTTTTTTAGATCACGTTGAACGGATTTCTTGTAAAGAATGTTATAAGCCAAGGGACTTCCTCAACTCTTTGCCTGAAATGACAGGGTCTGTTTTATTGTGGAGCCGATCCAGGGCGATTTGAAGATCTGCATAGTCTTCAATATAAGATTCAAGTGCTTTCTGGACAATATAAGAGCGAGGTCTTTCCGTTTCTTTGGCGATACTGTCCAGCCGGTCAGCAAGGGTCTTAGGAAGCCTAACTGATATTGCCGTATTCATAAGTCACCTCCTGATTGAATTGTATTACATCAACATACAAAAAGTCAATGAAGCCATAGAAACATTGTAAAAATGATGATATTCTATTTTTTGAAAGCATCATCCAATCTCATGAGCTGAAAAGGAGAACAGAATGAATTTATCGGCTGAGAGGCTTTTAGAGATTGCGCAATATTCGATTGTCCGCCTGGATGGGGCCTGGTTTTTAGCTCTGGCTCAAAGACTTGGGAAAGAGACAGCCTGGGAGATGGATATCGAAACGTGGAAGCAGTTTTCCTATATCTTTGGGAAAAGGATCAGGCAAGAGGTCATCCTTAATCCCGTGTGGCCGGAAAGTTTTTTAGACACTCTGGAAATTCTGAGCAAAGTTTTAAAAATTGAGGGCCGGAAGATAAAGATCGAAGGAGACATCATCACGGTTCAGACCAAAGACTGTGAGGTCCAGAATGCGATTGCAAAAGCTGGGATTGCGGATTGTGGAATTGCGACCGTACATACCTATCAGGGGTTAATCAAGGGTTTATTCGGAAAGGAGATGAATCTTCTCATCCGACACACAAAAAATCTGAATCAGGGCGATGATTGTTGTGAAGTCGTCATCTCAAAGCAGACTCAAAAGTAAGGAGGATACTATGGATATCCAGACGGTTCGATCATTCTTCATGTGGTGTACGATCATCAACGGAGGGTTACTCCTCTTCTCGTTTCTGACCTGCGCCTATGCCAAAGATTGGGTTTATCGGATGCACGGCAACTGGTTTCCCATGTCAAGGGAAACCTTCGATGTGGTGATCTACTGTTTCATAGGGATCATGAAGGTCATTGTTCTCATGTTCAACCTCATCCCGTATATCGCTCTTGGGATCATCGCTTGAAAAGGGGCTTATGACCTAAAACTACTATATTTTAAAAATTTCTTTGAAAACTACATAAAATTTATTGCATTTTTATGCTTTCTATGTTATGGTTTTATGCATGAGAACGACTATCGAAATTACCGATGAGCTCCTCCGCCGAGCAAAAGAAAAAGCAGCGGCAGAAGGAACAGCCTTACGAGAAGTGGTTGAGACAGCACTTCGATTTTACTTAGCCAAACCTCGCAGGGCTACTGGATACAAGTTAAAATGGCGAACAGAGTGTGGGCGAATGCTTCCTGGAGTATGCCTTGATGATAGAGATACCCTTTTTGATCTAATGAACGGCCGACCATGATCGCTATTGATACTAATATTCTCGTTTATGCTCGTCGCGAGGAAACTCCATTTCACAAGGAAGCCAAAGAATTATTGAGAAATCTCGCAGAAGGAGATAGTCCGTGGGCTCTGCCTTGGCCATGTATTTATGAATTTCTTCGAGTTATTACTCATCCCAAAGTTTTTGACCCGCCAACACAACTGGAAGTAGCCCTTGAAGATCTCGAATCACTCATAGAAGCCCCCTCCCTTCTTTTGTTGGGTGAAGGACCCGGACATTTCGATCATATGCGTCTTATGGTCAGCACCGGACATACCATAGGAAATTTGGCACATGATGCTCATATCGCAGCTCTGATCCGTGAGCATGGAATTGACGAATTGTGGACCACCGACAGAGACTTTACACGTTTCAAGGGCATTCATATTCGAAATCCATTCCTCTGATAAAGCCTGTTTATCCTCTATTTTTGTTATATTGATCTGGCAACAGGACTGCCTCATATCTACGGACACAATGTTGAGGAAACAGAGGTGGAGGAAGTCCTTTCCAGACCAGGAGAAGATCGATCGGGTCGAGAAGGAACACGAGTTGTGATTGAAAGACATCAGGTGGACATTATCTTCGGACAATTTATGTTCCTGACCCAGAGCCAAATAGTGTTTTTGTAATCACTGCCTATGAACTACGAGGCAAACCATTTATTGCGTATCGTCGCTGCAGAAGGAGAAAGAGAAAATGAAACAAAGCGGATACCCACCCGGATGGGATGCTGAACGTGTGAAGAGAGTATTAGCCCATTACGAATCGCAATCCGAAGAGGAAGCGGTTGCTGAAGATGAAGCTGTATTCGAAGCTTTGGAGCAGACAGTTATGGAGGTTCCAACAGAAATCGTACCTGCGATACGGGAGCTCATCGCGAAACACAAAGCGGCTTGATCGGGCTTGACGTCAGGCCACAGCACCCTCCCCTTTCATCATAGATCATGGGGAGAGAAGTCGTGGTGTCAGTCACAGAAGGAAAACTCGATTTCGGCCCCTGGGAACAGATTTTTTACGGCGAATTCGACGGCCGACGAAAAAAAAGAGTGTTGGTGAAAATCATCAGAGAATAGGTGGATGAAAACACACTCCCCACTTTTGCTTCTTGAAATATTTACTTCATAAGTTCTAGGAAAAGGTGTATTCAAAGTAGTTCCCCCCCAAATTAGTACCACCCTGAGTGCTAATTTTTGGTAGTATAATGGGCATCATCAAGAGGATTTAAGCCCTTCTGAGAGGAGGGGTTGATGGTGCCAGAGAAACATGGGAAGCGATACACATCAAAGTTTAAATTTCAGGTGATCTTGGAGATCCTCAGGGGAACGAAGAACATCGGTCAGGTTGCTCGATCTTATGGCGTTCATCCGATTACCGTTACCCATTGGAAGAGAGAGTTTTTGGAAAAGGGGCCCGAGATCTTTGGTCAAAAGACAACCCTTCAGGAGTATGAGAAGCGCATTGAGGAGCTGGAGCGGCTGATTGGTCATAAGGAGGTGGAGATAGCCCTTTTAAAAAACTTCTTGGCCGGGGGTTCACCCGGCAAGAAAAGATCGACCTTGTAAGGGGATTCAAGAGAGAGTATGGTCTGAACCTGATCCTAAGGGTTCTGGGTCTTTCAAAGAGCACTTGGTATTATGCATCTCGGAGGAGGAGTTACGAGAATAAGTATAGGCATTTGGTATAATGCGACCCTTGTGAAATGGACACAATAACGGTGTAGAGTTAGAATCCCTTATGAAGGGAAAACTTTAACACTGGAGGTGTAGGAGATGAAATCGAGGAAATGGACAGCCGATGAAAAGTTAGCCATTGTGATGGAGGGTCTCAAGGAGAAGAGGTCTGTGGCAGAGATCTGTCGAGAGCATAAGATCAGTCAGACGCTTTACTATCGTTGGCGGGACAAGTTTTTGGAGGCGGGCAAGAGGGGTTTAGTCAATGGGGCCTCCGATGACAATGGTTACAAGGCAGAGATAGAGAAGCTTCAGAAGATCA
>Ga0209721_1000657_pt1 | contig 29323 bp, 27 predicted proteins | sample TshhotsprinmetaG_FD_184139 | JGI IMG/M metagenome (GOLD analysis project Ga0209721, IMG submission 184139) | Hot spring microbial communities from South Africa to study Microbial Dark Matter (Phase II) - Tshipise hot spring metaG (SPAdes)... | ecosystem: Environmental > Aquatic > Thermal springs...
GTGAGCGCATCGCCGAAGAGTTTATGGAGCTAGTAGAAACGTACATCCGCAAGCGCTTTGGCAAACAGACTGCTTGAGTCTGAAGGGCTAAATTCAAGAGCCGATCCGTTGCGCCAGTTGAAAAAACGTACCTTTTCGGGTCCATGGTAATCGCAACCCAGAAGTCTGATGTGTCTCGGCGTGCTTCTGCTGCTGGAACGTTCAGACGCTCGGGATCCCTGCTAAACGCCGATGGCCCTGGTTGGAGGTTCACGCGGCTAGTGCAGAGCCCGTCCGGCGCAGAAAACCGTACCGGGTATCGCTGCGCTAGTATCCAGGCGTATCCTGAGGGTACACAGATCAGAAATCACTAGGAAATTTTGGTCAGCACGCAACTACGCAGGAGATTTGTCAAGCGTTTACCCCGATTGAACATCGCAGAGGCTGTGCCAAAAATGGAGTACTCATGGTTGTCTTTACACTGCTCAAGGCTCCAGAAAGTGTAAGCCTACTGATGGTACAACCAAAATTGTGTAACAGATTTTGTATAATTTCAGCATAATGTGTATATCTTGTTGATTGATTGCTTGCACAATAAACACGGCTCGGTTTATCCTAGCAGTATAGGAGGTACTGCTGTGGAAACCACCCTGATTCAGTCTCACAATCAAACGCTGAGCCAACGCATACCCTCTGCCGGGGTGGTACGCCCCGCCCGGCTGGTGCTGGGTCGTCCCCAACCCAAGTGCTCGGTCAAAACCATCTGGGACTGCTTCCGGATTAGCAAAGCCTGGGGCGAGGCCCTCGAGTTGTACGATCTCGGGCAGGACTAGCTCCACCCAACGTCACAGGGAGGCAGCGCCTGCATCGTTTTTTTGCAAGCTGGAAACTCTTGTCGGCGTCAGGCTGGCCCAGCACCGATGTTCGGTTCATTGCCAGGCCTCCATTTGATGGCACAGCCGATGGAATCAGCCCTGTGGCTGGGTGGCTCGAGGCCTTGTACCATGGCCTGCAAAACCCAGTCTAGGGTGTGATCGGTTACGGCTGAGGGGTCTTTGGGAAGGTCGTTGACCCGACCGTGATAGCACAGCTTACGGGCTTTATCGAAGACGAAAGCCTCTGGGGTGCGCAGGGCCTGGTAGGCCTTAGCAACCTGCTGGGTTTCGTCGAGCAAGTAGGGAAAGTTGAGCTTATGTTGGACCGCGAAAGCCCGCATCCCCTCGGGGGAGTCTTCAGGGTAGCGGGTATAATCGTTGGCGTTAATGCCCACAAAAGCAGCCTGCCCGCGATATTTTTCTGCAAGCTGGACAATCTCCTGGATGGAGCCCTTGACGTAGGGGCAGTGGTTACAGATGAAAAGCACCACCAAAACCGGCTCGGTAAAATCCGACAAGCGGCGGGGCCGACCCTCCAAATCGGGGAGCTCGGCATCTGGTAAACTGGCACCAATGTGCAGTTCAGGGTATTGCAGCATACGGTTATGATACCGGATTCAAGGGGCTAGGTCGCGCCTTGCCCGGCGCAACAAGAGTCCTTGGGCAGACCTCACCCCTCCCTACGGTCGGCGAAAAAAACGTCTCCCTTCCTGGGGGCGGTATCGTGTTCTATTCATGCAATAACCGGTATCACGTGCCCGTAATCCGATAAACCGGTGTCGCCTTCCGCTGGGCAGAAAACCTCGGTCGGGTTGGTTCGTCAACGGATGGCGATGAACCAACTGAATCTGGTACTGGTGCTGGGACTCAACCCCTGCATCCGGCGAAACCCCAGATCCTGGGCGTTCTGGAGGACTCACCAGAGGCCCATGTGCGGAGTGCCAGGTGCGCGGGCTAAGCAGTATCCACGCAGATGAGGTTTTTTGCGCAGTCGCCAGCCTTTCGCAGTAAACCGGGTTACATACGCAGGGTGCTGGGATACCTGTTCAACCGCTCCGACGATGGTACAAAGGTTCCCAGGAGCTGGGCCTGCCCCGAAAGTTTGAAGGATTCGCCAGCCCCTAACAGCAAGGTATCACCCCAGGTGAGCGGGCCTTCCGTCCATTCGGCACCCCCCGCAATCAGGGTCAGGATTAGGAAGCTGTCCTCAGGCGCCCTCAGGTTGAGCCGGCCCCGCAGATGGAAGCGCTCGAGCACAAAAGCCTCGCAGGCCAGCAGGATTTCCTTACCGTGGGCCGGCAGAGGGGTAGGGTGCGGTAGGGGGGTCGGCTCCAAACGGGCTACTGACAACCCCTTCTCCAGGTGCAGCTCGCGAGGTCGCCCGTAGTCGAAAAGCCGGTAGGTTAGGTCGGAGCGCTGCTGAACCTCGTAGATCAGCAGCCCGGGCCCCAGGGCGTGAATGGTTCCTGCTGGCACCGGGATGACCTGTCCCGATACCACCCATTCGCGCTGAAGGTGGTCCCAGAGGGTGGCCCTCTGAGCCGCTTGGGCCAGTGCTGCGCGCTCCATTGGCGCACGCAGACCATAGACAATCTCCCCTTCCCCCTCGAGGATGTACCAGGCCTCGGTCTTGCCGTGAAAACCGCTGGCCGCCTCTACGCTGTGGGCATAAGCGTCGTCGGGATGTACCTGCACCGAAAGCCACTCCGCGGTATCGAGCAGCTTGACCAGCAGGGGCAGCTCGAGGCCGTAGCGGCCATACGGCGTTCTGCCTATAAAACCTGGGCCCAGCTCGTGCAACGCCTCGACCAGGGTGCAGCCAGCCAGTGGCCCCGAGCTCAGGCGGTTTTGCTCGTAAGCCAGCCAGACCTCACCAATGGGATCGTCTCCCACTAGGCCCAGCCGGTCGGCCAGGCGGGTTCCTCCCCATACCCGAGGCAGCAGCATTGGTTCGAGGCGAATTGCCGTGAGGGCATGCTTCATCTTACCGATACTAAAGCCCACCTGCCCCAAGCGCCAAGCTGGCCCGCCCGCACGTCGGTTTGACAAAAAGACCCAACTCCGGCATAGACTGTGTTCAAGCGGAATCCAATGCTGAGCAGGCCGACCTAGGTAATCCCCGCCTATCGCCAGCTTGGTATTCAAACCTGCCTGGCAATGCGCATTCTAGCCCTCTCCGACCAGATTCACCCTTTCATATACCAGGAGCGTTTTCCCGATAATCTTCCTCCCTTCGAGCTGGTCTTGATGGCCGGCGACCTGCCGGGAAGCTACATCGAGTTTGTGGCTACCAAGGTCAGGGTGCCGGTGGTCTATGTGCACGGCAACCATAAAGAAGAGTATGTACAGGACTATCTAGGCAATCTGAGCCCTCCGGGTGGGGCCATCCAGGCCCACGGTCGCATCGTGGAGGTGGCCGGGCTCCGCGTTGCCGGCTGGGGGGGCTGTCCGCGCTACAACGACCGCGAAATTGGTCAGTACAATGAAAGCGAAGCCCAGACTCGTTTCTTATCCTGGATGCCGGTGTTGATGAGCCGCCGTCTGATCCACGGGCATGGCGTGGACATCCTGCTCAGCCATGCCCCACCCCCCGGCCCCAACGCGGGCAGCGACTACCCCCACCGCGGCAGCACCGCCCTGGGTCTTTTTCACAGACTATACCGGCCCAGAGTTCACATCCACGGACACATTCATCTATACGAAGCCCAGCCCAGACGGGAGTACCTGAGCTCTGAGGGCGTGCGCGTGGTCAACGCCTTTGAGTACACTCTGATCGAGCTATGAGAATCGGCGGCAGCCTTTGCGTAATCAGTGGGGCCAGCAGCGGGATTGGCAGGGCCTGTGCCCTGGAGCTTGCCCGGCGGCAGGCCAAGGTGGTGCTGGTCGCCCGGCGGTTAGACGCGCTCGAACGTGTCGCCAATCAAATTCGACTAGAGGGGGGTCAGGCCTGGGTCTTTCCCGCCGACCTCAGCAAGCCTCAGGAGGCCCTGCGTCTGGGTGAGCAGGTTCTTCAGGAGCTGGGTACCCCCGATATCCTCGTTCACAGTGCCGGAGCCGGGGAGTGGCGCTTCTTGGATGAGACCCCCATCGAGGATCTTCAGCGCCTAATGGATACCCCATACTTCACCGCGCTCTACCTGACGTGGGTCTTTCTGCCAGCTATGCTGCAGCAGAACCGCGGCCTGATCCTGTCGGTTTGCTCTCCGGCCAGCCGGCTGGTGTGGCCCGGCGCTACCGGCTATGTAGCCGCTCGCTGGGCCCTACATGGTCTGACCGAGGCCCTGAGGGCTGACCTGTACCGCAGTAGGCTGCGGGTGTGTGCTTTTTTCCCAGGCAAAATCAGCGACAGCGAGTACTTCACGCGCAACACCGACACCGAAAACCGCATTCCCAAGGTGGGCCGGTGGATCCCCGAGATCACCTCAGCCCAGGCTGCAAAAAGCATTGCACGGGCTATCGAGCGCGACGCTAGAACCGTGTTTGTCCCCTGGCAGCTATACGCCTTCGATCTGCTGGCCCGTTGGTTTCCCCGCATCGCCGAACACCTGGCCTGGAACACCGGAGCCAGACGAACGCACGCACCATAAAGCCCTGAAAGCCTGCGACCGGTAGACCAGGGTAGACCAGATTCACGATCAGCTCGGCCATGACCGGCTTGTTACCATATTCGGTTGGCTCGTCACTATCCGGTGGCGAGCTAGCCCGACCGAAGGGAGACGTTTCCCTCGCTGACCGTGGGGAGTGGTGGGGTGTATGTGCACCAGGATTCTAGTCGCGCGCACGGCACAACCAAGCCTCTGAAGTTGTTGATTGGAAAGATTATTTTTTTTTGAATCCGCCATGACCGACTCTGGAATTGGGCACAAGGTATGCGCGGATAGGCAGAACCAGCAGGCGTACAACCAATGACCACTGAGCTCCTCGGTCTGGTTTGTATGGGCATGGTTTATTCCAGTTGTCGAGCCAGCCAGGCTTGAGCTGCGAGCAGTTCCTCGGGGTACAGTTGGTGGCCGCCTTGCTGCCAGCGTATCTGCACCCTCGCTCCGGCCCGCTCTAGGCGGTCTGCCAGGGCTTGCACTCGCTCGATGGGCGACCAGATGTCCTGGGTTCCGGCGGCCAGAAAGACCTCTCTTCCAGCCAGGTTTGGTAGGGGCACCACCTCCAGAGGCAACATGGGACGCAGCAAAACACCCCCTGCCAGCACCTCTGGGTGAAGCAGCATCAGAGCTGCTGCGATATTCGCACCGTTGGAATATCCCAGCGCATATATTTTCCCTACATCCAGTTTGTAATGGTAGGCAGCATCCTGGACAAACTGGGCCAGGTCGGCGGCCTGGGCCCTGAGGTCGTCCTCGTCGAAAACCCCCATGGCCAAACGCCTAAAAAAGCGCGGGGCGCCATTCTCCAACACCTTACCTCGAGGCGAAAGAATACTGGCGCTGGGGCCGAGTTCGCGGCCCATCGGAAGCAGGTCGTGCTCGTTGCCCCCTGTGCCGTGTAGCAAGAGCAAGGTGCTGGCGGATGTACCGGCTTCGAAGCGGTGAACAAAGCTAAGCTCAGCCAAGGCAGTCCTCCTGGCGAGGCCGTCAGGTTTTGGGCATGTGTGGGTTGGGGGCCTCGAGTTTAGGCAGCATGGACTCGATCTGCGGGCGGTGGGGTTCCAGCCAGGGGGGCAGCACCAGGGACTCACCCAGCCTGGAGGGATCCTCGTCTACAGCAAAACCTGGGCCGTCGGTAGCCAGCTCAAACACCACCCCCCCGGGCTCGGTAAAGTACACAGACTTGAACCAGAAGCGGTCGATCTGCTGGGTAGCCGGTATGCCAGCCGCCAGAATCTGTGCACGAACCTGCATCTCGTGGACGGTATCGTCCACGCTCCAAGCCAGGTGGTGGATACTGCCGGTACCCCAACGGCCCCTGGGCAAATTGGGCAGTTCTTTGATGTCCACGAACCGGCCCGAGCCGCCTCCCGCTACTGTATAGCGATTCCAGCCATTTTCATGTCCAGCGTACTCAAATCCCATCACCCTGATCAGAAAATTGGCACTGGGGGCGAGCGCATGCTGCCACAGCCTCGCGCCGTGCAAACCCATAATCTGGCGGTTTTCTGGCACATGGGTGCCTTCCCAGGGGCTAAATTGCCGCGGGGCCGTCTCGACCAGGGCGACCTCGAGGCCATCGGGATCACGCAAGGGCAGAGCCTTCTCGCCAAAACGCTCTTCGGGACTGCCCAACCATACCCCATAGGCCCGTAAACGGGCTTCCCAGAAAGCCAGGCTGCCCTGGGGCACGGCCAGCTGTACCTCCACTGCAAGCCCCGTTCCTCTGCGGGCAGGGGCCATGCTTTCCCAGGGAAAGAAGGTCAGGTCGGTACCGGGACGACCTTCAGCATCGGCGTAGAACAGGTGGTAGGTGCCCGGATCGTCCTGATTAACGCTTTTCTTGACCAAGCGCATCCCCAACACCCCCGCATAGAAATCCAGGTTGCGCTGGGCCTTCCCAGCGATGGCCGTCACGTGATGAAGTCCATTGACGGGTTTCATTCCCGCTCCTTTCCGTTGATTGCTCTCTTGCTGAGAGGCTATCTGTCTGATGGCGCTCGACCGGTCAACTCGTCCAGGGCCGACCAGCTACTTTAGCGCATCGGGGTGGTTGGAATCTGCACTGAACGTGACCTGATTGCCAGAAATCAGCGCATCTGTGGCTTCCTCCAAGTCTGAGCGTACCGGCAGAGGCGAGGCGTAGTGGATGGACGGCAGCTTGGACAAGATCTCGGAACGGGCCGGCTCGAGCCACTCGGGCAGGCGCAGGCCAGTGCCGAGGCTTTCAAAGGGCTCATCGAGGGTAAAACCAGGAGTGTGGGTGGCCACCTCGAGCAAAACACCCCCCGGCTCGCGGAAGTAGAACGAGCGGAAATACGGGCGATCCTGATCAGGCGTCACTCGAACGCCTTTGCGCCGGAGCAGCTCCCGGATGCCATGCTGATTTTGAACATCCGGCACCCCCAGCCCAATGTGGTGTACGGTACCCACACCCCCTCTGCCGGCCATGAGCCCGCCGACTTCGCGTACCTCGAGGCGGCCCAAGAGGTTCGACTCCTGGGGTAAACCCAGGTAGTTAATCGTGGCCACCTGACCCAGCCTCCGGTAGCCCAGGGCCTCGAGCATCTGCAGGGATGGCTCAGCCTGCGCTACCCATATCTGTGCCGAAAAAATGCCCCGGATGGCGCTCTCCTCTGGCACGGGGGCCCCAGCCCAGCAGCGAACGGCCGGTGTGGACGGTACTGCGACCAGTTCCAGCGATAGGCCATCGGGGTCCTTGAAGGCCAGTACCCTAACTTCTTCTGGTCCGTTGTTGCCAGGAACCTCGCGGTGGTGGGGGCCTTCGTAACCAATCCCTTTTTCCATTAGGCGGTGCATCCAGTAGCCCAGGCTGTGCTGAGGAATCGCCAGACTTATGATGGCCACCTGAGACACCCCAGCCCGTCCGGGCAAGGCCCGCTGCCAGGGGAAAAAGGTCAGGAGGGTGCCGGGCTGGCCTAGCCCATCGCTGTAGTAGAAATGGTAGGTCTCGGAGTCATCGAAATCAACGGTCACCTTGACCAAGCGCAACCCCAGTACACCAGTGTAGAAATCGAGGTTTTGCTGGGGGTGACCCGCCATCGCGGTGATGTGATGAATTCCGACGACCTCAGGCATGTTGCTTTCCTTCTCAGGTCACACCAGAGCTCTCCAAGGCTGAGATTCCCGCCAAGCTTACCCCGGGTTGGCTCTAAAATACCCGATTGATTCTAAAAAAATGTGTAACTTGCTCTCGAGCCTTTTTGCTCACAGTACAACACACAGCAAAAACGACCACATCTGCCAAAGTGGGCAAACCCAGGCTCGAGGTCGCCCCAAAACAAGCACGCTAGGCAAGAAGCAAGTAGCGGTTGGCCATTACGCTGCGACCGTTGACGTCGCCGCAACTGCCTGTACCTCGATGGTGAACCTGACTTCCTCACCGACCAGCAAAGCCCCAAGCTCTAGCACCTGATTCCAGGTCAGACCCCAGTCTTTGCGGTTGAGCACCCCAGTAGCCGTAGCACCCGTGCGGGTTTGGCCCCAGGGGTCCTTGACCGGGGTGCTGAGTTCGGCCTCGAGCACCACCGGACGGGTGATATCGCGGATGGACAGATCGCCATGAATCTTGTACTGTTGGCCCCCCATAGGTTCGATCCGGTTGCTCACGAAACGCAGCTCGGGAAACTGCTCGGCATCCAGAAAGTCAAGGGAGCGCAGATGGTTGTCGCGCTGGGCCTCCCCGGTCTCGATGCTGGCTGCATCAATGCTGACTTCAATACGGCTGGGAACCCCTTGCTCGCTGGCCTCAATGGTCCCCACCACCTTTTTGAACTGCCCACGAACGGTAAAAATGCCCATGTGTTTAACCGCGAAAGCGACGGTGGTGTGGCTGCTGTCCAGATTCCAGTTCATTTTTCCTCCTAGGTCTGATCCGGCCTTGCACTTCGGATCAACAACCACATAGTAATATATAGTAATATATATAGTCAAGTGTTTGAATAAAGAAAGCTTACATGTTATAGTGTTATGATAAATATGGCTAGGCATATTGCATCCGAACACTCCGAAGTAGACCACAGCTTTTGCCCGGTTTACGAAGCTATTAATGTTTTGCAAGAGAAGTGGACCCTGCACATCATTCGCACGCTCCTGGATGGCCCTAAGGGTTTCAACGAGCTCTCCAGGGCAGTGGGCGGTTGCAACCCCGCAACCCTTGCACAGCGGGTAGAGAAGCTCGAGCACCTGGGCATCATCTCCAAAACCATCCACTCCACCATGCCACCCCGCACCAGCTACGCCCTCACCGAGGCGGGGCAGGCCCTTCAAGCAGTTATTGAGGCCATCGATCTCTGGGGCCGGCAGTACTTACCCGAGCCTGTTGCAAAATAGGTCAGCGGACACGCTAGGCCGTTCCGCTCTGCAACCTGGAGCAACTTTGCGTCTTAATACTCGAGCTGGGGCTTTTTTACAGAATCAAACCCGGTATGCGATAACAGAAATCTTATAGGGCTTCGGCAGTTTTTGGGTTACGTTTGCTGGATTTTTTTCCATAACAACCATACGGTCGCTTTGTAATGCCGGTATAGCTCGCCTGGAAAAGATAAGGCTAGGCTCTAAGCATGATCAAACCTGTGCAAAAACCCCTCGAGGCAGTCCTCGAACTGTTGGGACAGCGCGGGGTCTATACCATTCTTTGTTCGCTTCGCAATGGCCCGTTGCGGTTTGGTGCCCTGCAGCAGGTTACCACCCTCCCTCCGCGGACATTATCTCTAAGGCTTAAGGAGCTCGAAGAGCTGGGTCTTATCAGCCGCACCGAACACCACGAGGTACCCCCTCGGGTCGACTATGCCCTTACTGCCCAGGGCCTGGCCCTACAACCTGCCCTCGAGGCCCTGGCTCACTGGCAGGAGAACCTGCACTAAGCCGGCAGAAAGGTCGTACCCAGATCCGACTGCTCATACCAGGTGCGGCCGGTTCGTCACGATCCGGTTAAGGACTAACCCAACCGAAGGGTGACGCTTGTTTCGCCGACCGGCAGGGTGGGGTGTGCTCCAGGATTATGGTTGTGCCGCGTGCGGCCAAACCAAGCCTCTGAAGCTTTTGATCTGGAAGATCATCTTTTTGAACCCGGTACCATGACAAAAACACCCAACCTGCCAGAGGTTGGGTGTGGAGTCACGGCCTGGCCTAGAAGTCCATGTCGCCGCCCATACCGCCGCCTGCAGGTGCAGCCGGAGCCTTCTTCTCCTCAGGCTTCTCGGCTACGACCGCCTCGGTCATCAGGATGAGCGAGCCGATGGATGCAGCGTTTTGCAGAGCCGTACGGGTCACCTTGGCCGGGTCTACAATGCCCCACTCCATCATGTCGCCATACTCGCCTGTAGCAGCGTTGAACCCGTAGTTCTTGTCTTTCTTGCTCAAGATGCCGTTCACCACCACGCTGCCTTCGAAACCAGCGTTGGCGGCAATCTGACGGGCCGGCTCCTCGATGGCACGCAGCACAATCTTGGCCCCGGTGGCCTCGTCGCCCTCGAGCTCCTTAATCAGGTTCTTGATGGCCGGTACAGCACGCAGCAGCGCCACACCACCGCCGGGTACAATGCCCTCTTCCACAGCAGCACGGGCCGTGGAGAGCGCATCCTCGTAGCGGTGCTTCTTCTCTTTGAGTTCGGTTTCGGTAGCAGCACCCACGCGGATGACCGCGACCCCACCGGCCAGCTTGGCCAGACGCTCTTGCAGCTTCTCCTTGGCGTACTCGCTGTCGGAGGTCTCGAGTTCCTTCTTGATGCCGTTGATGCGGGCTTCTATATCTTCCTTCTTGCCCTTACCACCGACCACGGTGGTCTCGTCTTTGTTGATGCGCACACGCTCGGCGCGGCCCAGCATGGAGAGGGTGGCGTTTTCCAGCTTGAAGCCAAGCTCCTCGCTGATGACGGTACCGCCGGTGATCGCTGCCAGGTCTTTGAGCATCTCCTTGCGGCGGTCACCAAAGCCAGGAGCCTTGACGGCAGCGATGTTGAGGGTACCGCGCAGACGGTTGACCACTAGGGTGGCCAGGGCTTCGCCCTCCACATCTTCAGCAATCAGCAGGAGGGGTTTGCCGGTCTGGGCTACCTGCTCGAGCACAGGCAACAGCTCACGCACGTTGCTGATCTTCTTCTCGGTGATCAGGATATAGGGGTCATCGAGCTGAGCCTCCATGGCATCGGGGTTGTTCACGAAGTAGGGCGAAATGTACCCCTTATCAAACTGATAACCCTCCACGAAGCTCAGTTCGGTGTCGAGGCTCTTGGACTCCTCTACCGTGATGACACCTTCACGGCCCACCTTCTCCATCGCATCGGCGATCAGGTTGCCGATCTCGGCATCGTTGTTGGCCGATACGCTGGCGACTTCGAAGATAGCCTTGCGGTCGTTGACCGGAACGGCCAGTTCCTGGATGTTCTTGATGGCCACCTCGACCGCTTTTTCAATACCCCGCTTGAGATCGAGGGGGTTGGCACCAGCGGCCACGTTGCGCAAGCCTTCGCGCACGATGGCCTGACCCAGCACGGTGGCGGTGGTAGTGCCGTCACCGGTGATGTCGTTGGTCTTGGAGGCGATCTCGATCATCAGCTTAGCGCCGATGTTCTCCAGGTGGTCGTCTAGCTCCACTTCCTTAGCAACGCTCACGCCATCTTTGGTAATGGTGGGGCTACCAAACTTCTTTTCGAGCACCACGTTGCGCCCGCGGGGGCCCAAGGTTACTTTCACAGCATTGGCTACGGCGTTCATGCCGCGCTCGAGGCCGCGGCGGGAGGCTTCATCAAAAACCAGCATTTTTGCCATCGTACAACTCCTTCTTGATTACGCTCACAGATGGAAAACCAAGGGCTTGAATTTACTCCAACGGCCTATCCGCTTACATCACGGCTAGCAGGTCGCGCTCCGAGAGAATGATGTACTCCTCACCATCGATCTCAATCTCGGTGCCGCCGTACTTGGCAAACACCACGGTGTCACCCTGCTTCACCTCGAGGGGTACCTTTGTGCCATTGTCCAACACACGACCGCTGCCCACAGCGATCACCTTACCCTTTTGAGGCTTCTCCTTGGCGGTGTCGGGCAGCACAATGCCCCCCTTGGTCTTGGCTTCTTCTTCAACTCGCTTGACCACCACACGGTCACCCAGGGGCCTGAGCATGGTTGCTGTTGCCATTGTTCAATCCTCCTTTTACAGGTTGGTTGACAGTCTTGGGTTTTGAGTGTCAACCCACGCGTATATTATTCCGACCTAACCATGAGAATGTCAAGAGGAATGGGCAACATGACCTAAAACTGTTGAGTCTATCAGTATCAAGTTTGATACATACCCGAGCACTAGAAGGGCAATGTGTCCCTTGGGAAAGGACTAGATTAGAGCTAGGTTCTTTTCCAGGAGGCAACCATGCCACAGGTAATTACAGTTGATGGGAACGAGGCTGTCGCTCGGGTGGCCCACAAGCTGAGTGAGGTCATCGCCATCTATCCCATCACCCCTTCCTCTCCCATGGGCGAGTTTGCTGACCAGTGGAGCGCTTCGGGTCAGAAAAACCTATGGGGTACCGTACCACTGGTACAGGAGATGCAGTCAGAGGGCGGGGCGGCAGGGGCAATTCACGGCGCACTTCAAACCGGAGCCCTATGCACCACCTTCACCGCAAGCCAGGGCCTGCTGCTGATGATTCCCAACATGTACAAAATTGCCGGGGAGCTCACCAGCACGGTCTTTCACATTGCAGCTCGTTCGATTGCGGCCCAGGGGCTCTCCATCTTTGGAGACCATTCCGACGTAATGGCAGCCCGGTCTACCGGCTGGAGCATGCTCTTTGCTGCTTCGGTGCAAGAAGCCCAGGATTTTGCCCTGATAGCCCAGGCCAGCACGCTGCGAAGCCGTATACCCTTTTTGCATGTAATGGATGGCTTTCGCACCTCCCATGAGGTCATGAAAATTGCGGCCCTCGAGGACGACGACCTGCGCGCCCTGATCGATGAAGAACTGATCCGGGCCCATCGAGCCAGGGCCCTCTCCCCCGATCGCCCAGTTCTGCGCGGCACTGCCCAAAACCCCGACGTCTACTTCCAGGCCCGCGAGAGCGTCAATCCCTATTATGCAAAGGTTCCAGGCATCGTGCAGGACTACATGAACCGCTTTGCCGAGCGCACCGGTCGGCATTACCGGCTGTTCGACTATTTCGGTTCTCCAGATGCCGAACGGGTGGTGGTGCTGATGGGCTCTGGAGCCGAGACCGCCCACGAAACGGTGGAGTACCTGCTGCAAAAAGGAGAGCGGGTGGGGGTGCTCAAGGTACGCCTCTACCGCCCCTTCGACATCGAGGCTTTCAACGCTGCCCTTCCGGCGAGCTCGAGGGTCGTGGCCGTGCTCGACCGCACCAAAGAGCCCGGCAGTGCCGGCGAACCGCTCTACCAGGATGTACTGACTGCCCTGGTCGAGGGGGGACGGGCGGCTGCGGTTCAGGTCGTCGGGGGACGCTACGGGCTTTCTTCCAAGGAGTTCACCCCTGCCATGCTGGTGGCGCTTTTCGAGGAGATGCGGAAGCCTTCGCCTAAAAACCATTTCACCCTAGGCATCCACGACGACGTATCCCACACCAGCCTGCCCTACAACCCCACGCTCTGCATCGAACCCCCCGAGGTCAAGCGTTCGGTGTTCTGGGGGCTGGGGTCGGATGGAACCGTGGGAGCCAACAAAAACTCCATCAAGATTATCGGCGAGGAGACCGATTTTTATGCCCAGGGTTATTTTGTCTATGACTCCAAAAAGGCCGGGGCCCGCACCGTCAGCCACCTCCGCTTTGGCCCACGGCCCATCCACAGCACCTACCTGATTCAGCAGGCCGACTTTATAGCCGTACACCAGTTTGGCTTTTTCGAGCGCTATCCGGTGCTGGAACCTGCCCAAACAGGGGCTATCCTGCTCATCAACAGCCCCTACTCCCCCGCCGAGACCTGGAACCACCTGCCCTACGAGGTACAAGCACAGATCATCGAGAAAAAGCTGGCTGTATACACCATCAACGCCTACCAGGTAGCCAGGGAGGTAGGTCTGGGCACCTTAATGAACACGGTCATGCAGGTCTGCTTCTTCGCCCTCTCGGGGGTGCTGCCGCGCGAAGAGGCCATTGGGAAAATCAAAGAGGCGATCCGCAAAACCTATGGCAAACGCGGCGAGGCGGTGGTTCGCAGGAACTTTGCAGCCGTGGATGCAGCCCTGGCCCACCTGTACCCGGTAGAAGTGCCCAGCACGCCCACCAGCACCCTGCACATACCCCCTGTGGTCTCGCCCCAGGCACCCGAGTTTGTCCAGCGTGTGACCGCCCCCATGATTGCAGGCCAGGGGGACCTGCTGCCGGTGAGCGCCCTTCCCACCGACGGCACCTATCCCACCGGCACCAGCCAGTGGGAGAAACGCAACATCGCCCAGGAGGTACCGGTCTGGGACCCGGAGGTCTGTATCCAGTGCGGCAAATGCGTACTGGTCTGCCCCCACGCAGTGATTCGGGCCAAGGTAGCCCCTCCGGAGGCCTTTGCCGCAGCCCCCGAAGGGTTTACAACCGCCAAGGCCATGTGGAAGGGCCTCGAGGACCAGCGTTACACCCTACAGGTGGCCGTAGAAGACTGCACGGGCTGCGCGCTTTGTGTGGAGGTCTGTCCGGCCAAGAACAAAAGCCAGGTAGGGCGTAAGGCCATCAACATGGCCCCCCAGCTACCCCAGCGCGAATCGGGCCGGAAGAACTGGGCGTTCTTCTTGCAGCTGCCAGAGTTCCCTCGCCACGATGGCCTGAGCTTCAGCAACGTGAAGAATGTGCAGCTTTTGCGACCTTTGTTCGAGTTCTCGGGAGCCTGTGCGGGCTGTGGCGAGACCCCTTATCTTAAGCTGCTCAGCCAGCTTTTTGGCGAACGGGCCCTGATTGCCAACGCCACCGGCTGCTCCTCCATCTATGGCGGCAACCTGCCCACCACGCCCTGGACCAAAAACCTCGAGGGGCGCGGCCCGGCCTGGAGCAACTCGCTCTTCGAGGATAATGCCGAGTTTGGTCTGGGAATGCGGCTGACCCTGGACAAACAGCTCGAGTACGCCCGGGAGCTGCTGGTGCGGCTGCGCGAAAAGCTGGGATCCGAACTCGTTGATGCGACACTTGGGGCCGATCAGTCCGATGAAGCGGGCATAGAGGCCCAGCGAGAGCGCGTCAAGCGATTGAAATCGCGGTTAGAAGGCCAGGACGACCCGCAGGCCAGGGATTTGCTGAGCCTGGCCGACGTACTCGTGCGCAAGTCGGTCTGGATTGTGGGCGGCGATGGCTGGGCCTACGACATCGGATTTGGCGGGCTGGATCACGTGCTGGCCAGCGGGCGCAACGTCAAGCTGCTGGTGCTCGATACCGAGGTCTACTCCAACACCGGCGGGCAGTCGTCTAAGGCCACCTCGCTGGGGGCAGTGGCCAAGTTTGCCTCCGGCGGTAAGACCACCCCCAAGAAAGACCTGGGGCGCATCGCCATGAGCTATGGCTATGTGTATGTGGCCCAGGTGGCCATGGGGGCCAACGATGCCCAGACGGTACGGGCTTTCCTCGAGGCCGAAAGCTACGCTGGCCCGGCCCTGATTATTGCTTATAGCCACTGCATCGCCCACGGCATCGATATGGCCAAAGGCATGGAGCAGCAGAAGCTGGCCGCGGAATCGGCCTACTGGCCGCTGTACCGCTACGACCCCCGGCTCAGGGCCGAGGGCAAAAACCCCTTCCAGCTCGACTCCAAGCCTCCCCGCATCGCCTTCCAGGACTACGCCCTGCACGAAAACCGCTACCGCATGCTCAAACAGATCAACCCCCAGGCCGCCGATCGGCTCTTTTCGGCTGCACAGGAGGCCATCCTGGCCCGTTGGAAGTACTACCAGGAGATGGCCAACCCATCTGCTAGGGAGGAAGCATGAGCAATCCCGATCTGAGTACCACCTATCTGGGTCTGAACCTCGAGCACCCCATAGTGGCCGCGGCCTCGCCGCTCTCCTACACGCTGGAGGGCATCCAGCGGCTCGAGGAGGCCGGGGCTGCAGCGGTGGTGATGTACTCGCTCTTCGAGGAGCAGATCGAGCAGGAAAGCCACGCCCTGCATCACTACTTGGAGTACGGTGCCCACAGTTACGCCGAGGCCCTGGATTACTTCCCCAAGGCGCACGAGTTCAATGTAGGTCCGCAGGCCTACATCGAGCTCATCCAAAAAGCCAAAGAATGCGTGCGGATTCCCATCATCGGCAGCTTGAATGGGGTCTCGCCGGGGGGATGGACGGCCTATGCCCGCCTCATCGAAGAGGCCGGAGCCGACGCATTGGAACTAAACCTGTACTACCTTCCGACCGATTCTACCCTAACCGGCCTCGAGGTCGAAGAGATGTATCTGGACGTGGTGCGAGAGGTACACCAGAGCATCGCCATCCCGATTGCGGTGAAGGTGGGCCCCTACTTCAGCAACTTTACCCACATGGCCGCTCGCTTTGTGCAGGCTGGGGCCTCGGGGCTGGTGCTCTTCAACCGCTTTTACCAACCTGATTTTGATCTCGATCATCTGGAGGTCACGCCCAACCTGGTGCTGAGCCGGGCCGACGAGCTGCGCCTGCCGCTGACCTGGATTGCCATCCTGTACGGGCGCATCCAGGCCGATCTGGCCATTACCAGTGGGGTACACACCCACCTCGAGGTGCTCAAGGGCATGATGGCCGGGGCCAGAGTCGCCATGATGGCCTCCGAACTCCTCAAAAACGGCCCCGAACGCATCGGCGAGGTTTTGAGCGACCTGCGAGCCTGGATGCAAGAGCACGCTTACGAGTCCATCCGGCAGATGCAGGGCAGCATGAGCCAGATCCACGTGGCCAACCCCGATGCCTTCGAGCGGGGCAACTACATGAAGGTACTGCGCTCCTGGCGGCCCGACCCAACCGGCATGCTGATCAAATGAGCCTCTGATACCGGATTCAAAAAGATAATCACCCGAACCTAAGGCGTTCTGAGGCTTGGTTGTGCCGCGCGCGGCGCAACTAGAGTTCTGGTGCACACCCCACCCCCCTCATAGTCGGCGAAACCCCCCGTCACCCTGCCGGTCGGCGGGGAAAACCACTCCCTTCCAAGGGGCGGCATCTCGTACCGTAAGTGTAATAAATCGGCACCGCATTCCATTAATGTTACTAATGCAACTAAGCGGCATCGCCCTCTGCTACGCGGATAGCTTCGGTCGGTCGCCTCTGGGCCACTATCCGGCCACGAACTAACCGAATCTGGTATTGGGTTTTGCAGCAGCGTATCGGCTTCGGTACGTTCGCAGAGTAGCTTCTGGGCCAACCTCCACGTATTTATTCAACGCTGCACAAGTGCTTGCCGCGCAACTCCGCTACAAAATCGTAGCGGTCACCTCGGTAGTGGCTTCGCGTGAACTCCAGTACGCTGCCATCGGTCAGGTAGCTCAAGCGCTCGATGTAGAGCACCGGCTCCCCAGGCCGGATACTCAACAGCTCGGCCTCGGGGCGGCTTGCCGCTACCGAGCGCAGGCGTTGTAGCGCTCTGGCTGGGCGCAGGTCTCTGCTTTCGAGGTACGCGTAGAGCGACTCCTTGACTTCTTCCGGGTTCGGCAGCAAGTGTGCTGGCAGAGCTGCGCGCTCGATGGCCATGGGCTCACCCTGAGCGCTGCGGACGCGCTCGAGGCGGGCTACCTTTTCCCCCGGGGAGAGCGACAGCGCCAACACCTCCTCCGGAGATGCTGTATACAGGCCGCGCTTGAGCCAGCGAGTTCCCGGCTCGAGCCCTCGAGCCCGCATATCCTCGCTAAACCCGGTCAGCACAGAGAGGGGTTGCTCGAGACGGGGAGCCACATAGGTACCGGAGCCCTGCCGACGTCGCACCAAGCCCTGGGCCTCGAGGCGCTCCAGAGCCTTGCGCAAGGTGAGCCGCGAAACACCGAACTGCTCCGCCAGCTGCCGTTCGGGAGGCATAGCCTCACCAGCCCTCCAGGTCTCCAAGGCCAGTGCTTCGCGCAAGGCAGCCTCGAGCTGCAGGTACAGCGGAGTAGCGGAGCGGAGATTTAGTTTGGGTTGCATAGCCTACCGTCATTATACCACTTGCATACCAATCTTAGGTGGCGTATACTCCCACTCGAAGCGCAATAGGTTGGACCTGCAAAATTGGTTCAAACTGTAGCAGGAGGCTACCATGAGAAACTTCTTTTGGCTTTTTGCGGCCGTACTGTGGGCGGGAGGGGTAGCTCTGGCCCAACCCAAAACCCTGCCCGCCTACTCCAACCTGGGCGTGAGCGCCGGCAAGGCTGGCGGTAGCCTGACCCTTTCACTAGCCAGTGCCCCCCAGACCTTTTTCTACTATGGGGCCATCGACGCGGCCATCCAGAACCTGGCTAACTAAATCTGAACTTATGCACCCTCAGGACTAGCAGTTAGAATGGGCCTTCATGTCACAGAGAAGGCCCGAAAATGGGATACCACGCCCGGTTTTGCGCCATCCAGAAACTTTAGCCCAAAGCCCCATCCATACCTCCGCCCTGGCCATAGCCGAGCACCAGGACTTCGCCCACGACACCCTCTACCGCGCCCTGGCTTTGTTCTTTGAACCCTCCCTGAAGCTCTGTAAAGGGATGGGCGGGCTGAACCGAGGCAGCGCTACCGCTCAGGCCGGCTGGGCCTGCACCGCTGCGGGGGCCTGGGTGGTGCTGGGGCGGCGATCCCCTGGCCTTCTGCCGATGCAGGCTGGACCTAGCCCTGGCAGGGCGTGCGGTCTGACGCCTGGTGCGCAGCGAGGCGCCATGCTCACGGCTGTCATGAGGCGCAGGTCGAACCGGGTGCCGGAGGCTCAGGAGGCATGGGGGAGGTCAAGACGGGGCGGTTGCGGGGCCTGACCTTGGCCGTGGCGTGGTTTTACGGAACGGATCGGGAGGGATGGTGGGGTGTGAGGATGGGGGAGGTCTACCGGTTGCGGAGGTTTTCCGAGGGCTTCAGCAGGGGCTGGGGTGGAGGGAACACCGGCACTGGCGTAGGAGCAGGCTGCTGGCCTATGGGCTGATTGAGCATCAGCGGGAGGGGCTGAGGTTGAGTTTCTACCAATGCCGACGGAGACTTATCGCAGGCAGGTTGAGGCTGGATCTGGGCCCTCTGTTATCGGCGCAGGTGGGGGCCGCGTAAGTCCAGTTTCAGTCACTTTCACTTTACCCTTGGCTGCTGACGCCGGGCATCCTTATTTTCGTGTCGGTCCTGGCCTACAACTTCCTGGGGGACGCCTTACGCGATGCCGCCGACGTACGGCAGCGTGACTGAATTCCTGAGAACTGCGTACATAAATACGAACTGTGGGGGCTCTAGCCAAACGCAAATTAAAATCAACGGCCTGGTTCTGTGCAAGAGGTCCTCAAAATGTAAACCTCACTTTAGTTTTCCAGGTCTTTTTGCGGCGTAATGTAACGCAAACATTCTCTCGCATGGAAGGGAGGCAATGTGAGAACAAGACTGTGGTTGGTAGTTTTCCTGCTGCTGTTGTTGCCGGGTGCGATGGCCCAGCAACTGCGCGAGCAAATCCGCAAGTATACCCTGGACAACGGCCTGAGGGTCCTGATGGTACCCGACAAAACTGCCCCCGTGATTCATTTCAATCTGATGTTCGATGTGGGCGGGGTCGATGAAGCACCAGGGCTAGGCGGTATTGCCCACATGGTCGAGCACATGGCCTTCAAGGGCACCCCGACCATCGGAAGCCTCGACTGGCCCAAAGAAAAAGCCGCCCTCGAGGCCATTGACAAAGCCCGCGCCGACCTAGACCGGGCCATCGCCAGCCGGGCCTCGCAGGAGGAAATCCAGCGGCTCACCGTCGCTTTCAACCAAGCCCGCGAGGAGGCCAAAAAGTTGGCCCTGCCCAACGCCATTGATCAGCTCTTCACCAATAACGGCGAGCAGGGTCTGAACGCCTCAACCGGCTACGACCGTACCGACTACCGGGTTTCGCTGCCCTCCAACCGCCTCGAGCTGTACCTGCGGGTCTATGCCGATGTAATGCTCAATGCGGTCTTCCGCAGCTTCTACGAGGAAGCCGATGTGGTGCTGGAGGAGCGCCGTCAACGCAACGAGAACGACCCCAACGGAGCCCTGAGCGAAGCCTTTTTGCGCGCAGCTTTCCAGGTACACCCCTACGGCCGACCCCTAATTGGCAGCCGGGAGGAGATTCAAGGTTACCGGGTCGACAAAGCCATGGAGTTTTGGAAGACCCATTACCACCCCAACCGGGCCGTACTGGTGATGGTAGGCGATGTGGAGCCCGAGCGCGACATCCAGATGGTGCGTAAGTATATGGGGGCAATTCCGCGGGGCCCCTCCCGGCCCGCCGATACCATTCCGGCCGAGCCCCCCCAGACGGCCGAACGTCGGGTCAGCATCGAATACAACGCCCAGCCCAGCGTTCTTATTGGTTTTCGCAAGCCCACCTATCCCAACCGCGAGGCCTACGTGATGGATATGATTGACTCCATCCTTACGGAAGGCCGAACCAGCCGATTGTTCCGTCGCCTGGTTATCCAGGAGCAGGCTGCCTTGAGCGTGAGCGCGAGCTCGGCCTCACCAGGATTCCGCTACGCCAATATGTTCACCATTTCGGCCCAGCCCCGTGCGCCGCGCACCACCCAGGACTTGGAGCGCATCATCTATGAGGAGTTGGAACGCCTCAAGAACGAACCCGTCATGGCCCAGGAGTTGCAACGGGTGCGCAACCAGACCCGCGCGGCCTACCTACGCGTCCTGCAGGGTGGGCCGGGTCTGGCCCAGACCCTGGCCTTCTACGAGCTTTTTTTCGGTGGCTACCAGCGGATATTCGAGGAGGAAGCCATCTACAACGCCATTACGGCTGAAGAAATACAGCAGGCCGCTCGCAAATACTTCACACCCCAGAACCGCACCGTCGCCACCCTGGTAACGAGAGGAGGAAGCCGATGAGAGCCTTTTGGACCTTGTTTGTGAGCCTGTTGGCCTCGCTGACCCTGGCCCAGGGGGGCGTACCTGCCGACTGGCCTGACCCCTTCAAGCTGCAGTTTCAGCGTCTGCAACCCACCGTCATTCAGCCTGCCCGGGTGCAGCTCTCCAATGGCGTGACGGTACTGCTGATTGAGGACCGTTCCCTTCCCTTCGTAACCGGGCGCATTTATCTGCGGGCCGGTTCAATCTACGAGCCTGCCGACAAAGTGGGCATGAGCGGGATTTTTTCCAGCGTGATGCGCACCGGTGGCGCTGGTAGCCGCAGCGCCGACCAGGTTGACGAGACCCTGGAAACCCTGGCCGCCACGGTGAGTGTCAGCACCGATAATCTCTTCACTTCGGTGGCCTTCAACACCCTAACTGAGAACCTCGATCAGGTGCTCGAGATATGGGCCGATGTACTCATACGGCCCCGCTTTGCCCAGGACCGACTCGAGCTCGAAAAAGGCCGGGCCCTTGAGGCCATCCGACGCCGTAACGACCAGCCCACTCAGGTGGCTGTTCGCGAGTTCCTGCGCCGCATGAACGAAGGACATCCAGCCGGTCTGGTGAGCAGTGCAGCCTCCATCCAGTCCATCACCCGCGATGATCTGCTGGCTTTTCACGGACGCTTCTTCAAACCCAATGTGGCAGTAATGGCGATTACCGGTGATTTCAACACCCAGGAGATGGTAGCCAAGCTCGAGCGGGCGCTACAAGGCTGGCAGCGGGGCGAGGTCACTCTGCCCACTTTCCCCCCGCCCAACCCCAAGCCCAGCATCTACTTTGTACAAAAAGAGACCAACCAGAGCGTCATCTACATGGGTAACCCGACGGTGACCGCCTTCGCTCCGGGGTACAGCGAGCTTGACCTGGCCAGCCGGGTGCTGGGGGATGGCTTCAACAGCCGGTTGTTTGTGGAGGTGCGTACCAAGCGGGGCCTGGCCTACGCCACCGGGGGTGCCCAGACCCAGGGCTTTGGCTGGCCGGGCTTCTTCTACGGGGCCTCCATCTCGAGGGTGGAGAAGACCGCCGAGGTCATCGAGCTGATGCTGGCGCAGTTCCGCGACCTGCGGGACCGCCCGGTCTCGCAGGAGGAGCTGGAGCTCTTCCGCAACAACATCCTCAACGCCGAGGTCTTCCGGTTCACCTCCAAGCAAGCGGTGGCCGAGCGCATCGCCCGCACCCAGATGCTGGGCTTGCCTGCCGACTACTACGAGCAGTACATCCGACAAATCCAGGCCGCCACCCCCGCCGATTTGCAGCGGGTAATGCAGCAGTTTGTTAGCCCCGACCGGTTTGTGATTGTGGTGGTGGGCGACCAGCGCCAGTTCGACAAGCCGCTTTCTACCCTGGGCAACGTGGTGAACGTACCGCTCGAGTAGGAACCTCATTCAAAACGGTCGGCGCAGCCCCCGCTGCGCCGGCTTTTGCCCAGCAGCACATGAACAGCGCCCCTGCCCCAAACCCGGTTTGCTGGCTTTCCTACCAAGTTCGGTTCGTTCAATACCGGATAGTGACGAACTAACCCGACCGAATTTATCCGCGCAGCGGAGGGCGACACTGCTTTAGTGCATTGCGGGAACGCGAAACCGGTTTATTGCACCAGCCGCATGCGCTACCGTCCTTTGGAAGTGAGACGGTTTCTTTGCCGACCGGCAGGGTGGGCATAGCAGCAGACAGTAGGCGCCGGACGAACCGAATCTGGCATCAGACCAACCTTGAGCAGGTGTTCATTAAGCGGGAGTCCAGCAGTAGTCTGCCATCTTCTCGATGAGCTGGGATGTGCCACGAGGTAGGCCCACCAGCCAGCCTGTCGTTCCACGAGGCCCACTGGCTGACCAATCATGCGCTGATGGCCACTCGCACAGCATAGGCTCCTTAGCCCCGAGAGCCCAAGGGTGTGAGGGTATGAGCCTGTCGAGGGTGTTTTTATCTGGGTGGTATCAGACCCTCGAGGTTGCTTTGGGTATCAGGTCCTCAATGGCCTTCATGAACTCCGCGAACTGGCCGAAGTCAAGCTGCTGTTCGTTGTCCGAAAGGGCAACTTTGGGGTTGGGGTGCACCTCGATGTGGACCCCGTCGAGTCCGGCAGCCAGTGCTGCACGGGCCAGGGGGGCCAGCAGATCGCGGCGCCCGGCCGCGTGGGTTACATCTACAATCACAGGCAGGTGGGTTAGTTGTTTGGCCAGGATGGCTGCCGAGAGATCGAGGGTATTGCGTGTCCATTTTTCATAGGTTCGGATACCGCGCTCGCAGAGGATGACCTCGGCATTACCCTGCGCAAGGATGTACTCGGCACTGTAAAACCATTCTTCGATGGTCTGGGCAAAACCTCTTTTGAGCAGAACCGGTTTGCTGGCTTTGCCCACCTCGCGCAGCAGGGCAAAATTTTGGGCGTTGCGGGTGCCCACCTGCAGGATATCAGCGTACTGGGCCACCAATTCCACATCACGGGTATCCATGACCTCGGTTACGAAGACCATACCGTTGGCGTCGGCTGCCTGACGGCCAAGCTTGAGGGCAGGTTCACCCATGCCCTGAAAGCCATAGGGCGATGTGCGGGGTTTGTAAGCCCCCCCACGCAATACCTTGATACCGTACCCGGCCAGATACCTGGCTGTGGAGAACATCTGCTCCTCGGATTCAATCGAGCAAGGCCCAGCGACCAGCACCTTCCCTTGCCCAAAAACCACATCGCCCACCCTAACCCTGGTGTCATCGGGCTTGACCTGGCGGGAGTAAAGGAACTTCTGCTTGTCTTGTTGCTCCTCCAGGTCGAGGGAGGCTTTGAAAATTTCCTTGAAGAGCCGCTTGATGGTCTCGGGAGGGTAGGGCCCAGGGTTTTCCGCAGTAAGGTAGGCGAGCATTTCATCTTCGCGTTTGGGGTCGTAATGAGGCAGCCCCAACTCGGTCTGAACACGCCCAATCTCACTCACGAGCCTACCCCGCTCGGAGAGCAGCTTGAGCAATTCGCGGTTTATACGGTCCACATTTTTGCGCAGGTCTGCGATACGCTGGTCCATGACCTCAATGGTATACCAAGAGAGCCGTTTTGAGGCAAGAGTAAGTCGAGCTCGAGCCTGAGACCGGGGTTGCAACAAAAAAAGATGTCCATCCCAAAACTGTGTTCCAACCGCATGGATCGAGGGCCGCCTCCCGTATACCCCTCCCCACGGTCAGCGGAACCCGCGTCAGCCTTCCGGTCGGTAAGGAAAACCACCCCTCCCCAGGGGGCGGTATCGCGTTGAGCTAATTCAATGTGTCGATATCGTGTTCCCGTGATGCACCAAAGCAGTACCGCCCTCTGCAACGCGGATAAATTCGGTCGGGTTAGTTCGTCACCATCCGGTGATGAACTCACCGAATCTGGTACTACGTGGCGCTTGCTTCAACCTCCCGAGGGCGGCTGCGCTCGGCCCACTTGACCAGCAAGATGGATATACCATACAAGACCATGAGCGGTATGGTCACAAGGCTCAGGTTGACCACATCAACGGTCGGTGTAATGACCGCCGCCAAAGTGACCAAGGCCACCACAGCAATCCGCCAGTTATTGATGAGGAAACGGCTGGTGAGGAAGCCCAGTCTAGCCAGGAGGTAGCTCACCACCGGCATCTCGAACAGAATGCCCATCAGGCCCAAGAAGGTGAGAATCTGGCCCATGTACATTCCAATGGAGATCTGGGGTGTGACCACATCCCCGAGAAAACCCAGCAAGAAAGGAACCGCAAAGGGTAGCAAAACAAAATAGGCAAACAACGCTCCCAGGCCGAAGCTAAAGCCGGCTCCAAGTAGAAAAGGGATGGCCAGGCGACGTTCGTGGGTGTAGAGCCCCGGAGCGATAAAAGCCCAGACCTGATAGACGATAAACGGCAAGGCCAAAGCCAGCCCGCCGAAGGCGGCCACTTTGAAGGCGGTCAGAAAGGGTTCGGTGATGTTAAGGACGATCAGCTCGGCTTTCAGCGACGCAGTTGCATTGTAAGCGTCCAGAGGCCGGCGGAGCGCCTCGAGGATCTGTACACGAAAGGTAAAGGCCACCGCCGTCATAACGCCCCAGGCCACAATAGACCAGATCAGGCGGTTGCGCAGCTCTTCCAGATGCTCCATCAATGGGGCTTCGCGCATGGTCGAACCTTTCAGGACTTGCTCTCTTCCTTGACCTCGAGGGGCTTCTTGATCTCCTCTAAAGGCTTGCTGATTTCTTCTTTAATCTCTCTGAACTCCTTCACGTCGGCTGCCTTTTCAAACTCCTCGCGAATGCTTTTGGCTCCGCGTTGGAACTCGCGTATGCTCTGGCCCAGGCTGCGGCCAAGCTCGGGCAGCTTGCGCGGTCCGAACAGCAGCAAGGCGATCAGTAAGATGATTAAGATCTCGGTCATTCCCAGGTTCATTTCATTCTCCCAACCACAGTTTACTCCGTAGCCTGAAGCTCATCTGAAAGCCTAGTCATCCTGCATCAAAAAAGCGTGAAAAGTTATCGGTCTGCTGGTGGCGTGGTTATTGTTGCGATAGGCCCGGATCGCTTGCTAAAAAAAGGTTCGAGAGGGTTCCTGAGCAACTCGCCGAACGGCTTTTGGGACAGCCTCTACAAAATTATTCGACGTGGGGCTTGCAGGCATGCTTTCTCATCTGGCAGGACGCCTGTCTGCTTGTGCAGGGGTTAGCGACAAGTTCTGTAGCCCGGGCAGCGGCGTGACTGGTTATTACTGGTCTTTCTCGCGCTTGCGCTGCATGTAACCTTCGATGTTGCGCTGGCGCTCTCGGGCGATGGCCAAGGCTCCCTCGGGTACATCCTGGTTGATGCCGCTACCACCCGCTATAAATGAACCGTCGGCCAGGGTTACGGGGGCGATTAGAACACTGTTGGATCCCACAAAAACCCTCTTTCCAATCACGGTTTTATGCTTACGCTGGCCATCGTAATTGGCGGTTATGACTCCAGCTCCGATATTCGATTCCTCCCCGATCTCTGCATCGCCAAGATAGGCCAAGTGTCCGGCTTTGGCCCTTTTGCCCAGTCGGGCATTCTTGAGTTCAACAAAGTTGCCAACATGGGCCCCTTCTTCCAAGTAGGCCTGCGGGCGCAGACGTGCAAATGGCCCAGCATCGGCCCCGCCCGCGACATAGGCTTGCTCACAAACCGTGTGCGACTTGATTTTGCCCCCAGCCTCTACTGTGGTGTCGCTGAGGACCGAGTACGCTCCGACCTCCACCCCTTCTCCCAGGCGGGTCTTGCCGCGCAAGACCACCCCCGGCCAAAGAGTCACGTCCGGGCTTAGCTCTACTGTGGGCTCGAGGTAGATGGTCTCGGGCTGAATCATGCGCACACCCTGGGTCATCCAGTGAGTCCGTAAGCGCTGCAACAGCACCCGCTCCACATCCGCCAGTTGGGCTCGAGAGTTGACCCCGAGCAGCTCGCCGGTGTCCTCAGACTCAACGGAAACCACTTTCAGGCCTGCTTCTCGGTAGATTTGAATGAGGTCTGGCAGGTAGTACTCGCCTGACGCGTTCTGATTGCCGACCTGCTGTAGCTTTTCCCACACGCTTTCATCAAAGCAGTATACCCCGGGGTTGATTTCCTTGATGGACTGCTGCTCAGGGGTGGCGTCTTTTTGTTCAACGTTATAAAGAATGTTACCTTGCTCGTCGCGAACAATGCGACCATAGCCGGTGGGGTCATCCAGTCTCATGGTGAGCATGGCCATGCCCATTTGGGTAGCTTGCAGGGCTTGAACCAGCCCGGTCAGCGTTTGTACGCGGGTCAAGGGTGTGTCTCCCTGGGTTACAACGATAGGTCCCTGGAAGCCTTTCAACAAGGGCTGAGCCTGGGCCAGGGCATGGGCAGTTCCAAGCTGCTGCTCCTGTACCACAAAACTCAGGTTTGGGTAGCCTTCGAAGGTTCTGCGCACCTGCTCGGCCCCATGGCCTATCACCACCACAACCCGTTCTGCACCGCTTGCAAAAGCCGTGTCGATGCAGTAACCAACCAAGGGCTTTCCGAGCAGGGGGTGCAGAACTTTGGGCAGCTTGGATTTCATGCGGGTTCCCAAACCCGCCGCGAGTATCACCACTGCGTGTGCCATATCTCCCTAGATTCTATTGGCAAAGCCTGGTACAGAGGGCCATGTAACCACCGGTACCTTGTCGGGGCCTCCATCATCGGGTAAGACTACCCCAGCGGTTTAGCACAACCCACGAGCATAAAGCCTTGGTGATGGCAGACCGACACCGTCAACCCGGCGCGCAAACCGTACGAACGCGCCGACCCCTGCTTGACCCGGTCCTGACACGTTTGGCCCACTACCCGTATACTGGTGACAGTTTTTAAGGGTAGGCCAGCTAAGTCCATAAACCTGGAGGATTGAGTGTGAATGCCCGTGCAATTGTGGTGACTTCGGGAAAAGGTGGGGTAGGAAAAACCACCACTACAGCCAATGTAGGCGCAGCATTAGCCAGGTTGGGCGAAAAGGTTACCGTGGTCGATGTGGACGTGGGCTTGCGCAACCTCGATGTGGTGATGGGGCTCGAGGGCCGGGTGGTCTACGACCTTATCGATGTGATTGAGGGCAAATGCAAGCTGCGACAAGCCCTTATCCGTGATAAGCGGGTCGAGGGTCTAGCCCTGATAGCTGCCTCGCAAACCAAAGACAAGGAGTCGCTGGACCCAGAGAAGTTTCGCCAAATCGTGAAGGCTTTGCTGGAGGAAGAGGGTTTCGACCGGGTTCTGATTGATTCGCCAGCGGGCATCGAGAAGGGCTTTCAGACCGCCGTCACCCCTGCCGAGGGGGCTCTGGTGGTGGTCAACCCGGAGGTCTCGAGCGTGCGCGATGCCGACCGGATTATCGGGATGTTGGAAGCCCGTGAGATTCGTGAGAACTTCCTGGTGATCAACCGTCTGCGCCCCAGGATGGTGCAGCGCGGCGACATGCTATCGGTCGAGGATGTGGTCGAGATCCTGGGCATCAAGCCCATCGGCATAGTGCCCGAAGATGAGGAGGTGCTGGTTTCTTCCAACCAGGGTGAGCCTTTGGTACTTAAGAACGGCTCTGGGGCCGGCAAGGCCTTTGTGGAAATTGCCCAGCGGATACGCGGTGAGGATGTTCCCTTTGCACCGCTAACCGATGCGCCGGGATTCCTGGGAACCCTGCGCAGGCTTTTTGGAGGCCGATGATGTGGCCCTGGCAGCGGAAAAGCAAAGATACCGTCAAAGACCGCCTCAAGGTGGTGCTAGCCTATGACCGCGCGCATCTAAGCCCAGGCCTGGTCGAACAGCTTAAGCAAGACCTCTTGGCTGTCCTGAAACGCTACTTCCCCGACGAGGAGAACCTTTCGATTCAGGTTGAAACCATTGATGACAAGATGAAGCTCCAGGCCGATGTGCCCATCCCGAAGTAATCCAAACACACCCTTGGGCAGACAGGGCGCGGCAAGAGAGAAGGCCTTGAGCCCGCTGCGGAGTAAAGGTCGCACCTTTCCCCTCGAGCCTGGACAGACGTCCTGAGTGCTGGCTAGGGAAGACAAAAACTGCGGTAGCGGTAGTGATGTTTCCAAGTTGCATTGCATCAAAGATGGCTCTAGTTAAGCGGTCGTTAGGGCGCTCACACCTAGCCGGTACCCTGGGGTGGTTTACTAGGGATATGCGAAAGCAGGATTTACTGTGCTTGGTGGTGTTATTCGGCGCCGTATATGGACAGGAATCGGTGATTTATCGAGGCTTTGCTGAACTAAGACAACCACTAACCCTTCCGCAAAATGAATGGACCTGGGAGCCTGGTGAAACCTTGTTTCAGAGCCTGGTGCCGGGAACCTTGCGTCTGCTAGGGGTGGCCGAGCAGTCCCGTCGGGTACAGATGCCGGCCCCGCAAAATCCACTGAGTGCCTATGTGGGCAAGGAGGTGCAGTTTTACTGGGAAGGCCAGTGGCGAAAGGCCACCCTGGTGAATCTCGAGCGCAACCTGTACCTGTACGAAGGCCGATACCTGGTGGGTTTGCCAGGAACGGTAGCCTATCCCGACCCCAGCGGATTCAACACCGTACCTGGCCCCACCGTGACCTTCCGCTACCTGGGTGCTGGGGCCGGTACGCTGGCGTATCTCACCCGAGGCCTGACCTGGAGCCTGCGCTACACCCTGGACGACGGCGAGCTAACCGGCTGGGCCACCCTGACCAATGGGCTGGACCGCCCCGTGCGGCTGGGCCGCACCGAACTGGTGGCCGGGAGTGTACCTTTGCTGGAGGGAGGCTTCAACGTGCCCCCGTCCCGCTCCGAAACCCGTATGTTTCAGGCGGCGCCAGCCGCGGCCGATGTGGCCGAAGCAGAATTCGTCGGGGAGGCCGCGGGAACCTACCGATACCGCTTGCCCGGAGAGTTGACCCTCGAGCCGGGCCTGACCGAGCTGCCCTTCGTTCGCACCAGGGTGCAACCTGCTTATCTCTGGCGTTTGCAGACCGGCTTCAATACCCAGCGTGAGCTAGGTTTTATGCGGGGCTTCAGGTTTGCTGCGCCCGAAAACCTGGCTGCCGGGGTGGTAAGCATCCGTGAGCAGGGGGTGTTTGTGGGGCAAGCAGCTATGGGCGATACAGCCCGGGGCAACAACGTGACCCTGATGCTGGGGCCCGACCCCGAAGGCCGGGCCACCCGTCAGGTTGAACAGCAGGCCCGCAACCGCTTCCGCGTGACCACCAGCGTGCGCAACCCCAAGTCGTACCCGGTCGAAGTTGAAATCCAGGAGTTGATGCCACAACCCTTCACGCTGGAGGGGGAGGGCCTCGAGCGCATTCCCGAGGGCTATCGTATCCGTTTCACCCTGGCCCCGAATCAGAGCCGCTCGTATACGTACACCCTGACTCTGCAGCAACGCTAGGCGGTTGCG
>Ga0209721_1000658_pt1 | contig 29304 bp, 33 predicted proteins | sample TshhotsprinmetaG_FD_184139 | JGI IMG/M metagenome (GOLD analysis project Ga0209721, IMG submission 184139) | Hot spring microbial communities from South Africa to study Microbial Dark Matter (Phase II) - Tshipise hot spring metaG (SPAdes)... | ecosystem: Environmental > Aquatic > Thermal springs...
CTGCCAACTCCGTCATCTCCCTCCCTCTCTTCTTGATTCCCAGGGCCTGAAGATCATGTCTGAGGGAGTTGGCCAGGGCCAGGTAGTGATCCCTGGCTCCCTGATCCGGATTTCTCATGAGGCCCATCTCATACAACCAGCACTTTATACTTTTCTGAACAATTCGATCAATCAGCAGTTTTTCGGCAATTGAGGGGTTCCCTCCACAATGACTAACAAGCTCCATCCGCAAATTCTTGACAACCTTTCCTAATCGTGTTCTACCGTCAAGTTTTGCCTCGTTAAAAATAGCAAATAAGCCATGTTTTGCCGGTTTATGTCGCTCAATAACCGCTTTTTTAGGAGATCCACCTGTCACTAAATCCCCCACATTGGCTTTTTCCATATCTAACTCTTTGAAATCACAAACCATCTTTAGGGACATCCCATTTATAGTCCGTTGCCCCCTACCAATCAAAGCTCAAAATTTCGCTTCTTTCGTTCCTTCTCCTTCTCAGAAATCCAATTTAAAATCGCCTCTTTACGAAATCTGATCGTTCCCCTCTCCTTAAAAAACGGAATATCCGATCCTCGATGAATCCAGGTATAGAGAGTCTGACGTTTAATCCTTAAAATTCCAGCTAATTCTTCAGGTGTTAGGAGTTCCTCTATCATAAAACTATCAGATTTATATCATTAACTTATTGAAATCTAAATGATTTTTATTCTTCGGCTTTAAATTTAAATCGTCAATTCAATAATTCCTCCGCCTGCTTTTTAAGTTCTCTCCTCCTCTCTTCAAATATTTCGGCCTTCTCTTTAGAGGAAGAATCTACAATCCCCAGCTTTGTTCTGAATTCTTCGATAAGACGTCTGATCCTTTCCTTAGAGGCCTGTCTTTCTTCTTCAGAAAGCTCGATCCGTTCCGGTAATCGATGATCTTCTGGGATCGTTTGTCTTGGCATTGAGGAGACAATATCATTACAAAGATCACGAATTTCCTTTATCCTCGGAAACCATCGAAACTCCTTTCTTGCGATTCGGAGGGCTTTAATTACAACCTCGATAGGATAATCGCTGAGGTCTTCAAAATAGACTCTTGCTTTCAACTCTGTAAGGCTCTCATTCATCACCTCAGCCAATGCCCCTAATTCGGCAAAAAAGGGCTTTTTATCAACATTTTTCATAACTCATCCTGTTCTTCTAAAAGCGATTGAATCGCTCTCTGCCGGTGTTTTTGACCTGTCGTTGGGTATTTGCCCTCAAGTATCTTCACACAATTCGAACTGCTCTCAATTACGAAATCGAGATTCGGTTTCCATTCAGCATGCCTTCTGTTTCCTGGAATTAAAATCTCATCCGCTCTCTTAAAAACTTCAACCCAGAAAACTTTTTGATAATTCTCTTTTAAACGCAAAAGAATCTTTTTCCGCCGGTCAGGAGTGATTTTCAAAACTTGTGGAAGATTCGGGCAAAACCGATGGTAAAGTTCAACAAACTCCTCAGGGGTCTGAATTGTGGAGTCTAACGGTTCTTTTGAAGAGAATGTTGGGGAGGATACCCTTTCCTCTCTTTTCCTCTTCTTTTCTATTTCTATTTCAGTTTCTGTTTCTATTTCTATTTCAGTTTCTGTTTCATCATTGAGTGCTCGTTGAGTGCTCATTGAGTGCTCATTGAGTCTATCCAAAATATCGGGTGGAGGTTCAGGATTCCGTGTTTTTGAAGGCCGGTTTATGACCTGGTGTCTTCTAAAATATGGCAAGTAAAAAAACTGTTCCCCATTGGAAGAGAACGATATAATTCTTCCTAAAGTTTGAAGTTCATTCAACGTCCTTATAATCAAAGGCGTTTGAATTTTATCATAGGGAAAAATTTGGCTTTTAAGCCAAACCGGACTCCCCTTAACGACCCCGAAGTCGTCAGAAAAATTCCACATGCCGATATAAATTAATCGAGCCAAAAGGCTTAAGCTGGAAATCTTTTCATCGCTCCAAAATTCCGGGCGAACTATGCGTGACCTTGCCATTCTTAAAAAGCTCCTCTTCAACTCTCAAAAGCTCCTCCAAAGCGAATCGACGTGCTCCCGTCCAATCTCGCCTGCAGTGAATAAGCCCCTTCTGCTCCAGCCTTCTAATCGTTGAGGGATGAAGATGAAGCCGGCGGGCTACTTCGCCAATCCGAAGGCCAAGTGGAGGAAGATCCTCTGCTTTCAATCTCCTTTGCCTAATCCTCATAGGATTAACCCTTTTAAATAACTTTTATTAGAGATGATTTACGAAATAAGGGGAGGCCTTATTTCCAAGGAGTGGAATCAAAACGACCATCAAGTCCTAATAAATCTTTTGTTTTTCGGGTTATGGCTTGAACTTCTCGCCAGTTTCTCTTTTTTTCAATGGATCTCAAATCTAAAATCATATCAGGGCAAAGCTCTTTACAAAAATTTCTCTTAGGACAAATTTCACAATAATTGTTTAAACGCTCTTTAGGTAAATATGACCAAAGTTCTTCAAAAAATTCATTATCGAAAGGTTCATTAAAAATCAGTTCGTAAGCTCTATAAAAACGATCTGAAATAGTAGATATTCTTAATTTTAAAATCCTTGATATTTCTGAAAAAGTTTTTCTTTCCCATCTTCTCAAATCCCAAATCTGAGCATAAAGTGGAAATTTATTAATATGATCTCGTTTTAAAAATAGTTTTGGTTGGAAATCTTTAGCAGTGGAAATAAATTTTCGTAAAAAATTAACCTGAAGATAAACATGATATAGAATCTCAAAATCATCATCGAACGGGTCAATTTTAATTACAAATTTTTTTCGAGGATAAGCATATGCATAGGCATTATTCATTGATTCGATAACATCAGGATCTGGTTTTTTTTCAAAATTCATCCAATCTAATTTTTTATAAGGATCCGGTAATGGAGGCCAAACTCCAAATTCTTTACATTTCTTTACAAACCATGACTCCATTTTTGGTCCTGATTCATCGCGTGGATTAAAATTAGTTCTTTCACACCATTCAAAATATGATTCACCTTCTTTTTTGGGAGGATCAAAAATATATTCATGAATTTTGTTTGGATTTGATTTCAATTCTTCCCAAAATTTAATATACTCTGGATCATTTTGTTTTTTCCAATAATCGATATATGCCTTTGTCAAAATTAATTTTTGAATTATTTTTAAAGATTTGAATGACATCGCCATCTCCTCTCATGGCCCTCAAAATAAAGGCCTCCAAAGCAGGTGAGGAATGCCTGCCTTGTCGGGGAGCTCTCCCTATGGAGGCCTTCAAATCTCATTAGGAAAACCTCAGAACCTGGAGATCTCGGATACAGTCGATCTGCTCCGTAAAGATCATTGTCTGATGAGTGATTCGATTTCCGATCTCAAAGATCGAATGCTCTACATGTAAAACCCGGAGCATCTTTTGGGGAGCCTCTGATCCTTGCCATAATCCTGGGTTGATGACATCTCCAACATGGATCGCCATAAAAGGGGAGGGGGATTCAAACCGCACCCAAAGATTATCGACATCCATCGGTTTGTAAATCTCCAAAACATACTTTAGAATTTTTGAATTTGATTCCATTTTTCACCTCCATGATACCACTAAATTTGATCTTAAATCAAATCAATTTTGTGGGGGAAATAGTGTCATGTTTACCTCCAAATCAGCATTTTCAAGGCTTAGAAGACAACCCTTGCAAAATTTGACTTTAAGATTTATATTTCAATAACTTATTGCTATTTCAATGAGTCAATATTTATTTCAAAAACTCGATTCCTAATCCGTGTGCCGGGTGTTCGAGTCACCCCAGGGGCGCCAATTCCTCAAAGAGGCGATTGGCCAACCACCCCATCCTCTATGAAGGCCGAAATCATCTCTATAGGTTCAGAACTTCTCTTAGGACAGATCATCGATACCAATACTTCTTATCTCGCGAAAAGACTGGCAGAAAATGGTATAGAGCTTATCCGTTCATCCATCGTTGGAGATCATCTGGATCAGATCGAGGATGCCATTGGCAGAGCCATCTCCCAATCTCACATCGTCCTCACAACAGGAGGGATTGGCCCTACCGAAGATGATCTGACGCGTGAGGCCGTTGCGGCTGTCTTCGACCGTCCTCTTCTTTTCCAACCCCACCTCATGGAACAGATCGAAGCTCTGTTCAAGAGGCGTGGTTTCCGTATGGCAGAAAACAACCGGAAGCAGGCCTTTATACCTGAAGGGGCCATTCCTATTGAAAATCCAAAAGGAACCGCTCCGGGATTTATCGTTGAATATTTGAATGGTGCTCTTATCTCGATTCCGGGTGTCCCATCTGAGATGGAATTTCTGATGGAGACCTCTGTCATTCCCTATTTGAAAAGGCGATTTAAACTCCAAGACCAGATCATACAGTATAAAGTGTTACGCGCCTGCGGTCTGGGAGAGAGCGCCATTGGCCTTCAGATCAGAGACCTGATGAAGCAGAACCAAAACCCTCAAGTAGGAACCCTTGCCTCTTTGGGAGATATTAAAATCAGAATTACAGCCAAAGCGGACAGCCCTGAGGAGGCATCCACGCTCATCAAAAAAATGGAGAACGAGATCCGGAATCGACTTGGATCCCTGATCTATGGCGTGGACGATGAGACGCTTCATGGAAGCGTGGCCAAAGAGTTGGAAAGGTTGGATCTGACACTCTCGCTCGTTGAAACGTTCACCGCTGGAATAATGACTCAAAAATTGGCGAGCACCGCTAGCCAGGCCATGATTAAGGCTATGGTTCTTCCTTCTGAACAATCCCAGTCCGTTTACTTAAAAATCTCTGAAGACGAAGCTCTTCATCTCCGAAACGATCCTGAAAAAATGACCGGACGGTTAGCCTTAGCAGCAAAAGAGGAGACAAAAGCAGCACTTGGAATGGCAACCTATGGAGTGATCTCAGGAGAACAGGGTAGAGGAGAATACCGTGTGGAAACCTTCTATGCCATAGCTACGGATGAAGGGATAGAGAAACAACAGTACTCTTTGGGTGGTGAACTCTGGATGGTCCGAGAAAGAGCCTCCATCATCGCTCTTGATATCCTGAGAAAATATCTGATGAAGATCAAGGGAGAATGAGTCAATGTCCCGTAGAATCATTCAATGTCCTAAGTGCCAAAATGAGATCGAACTTTACCAAAACCCTTTGCCAACAGTGGATATCATCATCGAAATGGAGTCTAAGGGGATCATTCTGATCAAAAGAAAGAATCCTCCTTATGGTTGGGCTCTGCCTGGAGGATTTGTGGACTATGGGGAATCTCTTGAAAAAGCAGCTATCCGGGAGGCAAAAGAAGAGACCAACTTAGATGTAAAACTTGAGAAACAACTTCATACCTATTCCGATCCCAGCAGAGATCCAAGACACCATAGCATTTCAACCGTTTACATTGCAAAAGCTAAAGGAGTGCCTCAAGCTAAGGATGATGCTGTGGAGATCGGAATTTTTAATGAATCCAATCTTCCAGAGGAGATCGCCTTCGATCACCGCTTCATTCTGAACGACTATTTCAAACGAGCTTTCTGAGCGCCTCTTCGATTCGATTAACTCCCTCCTTAATCTCCTCCATCGAGGTGGCATAAGAAAGCCTCTCAAAAGAGTCCGCTCCAAATTCAACACCTGGAACGACGGCCACACGGGCAACATCCAGGAAGTAATCGGCAAGCTCTGTCGAGTTCGAAATCTTCTTTCCTTCGTAAGACTTTCCGTAATAAGAAGAAAAATTCGGAAAGACATAGAAGGCACCCCTCGGCTTATAACAGGAGACTCCGGGAATCTTATTGAGACGATCGACAATGTAGTTCCGTCGTTCCTCAAAGGCCGCCACCATTTTTTCGACCTCTTCTTGGGGGCCTGCAAGGGCCTCCACAGAAGCCTTCTGGGCGATCGAGGTTGGGTTGGACGTACTTTGGCTTTGGATATTGCTCATGGCGGAGATGATCTCTTCAGGCCCAGCCGTATAACCGATCCTCCATCCCGTCATCGCATAGGTCTTGGCAACTCCGTGGACGATGACGGTCCGTTTCTTGATCTCTTCGCCAAGCGAGGCGATGCTGATGAATTTGAAACCATCATAGACAATCTTCTCGTAGATTTCGTCCGAGATGACCAGAAAGTTATTCGAAAGGGCCACCTCCGCAATCCTTTCGAGCTCTTCTTTCGTATAGGCGCTGCCCGTTGGATTGGAAGGGCTGTTGAGGACCAGAGCCTTCGTCTTTGAAGTGATCGCCTTCTTTAGATCTTCGACCGCCACTTTAAATCCGTTCTCCTCTTTCGTCTCAACGATGATCGGAGTGGCACCAGCCAGAGCGACCATCGGGGGATAGGAGACCCAGTAAGGTGCCGGTACGATCACTTCATCGCCCACATCGAAGATGGCTTGAGCCAGATTGTAGAAGGAATGTTTACCACCACAAGAAGCAATAATCTCAGACCGTTTGTAAGTGAGCCCATTATCCCTCTGGAATTTTTTTATGATAGCATCCTTCAGCTCATCGGTTCCTCCCACAGGGGTATATTTGGTAAAACCGTCCTCAATGGCTTTCACGGCCGCTGCCTTAATGTTCTTCGGCGTGTCAAAATCAGGTTCACCAGCCCCAAAACTGATCACATGAATTCCTTGTGCCTGCAACGATTTCGCCTTCGCATTGATGGCAAGGGTTGGTGAGGGTTTTAGACTTTTGGCTCGATTCGATAAGATATTCATCGGCATACCTCCTGAGTCACTTAGGATCGGAAAAGGATCTCCGATATCCGGTTGATCCTTTCTATCCCCTTGACCTCGTGGGGGAGAAGAGGAAGTTCGATCAATTTAATCCGCGATGCGTATTGATCCCTTAGCATCTTGATATAACCCTGTTGCATCTCTTTTCTTACTCGATGAAATTCGCAATCGGCTTCCTGAATCACATAATTGACGATCAGATGGTTCACCTTTAGTTGATACTCATCAAAATCACGAATGATTCTTTCAGTCTGCCTGACACCGAGTGCCTCTGGAATGGTCACGATGATGAAGTCGGTCTTCTGGGAATCCCGGATAAAACTGACCACCTTTTCAGCCAGGTTCTCCCATCCGCTGATGATTTCAAGAAGAGTCCTTTTGCCCTTTTTTAACTTAACACTTTCCTTTAACTTTTCAAAGTAACTATATAAATTCATATAGAATTTTGTTGCTGCCTCTAAATGCCTTAAAAAGATCTGTGGAAGATGGAGCAATCTCAATGTATGTCCTGCCGGAGCCGTATCCCACACCACCAGATCGTATTGCTCGCTCTCCACCAATTCGAGAATGTAATTGAGCATATACTCCTCTTCAATACCAGGGGCTCCGCCAATATATTCGACGAAGTCATAATCGACCGAGGCAAAAGAGGAAACCACCTCATAGATCTCCGGTCCGAACCGTTCTTTCCACTTCTTCAGAACGACATCCGAGCTAATCTCAATGGCAAAAAGATTGTTAACGCCTTGAATGGGGGTCTCCTGATCTCCAATGTTCGTCTCAAAGATGTCTGAAAGTGAAGGGGTGGGATCGCTTGAAATGATGAGCGTCTTTTTCCCCTGTAGAGAGAAGTGAAGCGCAATCGATGAAGCGCAGGTAGACTTTCCGACCCCGCCTTTTCCTCCGATCATGATGAGCCTCTTCGGTTCGTGGTCGAGGCGGATCAATGTGGAATCCATTTTTTATCTCCTGGGGAATTGATTTTATTGAGCTTAAAATTTATAATAAATTGTTTATAAGGTCAAGAACTTTTCGAAAGAATCTTTAAAACTTATGAAGTCTAATGGAGGAGAATCTTGCCGTCGGGAACGATCGAAATTGATTCAGAACTATGTAAAGATTGCCAATTATGCATCTCTGTCTGTCCGCATCGGTTGATTGTAACCTCCGACCGGCTCAACCAGAAGGGATACCGGTTTGCCCAATTTACAGAAAAAACTCTGAAGAAAGAGAGTAAAAAATGTACCGGGTGTGCTCTCTGTGCCATTGTCTGCCCGGAAATTGCAATCGAGGTCTATCGTGGGTAAAGTGTTGATGCGTGGGAACCATGTCGTTGCTGAAGCAGCGGTCCGAGCAGGCTGCCGATACTATTTCGGCTACCCAATCACCCCCCAGAACGAAATTCCAGAGTATATGTCTGAAAGGCTGGCAACTGTGGAGGGGGGAGTCTTCGTTCAGGCTGAAAGCGAAATCGCCTCCGTTCATATGGTGATCGGAGCGAGCATGGCTGGAGGAAGGGTGATGACTTCTTCTTCGGGGCCAGGGATCAGCCTCAAACAAGAGGGGATCTCCTTTCTTTGCGCACTGGAGCTCCCAGCCGTCATTGTCAATATGACCCGAGGAGGACCAGGCCTTGGCAATATCGCTCCGGCGCAATCCGATTATTTCCAATCCACCCGTGGAGGAGGCCATGGCGATTACCGGACGATCGTTCTTGCACCAAACTCCTGTCAGGAATTAGCTGACCTGACCTATGAGGCATTCGACCTTGCGGACAAATACCGGATCACGGTCATCATTCTTGGAGATGGAATGCTCGGCCAGATGATGGAGCCTGTGGAGCTTCCTCCAGAGATCTCCCTTAAAAAGCTTCCCCCCAAAGATTGGACCATCACCGGAGCCAAAGGAAGACCCAGCCGATTCATCCGTTCTCTCATCCTCGATCCCCTCTTAGAGGAGGAACACAACTGGAAGCTCATGAGAAAGTACGAAAGAATTTCAAAAGAAGAGGTTCGATGGGAGACCTACTTTACCGAGGATGCCAAGATGATCGTGGTCTCTTTTGGAATCGCAGCAAGAATTGCCAAAGGAGCCATCAAGAGGCTTAGAGACGAGGGACTTAAGGTGGGGCTCATCCGTCCCATCTCTCTCTGGCCATTCCCTTCTGGGGCTATTCGAGAATTGGCCAAGAAGACGAAGTACTTTTTCGTCTTTGAAATGAACATGGGCCAGATGGTCGAGGATGTGAGAATTGCCCTTGATGGGGCAGGGGAGATCCATTTTTACGGCCGCCCGGGAGGCATTATTCCCATTCCTCTTGAAATTGCACGGGTGATCTCCAGTCAATACTATCAGAAACGATTAAGGTGAGCTGGATCCATGAAGAAAGTATTTTCCAGACCAAAGTCAATTAAGAAGGCCTACTTCCATTACTGCCCAGGATGTGGTCACAGCATCATCCATCGCCTCATTGGCGAGGTCATTGATGAGATGAATATTCAGGATAAGACGGTCGGCGTTCCACCCGCAGGATGCGCTGTCCTGGCCTACTACTATTTTGACGTGGATATGGGCGAGGCCTCTCATGGAAGAGCAGCGGCCGTGGCAACTGGATTGAAGAGGGCGCTTCCAGATCGCATCATCTTCACTTATCAGGGAGACGGAGATATCGCTGCCATTGGCACAGCCGAAACAATCCATGCAGCCGCCCGTGGAGAAAACATCACAACGATATTCGTCAACAATGGGGTCTATGGTATGACTGGAGGTCAAATGGCTCCGACGACCATCCTGGGCCAGAGCACAACCACATCCCAAGGTGGTCGAAAAGAGAAAAGGGATGGCTATCCCATCAACCTTAGCGAAATGCTCTCTCTGGCACCTGGGAGTGCCTATATCGAGCGGACGGCAGTGGACACACCCGCCAACATTCTAAAAACGAAAAAGGCCATTGCAAAAGCCTTCCGTGTCCAAATGGAGGGATTAGGGTTTTCATTGGTAGAGATACTCTCCTCCTGTCCCACCAACTGGAAGATGAATCCAGAACAGGCAGTGAAATGGATGGGAGATGTGATGGTGAAACATTTTCCTCTGGGTGTTTTAAAGGATGTGACTGGAGGCAAGAACGATGCTCGTTAAAATGATCTTCTCGGGTTTTGGAGGGCAGGGCGTCATCATGATGGGCTACCTCTTCGCCATGGCTGGCATGTATGAGGAGAAAAATGTCACCTGTCTGCCTTCTTACGGAGCAGAAGTGAGGGGTGGGACCGCCAATTGTACGGTTGTCCTTTCCAATGAAGAGATTGCTTCACCAGTTGCCTCAGAGCCGGATATTGCGGTCTTTATGAATCAACCTTCCTTAATCCGCTTCCAGAACCAGATTCAATCGGGAGGTACTGTCTTTCTCAATTCCAGCATGATTGAGACCAAACCCATTCGGGGCGATATTGAGATTTTCGAGGTCCCGTTAAATGACTTGGCCAAACAGATCAAGAGCGACAAGGTCCTCAACATCATCATGCTGGGCGCCCTGATTAAAAAGACTGGCCTGGTATCCCTTTCGACCATAACACGTGTATTGAAAGAGAACTTCGGACAGAAAAACCCATCTGTTTTAAAGTTAAACGAGTCAGCCTTACTGTTGGGATATCACTATCTAACCTAAAAGGAGGAATTGCATCATGCCTGTCAAACAGATTTCGGTCAGTCTTGAAAATGTCCCAGGAAAACTCTCCGAGATGAGTGAGTATTTGGGAGAAAATGGGATCAATATAATTGCCGTGAGTGTCGTTGACGCCTCAGATGTCAGTGCGATACGCTTTGTCGCTAACGATCCTGAAAAGGCAGTCAATGTCCTCAGATCTCACGGTTACTCGATTAAGGTGACGGAAGTCCTTGCAGTGGAGGCACCCAATCATCCAGGAGGGCTCAATGCGGTCTTAAAGCCGCTTAAAGAGGTCTCGATCAATGTCAATTATCTCTATACCTGCCTGGGAAGGGGTGAGAAGACCGTGCTCATTGTGGGTGTGGACAAGATGGAGGAGGCGATCCAGGTCCTGAAAAAGAACTGGGTTCACATGTACGACGAAGAATTGTATAAACTGTAAACCCCGTTCTGAAAGCTTCGACAGAAGCTAAGCTTCTCATGGCGGAGGCCGTGACGGGCTTTCTAACGAGGTGAACCGGAATGTTGGAAGATTGAAATCATGGAATCTTGGATAAAAATGGAGGGTCCTAACCCGTTCTTTCACAATTCCATCTTTCCAGTCTAAAACAATTAGGCGTAGCTGTGCAGGCCGGCAAGCAGGTAGTTGACGCCAAAGTAGGTGAAGAGGACAGCCACAAAGCCGATGATCGATAGAAAAGCCGATTTTCTACCCTTCCAGTCCCTTGTGATTCGAGCATGCAAAAATGCCGCATAGATGAACCAGGTGATCAGTGACCAGGTCTCTTTCGGATCCCAACTCCAGTAACTTCCCCATGCATAATTAGCCCATGCTGCACCCGTAATGATACCAAGGGTCAGCATCGGAAATCCGATCACAATCGATTTGTAGTTAATCTCGTCCAGAATCTGAAGAGAGGGAAGCCATGTCCTTTCTCGGTCAGGCCCCCTTTTTTCCCGGATTAAGTAGAGGGTGCTGATTCCAAAAGAGACAGCAAAAGCGGCATAGCCGAAGAAGCAGGTTGTCACATGGATCGTCAACCAGTTGCTCTGAAGCGCTGGCATGAGCGGTGTAATCTTCGGGTTGATGGTTGGAATGATGGAGGTGAGGGCGATCGTCAGAAAGGCCAGAGGGGTGATGAAGATGCCGATCACCTTCTGTCGGTATTTGAATTCAAGGATAAGGTAAATCAGAACGATCGTCCATGAGAAAAAGACCAGGGATTCATACATATTGGAGAGAGGGATGTAACCATATCCAGTCAGGTGAGTTTCTTGCCAGCGCCGAACCAGGCCGGCAGAATGGATGATCAACCCTGTGACCAAAAGAAGGCTGGAGACCATTCCTGACTTTCTGTTTTGGGTGACGGTGAAGATAAGGTAACCCAGAAAACTCAAAAAATAGATTCCCATCGAAATATTAAAAAGGCTGTGACTTAAAAGAGAGAAGACCATCTATGACTCCATCAGGAATTGTTCTTCAATCAACATGTTCTCAAGTTAACAGACAATTGTTAAATTGTCAATTTAATCACCTTTCTTTTCTTGAGAGGATAAACGTTAAAAAAGCTTTGGAGTTCAAATGGATAATTCCTAATTTTATTAAGACCTAAATTGAGCGATTTTATTAAATTTCATTGTAGCGCAAACCCTTAAGGGTTGCTTTTAATGGCTACCAGAGGCAGGCAAGCAAGGCTAAAGCCTTGCGCTACATATCACCCTTTAGGTGATTAGAAACCCTAACAGGTTCTCGTAACCAAAGCGGTTTTCAAAAAGAGCCGCCAATTTAGATAAGGGATATTTACCTTGATAAAAAGTCGAAAACTTTCTGAGAAAACTGGCTAACCTGTTAAAAAAACTTAAGAATTAGACAGTCTAAAATTTTTCTTGACATTTCAATTTATATACTGTATAAATGATAACAATCTATTAAATCATATTTATAATAATTAAAAAATGATAGACTGTACAGGTAGAATGTATGGACAAGATTAATGAGATGAAAAAAATAGGATGGATAAGCAGCCTCGAAGTTCTTAAAAGAACCGGAATCTCAAGGGCAACCCTGAACAATTACATCAAAATGAACATTCTGCCAAAACCTATTGTCAAAAAGCCTGATGAAGTTACTGTTCGGGCGCGGATGTTAGGCTATTTTCCTGAAACAGTTATTGAGTTAATTGAACAGATCAATCTACTGAAGCGAAAAGGTTATTCAATGGACCAAGTTATCGAAAAGCTCGGGAAGTTCGGACAAAGCCCTTTTCAGCCCGAGGAAACGGTTACAATAAGAGCACCTCAGCCTGAGATGCCATCCACAGATGGCTCAACTCCCCAATCCCAACCTGTCCTCGCTGATACGACGGTCAGCTCATCGCGGGATTCCCTTAATGTGACAATCAACGATATTCAATGCCCTGCCTATTTACTCAACAACAATTTTGAAATCGACTGGATCAATCAGCCGGCTGAAGACATCATCTTTCACCAGAAAATACATACGATTAAGGAGCCGACCAAACGAAATATTTTCCGACTGCTGATGCACCAAAACTTTGAAAGCCCCCAGAGGATACAGGATTTTTTCGATTTCCATCTACGCTTTCTCAAGGCGAGGATGTCAAAGGATGATCTGGAAAAGTTCTATGAAGGAATTTCTCCGAGCGAAGTGGAGGCCCTGAGAAATCGATATGAGCGGGTCGATCCGTGCACTCGGCAGACCGTTGATAAGAGATACTTCAAGTTATTGAATAACAAGGGGATCACCATATCCAATTTTACCTATTACATGGTTTTCCGGGAAGGAACGCTCTTCATTCATGCTCCCTTAGATACTTCGGCTCAGGGAATTATGGATCTGTTCTCCTGTCGCTCAAAAGTGATCAGCGACCTGCTCCGGCAACGGATGCCAACGCTGGTCTCGTTTTGCGTCCTCGTTGCGGATCTCCAGAATTCCGTCCGGATCTGTGCTGAGCTCCCTCCCGAAGAGTATTTCGAACTGATCAACCAGATATGGGCCTGCGTCGAAGGTTCCTTCAAACAGTACTACGGGACCTATGGAAAGCATATTGGTGATGGAATGCTTTACTACTTTCTCAGAGAACGGGATAACAAGTACATCATGAATTCCATCTCTTGTGCTTTGGAAATCCGTGAAAATGTCAGGAAACTGAACATGGACTGGAAGATACGCAGGGGTTGGTTCAATGATCTTTACCTCAATATCGGAATTAATGAGGGGCAGGAATATTTCGGCACAATCCCCTCAGCCCCCAGCGTTGAATTTACAGCACTGGGCGACTCTGTCAATATTGCAGGACGTCTTTCTGAATTTGCCCGCTATGGTTCCATCTGGACCACTAAGAACCTCATCAACAAACTTGCCGATGAAGAGAAGGCCGGCATTCGCTATGGCATCCGGCGGAAAGATCTGGATCGTGAGATTTTTATTGAGAGTTCCTTCAGCCGAATCATCGATCTGCTTGCAGAATTGAATGAAAAGAACAGTAAATTCATGGATATTGCAACGCTTCCGGTGACAGAGATCATCAGCAGACGTTAAACCTTACCATTCAATCCTTCACCACTCCGATCGGTTTTCAAAGCACCTTGAAGCTTATAAGAAATTATGCTAATTTTTATCTGCAAATTGGGGAATGATTAAGGCGAATCAGATCAACCCATTCGATTTCATCTGGTTGGGGGAGCAGGTATGCACGTAGACGAAAGCAAGAAGTTCGATAAGAGAAATATCGAAAGAAATATTAAGGACGGGATCATCACCCAGAAAGAATATGAAGCCTATTTAGCCAAATTGCCCGATGCCAGTGATAAGATCTTCATTCCCGAAGAAGATCTGGAAGAATCTGAAGAGGTCGAATCCACCGAAGAGAAAATCACCTCCAGAAAAAGGGGAGGAAAGAAGAAGGCGGCTTGAGGTTGACCGAAATGCCTATTTATGAGTATCGCTGTAATCAATGCAAAAAAGAGTTTAGCCTATTATTTCTCAATCTGAAGGAGGTATCGAAGGCACAATGTAAGTACTGTAGCAGCAAAGACCTAAAGAGGCTCATCTCCTCTTTTTCGGTCCACCAGACCGAAGAAGCGCGTCTGGCTAACTTTGACACCTCTAAACCCAGAGGAGACGATTTCTATAAAGATTCGCGAAATATTGGGCTATGGGCGAAGAAAAGGATGAGAGAGATGGGGGTTGATCTGGGGCCCAAAATGGATGAAATCGTTGAAAGAGGTCGAACCGGGAAGATTTTAGAAGACTACGAGAAGTAAAGAGAGATGGAAGACAGAGATTACTATAAAATCCTTGGTGTTTCGAGGAATGCCAACGAGGAAGAGATAAAAAAGGCCTACCGAAAGGTGGCGATGCAATACCACCCCGATCGAAATCCTGGGGATAAGGAGGCTGAAGAGAAATTTAAATTGGCTTCAGAAGCCTATGAGGTTCTAAGAGACCCCCAGAAAAGGGATATCTACGACCGATTCGGAATCGAAGGGCTGAGGGGAACCGGGTTTACAGGCTTTAGGGGGTTTGAGGATATTTTCTCAAGCTTCAGCGACATCTTCGACGATTTTTTTGGATTTGGTACCTCTTCGAGGCGGCGTGTAAGACCTCGCCAGGGAGCTGACTTAAGATACGATTTAAAGATTTCATTCTATGATGCTGCCTTTGGAAAGGAGGATGAAATCGAAATTCCTCAAAGAGCCGTCTGTGAGGACTGCAATGGAACGGGGTGCAAAACCGGTACATATCCGGCTCAGTGTCCAAATTGCAAAGGGACTGGTCAGGTCGTCCGCTCCCAAGGTTTCTTCACAATCAGCACTACCTGCGGCCAATGCCATGGAGAGGGAAAATATATTCCTCATCCCTGCAAAGAATGCCGTGGCTCTGGATGGGTAAAGAGAAATAAGAGGATCAAAATCCGTATACCTCCTGGCGTTGATACTGGCTCTAAGCTGAGAATACGAGGAGAGGGAGAAGCAGGAGAGAGGGGTGGCCCCCCAGGAGATCTTTTCGTGTTCCTTTATGTGGAACCGCATGAATTCTTTGTCCGGGATGGGGATGATATCGTCTGTCAGATACCGATCAGTTTTACACAGGCTGCCCTTGGAGCAGAGATTGATGTCCCTACACTCAATGGAAAGAAGAGTCTTACCATTCCAAGAGGAACAGAGAGCGGAGAGACCCTAAAGATCAAAGGTGAAGGCTTTCCAAAGATCAAAGGTTATGGCAGAGGCGATCTCATCGTTCAAATATTTGTTAAAACGCCAAAAAATTTAACGAAACGGCAAGAAGAGATCTTAAAGGAATTTGAAGAGATAAGCCTAAAAAAGGGGAAAGAGGGCGAAAGCTGGAGGAAATTTTTCAGATTTGAAAGCTAAATTTAGAGGATTAATTAAGAAAGTTTACATAATATATCTTATCAGTCATTAAGGTTCCTATTTTGAAATTAAACCTATCTGGGATTATCCTTTCTGGAGGCAAAAGCGCTCGGATGGGCATGGATAAGGCCTTCATTAAGATTGATGGCATTCCAATGATCCAGAGGGTCTATGAAATCTTTCAGCAGATCTTCAACGAAATCATCATTGTCACCAACCAGAAAGACCGCTATTCAGACTTTAGGGCAAAGGTCGTAACCGACCTCATTAGAGACTGTGGTGTTCTCGGAGGACTATACACAGGACTCTACCATGCTTCAAACTTCTACTCTTTTTGTGCCGCTTGCGATATGCCTTTTTTGAAAATTCCACTCATTCGGTTTCTCAGTGATTTCACCGAAGGATATGATGCCATCGTCCCTAAAACTGCTGATGGGTTGCAACCCCTACACGCCATCTATTCAAAAAATTGTTTAAAGCCCATACCGACCATCATTGAATTGGGAAAATATAGATTGACAGACCTCTATCCTCTGGTCAATACAAAGATCGTCGACGAATCCGAATTCATCCATTTCGATCCACAAAAAGAATCTTTCTTCAACATCAACACACCTGAAGATCTAAATTTCATCAAAGAAGAGACGAAGGCCTATTCATGAAGTGGAAACGGACTCTCTTTACTATCTTAATCTCCCATATCTTTATCGGGCTCTTCTTTCTTCAAACGATCTGCGCCAGACCGCTTGGTGAAGATGAGAAGCTGATACGTGTGGGAACAGGCGCCTTTACAGATGGTTTTTACGATATTGCCGAGAAACAGTTCTCACAATTCCTCAAGGATTATCCAGACCATATCAAATTTTATGAAGTCTGCTACCTCTTGGGAAAGACTTTTTATGACCGGGACAAATTGAAAGAATCCAAATCTCTCTTCCTAAAGATACTTAACGAGAATCGGCAATTCGAATATATGGAGTACCTCCTCTTCTGGTTGGCAGACATCGAACTGCGATCAGGAAATAACGAAGTCGCCCGAAGATATCTCACATCCCTGGTCAACCGATATCCGAAATTTGAAAACCTCGATCAAGCCCATTACTTTTTAGGTCTCATTGAGTATGGGGCGAATCGGCCCTCGCAAGCAGAACTTCATTTTAAAAGGGTTTTAGCCCTTTCAAAAGAGAACGAGCTCATCCAATCTTCCAATTTCTGGCTGGGCATCTTATTCTTTAAACAGAACCGGTTTGAAGAAGCGACAGGCATTCTCCATCTGGTCATCTCGGACCTTAAGTCCAATGCCTCATTATTTAGAAAATATGCCTTTCTATGGATCGGTGAAGCCTGGTTAAAATTGGGGAAGTTCGGAGAGGCCAAACGCTCTTACGCCGCTTTTATCGAACGATTTCATGGGGATCCTTTTGTTCCAAACGTCTATTGGAAACAGGGTTTCTGCGATTATCGAATGGGTCAATGGAAAGAAGCCATCGAAATCTTTCAATCCTTCAAAAACCAATTCAAAGATTCTCCGCTCCTTTTCCACACCCACTATCTCTTAGGTGAGATCTTTCTACTTCAAGGGGACCATGCGTCCTCCATCAAAGAGTTGAATACCCTTCTGACCCGATCCAAGGAGAATCCTTTTTGGGGTATGGTTTTTCTCTCTCTCTTCTGGAACCAAATTCAACAGAACGATTTCCCAGGGGCTAACAAAGTCTTCCAGAGGCTCCAGAAACTAACCCGTTTCGATGAAGAGAAGGCCATGCTTCAATGGATCAATGCAGAGATTCCATTTATGGAGGGCAAGGTTTCAGATGCCCTCCCTTACTATTTTAATATCCTGAACACGAAATATCGTGAAAAGGCACTCTGGCGTATCGGAAAGGGCTATTTTTTTGAAAATAAATTCAGGGAGGCCATGATCAATTTCGATATTCTCCTTTTGGAGTTTCCGAATTCACAAAATACGGATGAGACTCTCTTCTTAAAAGGGGAATGTCAAGCTCAATCTGGAAACTGGACTCAGGCGCTTGAAACTTATGAGCTTCTTGTTCGCAAAGATAGCCGACACCACTGGAGACTCTATGCGTTGACCCAGATGGGAAATATCTACCTTTCACTCAAAGATCTCTCGCTGGCAGAGAAAGCATTTAAGAAGGTGATCGAAGATTATCCCCAACATCCCCTCTGTTTTTATGCCGCTTTTCAGTTGGGTAAACTTTACTTTAGGCAAAATAATATCTTGGAGGCGATTCATTATTATTCCATGATCCTCAAATCGGGACGGCCAGAGCTATTGGGTGGAGCCTATTTCAGCCTCGGTGAAATATTCCATCAGCAGGAGAAATACGATAAGGCATTTAAGAATTTTGAAATGGCTTTGCAATTCCTCCAGGAGACTTCTCCGTGGTTCTTTTTGACCCATCTCGAAATCGGCAATCTCCAGAGGAAAAATGGCCAGTACGAAGAGGCCAAAAAGTCCTATCTTACCATCCTGAGTCGCACAAAAGACGAAGATCTCAAAAGGGCAGCCTCAGAAATGCTCCGTCTTATCGAGCCCGAGTAATTCCATTGAGAAGATGGGGGATATGACCTTTTAATGAAAGAAGTCAGCAAAAGGACTGGAACCGATCAGGAAGATATTTTTATCCGAAAGATGGAGATCGAAGACCTGGATCAAATCCTCCCCATTGCCGTTTCCACTCCTTTTAATCCCTGGACCAGACATATGTTTCTCGGCGAGATGGCCAATCCTTTTTCTCATACTTTTATCATGAATAAAAAAGAGAGTTCTGTGGGGTTCAATTCCCCTGTTGGTTTTATCTGCTTTCGCCATATCGAAGAGGAATCTGAACTCCTCAATCTCGCTATTCATTCCTCGATGCGCCATAAAGGGTATGGAAAAAAATTGATGAATTTCTATCTCGAATTTTGCAATCAAAATGGGGTGAAGAAGTATTATCTCGAAGTCCATCCCTTAAATAGCCCTGCCATCGCTCTCTATGTCTCGTGCGGGTTTCGAGTGGTCGGGAAGAGGGTTAAATTTTATCAAGGAGGATATGATGCGCTTCTGATGGAGAGATAATAAAAATCAGGTTAAGGTTAAGGCGACGGTGGCGAAGCCCGTCAAAACGAGGTTCGATACGAGTTTCGGTAACGACAGACGAATTTTTTAAACGAAGATGGCCCTTCAAACGGACGGAATCGTTCTGAACAACAGAAAGATAAAATCGTTCTATTTCCTCCTCGAGATCGATTGCCCTTCGATTGCGAATGAGGTAAAACCCGGTCAGTTCGTCATGATCCAAACCTCCAAGGATCACCACCCCCTTCTGAGGCGACCTTTTTCCGTTTATAGGAGTTACTCAACGAGGCATCCCAGAAAAGAGAAGAGAGGACATCTCTTCATTCTCTATAAAGAGGTTGGCGTCGGAACGGAGAAGATGGCCTCTTTTAAAAAAGGGCTGAGAGTCAATCTGATCGGCCCTCTCGGAAATGGATTTACCCTCCCTACCCTCTCCTCTTCGACAACGAATATTATCATTGGCGGAGGGGTTGGCATGGCCTCCCTTTCTGCCTTAGGCGAAAGATTAAAGAAAGGCAAGCTATATGTCTTCATCGGTGGAAAGACAGAAGACGATATCCTATGCGAGAATGATTTCAGAAGAAGGAAAGGTTTAAAGATCTTCATCGCAACTGAGGATGGAAGCCGTGGTAAAAAAGGGACCGTCGTTGATCTTTTCCAATCGGAGATGAAAAGGTTCAATCGAAATCAACCTCACCACCTCTTTATTTGCGGACCCGAAGGAATGTTGAAAGCGCTGTCTCGTGTGATCCCAAGGGAAAAGTGGACAACCCAGGTCTCTCTCGAAGCACGGATGGCCTGCGGGTTCGGTGCTTGCTGGGGGTGTGTGGTCAAAACCCAAAACACCCATCTGGTCTATCAGCGGGTCTGTAAAGAAGGACCTGTCTTTTCATGGTCTGAAATTGTCTGGGACTAAAAATGGAAACCGATAGCCATCCTGATCTATCCGTCCGAATCGGGAAACTCCGCTTAAAGAATCCGGTGATCGTTGCCTCGGGAACATTCGGATATGGAGAGGAATTTGAAACCTTCATGGATCTCGATCAGCTCGGAGCTATCATTCCAAAGGGGATCTCCTTAAATCCAATGCACGGAAATCCTCCTCCCAGAATCTTCGAGACTACAGGAGGAATTCTAAACTCAATCGGCCTCCAGAATCCAGGCCTTGACGCTTTCGTCAAAGAGAAGCTTCCCTACTTAAGAAAAATTCGAACGAAACTGATCGTCAACTTCTTCGGAAAGACCCCACAGGAATACGTTGAATTGGCCAAACGATTGGACGATATTGCCGGTCTTTCCGCCTTAGAGATGAACATCTCCTGCCCCAATGTTCAACAGGGTGGGATCATCTTCGGCACAGATCCGCGAATGACCTACCGATTGGTATCGAAAGTGAAAAGATCGATCCAGCGACCTCTCATTGTGAAACTATCCCCCAATGTCACCGATATTACAGCGATCGCTCGATGTGCAGAGCAAGGGGGCGCTGATGCCGTCTCCCTTATCAATACCTTCAAAGCCATGGCGATCAATATCAATTCGAAAAGACCGGAGTTGGGAAACATCATCGGAGGCCTATCTGGCCCAGCCATTAAACCGATTGCCTTGAGGATGGTTTGGGAAGTGTCTCAGGCAGTAAAAATTCCTGTCATCGGGATAGGGGGAATCATGAAGGCAGAGGATGCAATTGAATTTATGCTTGCCGGAGCTTCAGCCATTCAAATCGGTACAGCCAATCTCATTCAGCCTCAAACGGGTATGGAAGTGATCTCAGGAATACGTCGATATCTTCTCAAAAATAGAATCGATTCGGTCCAAAACCTCATCGGCCTTTTCAAACCATAAGTTCCCCTACCCTCTTCTCCAATCCTTATATCAAAAAGGAGCCTTTTGACTCCCTCTTGTCCCCTCTTGTAACTCTCCTTCCTCCTCACTTAATAATTATTTGTTTCCTCCCCTTAATATAAGGGGAGGAAAGGAGGGGTTATTAAATGATTTTTTAACTCCCCCTTGCCCCCTCTTAAATAAGAGGGGGAGATATGTTATTCCTCTTAACTAAGAGAGGGGATATGTTATCCCTCTTAGTTAGAGGGAGAACAATGTACTCTCCATCTCAAAGTAAGGAGAGAAAAAAATAACCCCCTTTTAATTTCCCTCTTATTTAAAGGGGAAGAAAGGGGGTTATTTCAAACTGGAGTTTATCTCTCTAATTCATCAAGCCTGGTCTTTAATGATCTTAGGCGAGATGAAGATGAGTAAATCTTTCCTCGAATCCGATTTGGCTTCCCTCTTAAATAGCCAGCCTAAGAGAGGAATTTTGCTAAAGAGAGGGATACCTTCCGTCCCTTCGGTCTTCTCAATCGAATAGACGCCTGCAATCACCACCACGCCATTGTCTTTGACCAAGACCTCCGTAATGGCCTCCTTCTTATCAATGCTGGGCACGCCATCAACCGTCCGAGTCCAATCAGCAGCGTCTTTTTTGGCTTCGATCGTCAGTTTCACGTTTCCATCTCTGGTCACCAGAGGGGTCACCGTCAACTTTAAATTGGCTTCGACAAATTCAGTAGAGATGGCTCCGTCAGGTGTAATTTTTCGATAAGGAATCCTCAATCCCTGTTCGATCGAAGCCTTCTTATTATGAACTGTTGCAATCTTGGGGCTTGAGATGATCTTTACATCGCCTTTATTTTCATGTGCGGAAATGGCAATATCCAACTGTCTCAATCCATAGATGGAGGTAAGGAGGAATTCGATCACACCAGCTGTTCCTGCGCCTCCGGCGATGCCACCTTGAGCGATGGCTGGAAGGTCAACGACCCTGCTGGTTGCGGCACCCAAAGTTGTTCCGATCGTCGACCCTGGTGTTACACCGGGAGTGCTCGTGGCCGTTGCACCCCCTACAGTATACTCCCTTGTGGTCACTCCATGGTTGGTCTGTTTCGTATGGGCTTCAAAGCCCCAGGACACTCCCAACTCTCTCTGGAATCCCAAGCTGGCCTCAACGATCCTGGCTTCGATCAAAACCTGAGGCGTTTTCGTATCGAGCTCTTTTAACATACTTCGAACATCAGGAAATTTTTTGGGGACATCTCTAATGATCAATGTGTTGGTTCGATCATCCACCTTCACATCTCCCCGCTCGCTTAAGACCCCCTTGACCTGTGGGACGACATCCTTTGCCGTTGCATAGTTCAACGTGATGAGCTCGGTCATCATCTCTTCCAACTTCTCTTTGGCTTTGATCTCCTCTAACTGGGCCTTCTCCTCTTTTCGAAATGTATCGATTGGGGCAACTCGTATAATATTTGGAGTTATCTCTCTCTTTCCAAGTCCCCTCGTTTGTAAAATAATATCAAATGCCTGATCGGATGGCACATCAACCAATCGCATCGTGATATTCCCCGTCACATCATCGGCCAGAATAATATTCTTATCTTCCACTTCGGCAATCAATCGCAAAATATTCCTAATGTCCGCATCCTTAAAATCGAGTGAAATCTTCCTCGGTCCGACAGGCGCCTCCTCAACCTTTGGGGTAGGTGGAGCCTCCCTGGGGACCACAACCGGTGGAGATGGTTTTACTCTCGTCACCACTCTCTTCGGCTTTTCAATATCGAAAAAGAGGTTATTTCCTTCTTTCGTCGTTTCATAGGGCGTCTCTTCCCTCAATCGGAGCAATACCCGGATGTCGTTCTTCACATTTTTAATATCAATATAATTGATGGCGCTATCGAACTCGCTCGTATTCATTCCCTTCTGGAGGTGTTTTGGAGCAAAACCATTTTTGATATCGATGGCGATCGTCTTCTCCGAGATCCGATAGACTTCATATTGGGGATCCCCACTCAAGGTCATGGCGACTCGTGATTTGCCATCCATCTGTTTAAAATGAATCTCTCTTAAAGAGATTTTTCCTTTTACCGGTTTGGCTGAGGGATCCGCCTTTGCCACAGAAACCGCTTCAGTCGAGGCCTTTGTCGGGGTTTTTATCACATCCCCCCCTGCGGCATAACCACTCATGAGAAACGAGACGAAGAAAATGATAAAAACCATCCTCAAAAAATGAAAAGATTTCATGATTATTCCCCTTCTTCGATTTTGTGAAGGAATAGCGAAACTTCACTCTTCTTAAGTTGTCCCGAAGGCTCGAGATAGAATTCTTCCACAACGATCCGGTCCTTCAATATTTTCGTAACCTTCCCATCATTTCTCCCGATTTCGGTTCCCTTTTTAACAAAGTATCCTTTCTTTGCAACATCTTCAACCATGGCGATATTCCCTTCAGGTGTTGCAATAATGGCAACCAATTTCAACTGACTGAGATCATACTTTTGCAATGGGGTGAGCGGAGTCTTTCGGGCCCTCTCCTTCTCTTTGGCGGCGGGGGGTGTTTCTTGTATAAAGGGTTTAAATGGATCGGCTTTGCCTGTCGGTATGTACCGATATTCTGGTTCCGCCTTCTTCTCAGGCTCTTTTTTCTCCTCTACCTTGGCCACTTCCACTTTCTTTGGGGTCTCCTGCAGAGCTTTTGCTTTGGGCGGAGGAGAAACGGTTCCCCCACCACAGCTTGCCATAAAAAAGGCCAAACCGACAATCACCCACACCACGTTGAATCTATCTTTCTTTCTGATCTTCAAGGTCTTCTCCTTTTTCTCCTTGCTTTCAGTTGCCCTTTTCGTAAACTTTACAGCGGTGATAAAGAGCAGAAAATAAGATTCCTTTTGGCGAAAACGAGGGTTACTCTTCTTTCTTTTCGGGTTTCTTCTCTTCCGCCTTTTTGGGAATGAACCGGTACGTGTTGATGAGGCATGATGTTCTCAGCAGAATATCGGCCTCTCCTTCCTTAATATCCTTTCCTGCTTTGGGATCCTTAAACCGGCTCATGTTAAAGTCAACGACGTTGATAATTCTGGGAAGCTTGCTGATCTTATCAAAAAAGACCCCAACATTATGATATTTCCCCAAGATGACCAGATCGATTGGAACGATTGCATAGAATTCCTGAGCGGCCTCGGGTTTTGGCTTGAAGAGGGTGAATTCGAGATTCGATTCTTTGCCTAATCGGGAGATGCTCTTTAAAATTTCAGGGATCTCTTTCTCATTGGGAAGCTGGACCAACGCTTTCTCCAGATCAACGTTCAGCTTCGCAACCTGGCTCTTAAATTTTTCGTGATCCCTTGCGATCGCCTTCCCTTCATTCAACTCCTTCGTCAATTTATCCATGTCCGCTCTTAACTTCCTCATCTCATCTTGATGCGGACTGTAAAAGAGGTACCAATAGAGTATTACGATCACGAATAAGATCCCAATCAAGATTAAGATTTTTTTCGATGTCGGGAGCTTTAAAATCGAATCAACGGTTAAGGCCATCTTTTCCCCCTTAAGGTCAAAGTAAAATATTTAGATAAAGGTCATGGAAAACCCTGAATTTTGAACCATTAAGCAATATCACACGAGAGAATGAATTTTTTCAATTTTAGTCGACTCATCTCCACCTGTTCGCTTACAATCAATTCAATCGATTTGAACAGCTTCGAATTCCTTAAGTTGAGGATGAACTGGGCAATGGTCTCATCGTCCATTGCAACCCCTTGGATCTCCAGTTTCCCCCCTGTCTTATTCATCGACTCCACTTGGAGTTTCTCAGGCTTCTCAACACTGATTCCATCTAAGATTCTTACAGAAGTTTCCTTTCCTTTTCTTAATGACTCGATGATTTTCAGTTTATTCTCCAACGTTTTTTGAAACTCCTTAGCCTTTTCGAGCTCAGGAGCTAATGATTTATAGTAGGCCACTTCCTTTTTGGTCTGTGCGATCTGGGCTAACAGATCCTCTCTCTCTTTTCCCAACTTCCAGTTATGGGCAGCCAATAGGAGCAACAGGATCACCACGCAAAGAAGAAAAATCACCAACTCCTTCTTCACGACGGCTTTCTTCTTCTCTTTTTTCGTTATGAGTAGATTGATCTTGATCATCTATCCCCTACCTTTCGAGTGGCGAGTCCAACACCCACCGCCATCATGGGCCCGATCTCCCTTAAATACTCGATCTCAAAGTTCTTCTCGTTATACTCAATGTTCTTAAACGGATTGACGATTTCGACCGGTATACCGATATGCTGCTGTAAAACGATGTCGAACTCTCTGATCTTCGAACTGCCTCCGCTTAAATAGAGTTTGCTTATCTTTTCATAGGTCGTTGTGGATTGATAAAAATCGATGGAATTTCCAATTTCAACGGCCAGCGATTCGGAGGCTTCCCTCAAAACTTCCTGGACAATTGGACTGGAGGCTGGATCCAGCTTGCTCCCTACCTTAATCTTCTCCGCCTCCTCGTAATCAATATGGAGCTGTTTTTGGATCTCCTCGGTAATCTGGTTTCCGCCTTTAAAGATATCTCTCGTGAAGGCGGTCATATTGTTTTTGAGGATGTTCATATTGGTGATGCTGGCACCCACATCAACCAGCGCCACCGTCTCATCCTTTTCGACCTCATAATTCACAGAAAACATGTTCTCGATGGCAAAGGCATCCACATCGATGATGACCGGATTTAACCCAGCCTCGATAATGACGGAAACATAGTCGTTGATGATATCCTTTTTAGCGGCAACCAGAACCACATCCATCAATTCCGGGCTGGAAGGCGATGCGCCAAATATCTGAAAATCGAGGTTCACGTCGTTGATGTCGAAGGGGATGTATCGTTCCGCCTCCCAGTGAATCGACTCCTCCAATTCGGCTTCAGACATCGTCGGCAGGGATATCTTCTTTACGATTACCGAGTGGCCAGAGACAGAGGTGATGACGTCCTTGGTCTTGACCTTGGTGCTCTTGATCAATCCTCGGATCGTCTCAATGATGGTCACCGAGTCCATTAAGGCTCCATCCACAATCGCCTCTGGGGGCAATGGGGACATCCCCAAGTTTAGCAATTTATAACAACCCTTGCTCTCCCCCAGCTCAACCAACTTGATCGAACTGGACCCGATATCTAACCCGATCACTCCCTTTTTTCTTCCAAAGATCATATTCGCTATTCTCCATTTTGGGGTCGGTTAACTACTTAAATAAAAATTCTATTAGGTTTTTTTTATTTGTCAAGAAAAAAATTTTTTATTTTTATTATTTAATTATCTCCATATCTTAACAAATTAGATTAAGATTAGTTTGTAAGTTTTGAATATATTATCTCTATTCATTCAGCTAAATTAATGCCCACGGCATTCTCATGAAAATTTAAGTAATTTCAAATAATTAGAACGATTCTGCCAATCTTTATCCCTTTTCAATTGATCAAAGAATCGTTATAAAATCCCCTCAGTTTCGAGTCGCAACGACTTTACCAAAAGGGGGGATCCCGCATTATGCAATATGGGTTCTCCCATTTAGCAAAGGGGAGTTAGATGGGATTTTCCAAAATTTTTAGCTCAATGGAAGCTCTCCTTTTCCCAGAGCTCTCCCTTAAAGCTTCTTAAGGTCTAAAATGGGAATCCGTATGGGAAGGTCCTCATAAGTCCACCGAACCATCCCAAGAATTGACTCACCCCATCCTTCGCCCTGCTCCACAGCGCCAGCCATTCGATTGAGAATTCTGTCAATCATTATTCCTTTATACTCTCCATTGTCCTTTAGAATTAAAATTTGTCGCTCTTCTGTTCGCTCCTCCTCCGGCACTGCGAAGAAGGGCTCTAAAGCGATCATACTCACTTCGATCCCTTTTAAACGAACCTTTGCCGCTGGAATGAATTTATCTCGAAGAGAAACCGGAAGCTTAAAGATCTTAAAGACCTTATCGCTCTCCACCCCAAACAGTTTCTCACCGATTTTAAAAATGGTGACCTCTGTCTTAAAAACGATCTCTTCCTGAGGCTTCTCCTTGGGGACTTCTACTGCCCTTTCATGGACGGCTAAATGCTGTTCCATCTTCACGATCATCTCATCCAGTTTTGCTTCGAAAGAGGCCATCTTCTGAAAGAGATCTTCATAGAGTTCTGGCCGAATCAGGACCTCCTCCTTCTTCTCTTCTCTCTCTTCTATCTTAACAGGTGCGGGTTGAGTGGCTCTGCGAATCTCTTCCAGGCAAGCAAACCTTGCTTCCATGCCGCCATGAGCCAGCTTTTTGTAAATCCCGATCTCAGGGTCTGTCTCCTTTCGCATCAAAAGTTTGATCGTCTCTTTAGAATCGAACAGGAATTGAAGGAGATGATGGCCGATGGCCTCTTCGTTTTGGATCATATAATCCAACACGACTGACATGTGATCTAAATGAGAGCCAATATCTTGATCGTCTTTGAGGATTCTTCTCAATTCGGACACTTCCTCTGCGGTCCTTCGAAGATTCTCACCTGTGATCTCCCATTCCAGGGAGAGGAGGTAGGTCTCCAATTTTTCAAGGGGTCCGGCTGGGGTAGCCATCATAGGAGGAATAGGCGGGATACCGCCTTCAGGCTTCATCTCCTTCATCCGGGGCGTTTCAATACGAATAGGGCTTGCCGCATCATCCTTAGCCCCACCCTTCTCCACAAAAAGTCGATCCACAGCTCCCTCGATCTCTTTCTCTAAACCTTTATCTTCTTCAATCTTTTTATCTGCCATCGTTCACCTCTCCATAATCTCTCCCTTGAAAACCCCATGCCATGCACAGCCGATATAAAGACGTAACCTTTTATAAACGATACGGGCCTCGTTGCCCTAACCGAAAGACGAATATCGAGCTTCTTGTTTCGATACGAGTATCGTCATCTATAAACGTAAACCTTTAAATCTCTCCTCTTATCTAAGAGGGCACCCTTTATTCCCCTCTTAAAATAAGAGGGGGTTAGGGGGAGTTAAAAACCATTCCCCTCTTAGATTAAGAGGGGATGAAAGGAAGCTACTTCATCTTTTGGTCCTCGAACATGACCTTTCGACTCACATCCTTCACAACCAGCTTGGTGATCTCCCGAAGCGTCTCAAAAACCCCATCCCCCCGCACTGCGCTGGCAGGAAACGAAGGCACCTTTAAGACAGAATTGAGATCCTTCTCTAACACCTCCAGCGGAAGAATCTCAAACTCAGTCCCGTCCAGATCGCGCTTATTATACTGGATGACCAGGGGAATCGTTCGGATGTTGAGCCCCTTCTCAGCTAGGTTTTTGGCCAGATTGATAATGCTCTCGATATTCTGTTTTCTCTGAACCTTTAACGAATCTGCAACGAACACGACTCCGTCCACACCCTTTAAGACCAGCTTCCTGGTTGCATCATAATGGACCTGTCCTGGGACCGTATAGAGTTGAACCCTGATATCGAATCCTCTGATTTTTCCCAAATTCAGAGAGAGGAAGTCGAAAAAGAGGGTTCGATCTCCTTGTGTATCAATCGAAACCATCTTGCCTTTGATATCCTCATTCATCTTGGCATGAATGTATTGGAGGTTGGTCGTCTTGCCGCAGAATCCAGGACCATAATAGACGATCTTGCATTGGATCTCGTCTTTACTGAAATTGATGAAGGGCATAGAACCGATTCTCCTTCTTTTATACCACCCGCTCCGGTCCCTCGATGGGAATCTCCTTCTTCCCCTCAAAGATCGGAATCAAGACTTGAGAAAGTTCCTCGGTTATCTGTTTAATTTTCAATCGTATTAACCCCAGAGTCGTCTTATCATCGAAAAGAATGACCATGATCACGTGCTGACCGACTGCGGTGAAATAAACATTTTCATTCTTTCCCTTATGGAAAAGAAGGGTAAATTCTTCTTCGCCTAAGATTTTGGCAATTTCTGCCGTTGCTCCGAAATTGGCCGCCATTAGTGCGGAAAGAGAGAAGATATCTATCTCTGTGGTATTTCCATATTCGGCGATCAGTTGTCCGGATCGATCAATCAACAGGACCGAATGGGCAGAGGACGATGAGATCAGCTTCTCCAAAAATGAGTTGATCTTTTTTAAATCCTCTCTGGTAAGGATGACGTTCATGGGTTCTCCTTAAGAATACCATTAAAATTGTTAATGTCAGCTCTATTTGAAGAGCGATGATCTTAAAATAGGAAGTCTCAACCCCACAGCCCTCTATAAACCCATTTGGAAATTTAAAACTACGTCCATTATAATGAATTAAAAAAAATGGTCAACAACTTTATTTTCTCCATTCCTCCTCTCGCGCGTTTTGCGGGATTTCCCCTCTTATTTAAGAGGAATAACATATCCCCCCTCTTTAACCCCTCCCCACCTCCCCTTAATTTAAGAGGAGGCTATTATCAATTTATCTTCTATCATACCCCCCTTATAGAATAAGGGGGGACGAAGCGAAGCCCCTGTTTAACAGCAGAAATGCGTTTTTTAAGGCCAATGGGTTAAGGTGACGGTAACGAAGCCCGTTTCGTTAGTCGGTAACGGTAAAGTGGTAATTTTTAAAACACGATAGACGTA